>Ga0182013_10002455_pt1 | contig 24131 bp, 18 predicted proteins | sample 612S2MmetaG_FD_120487 | JGI IMG/M metagenome (GOLD analysis project Ga0182013, IMG submission 120487) | Permafrost microbial communities from Stordalen Mire, Sweden - 612S2M metaG | ecosystem: Environmental > Terrestrial > Soil > Wetlands > Permafrost | place: Sweden: Stordalen | collected...
ATCGTTGACCGCGCTGCCGATCATCGAGACCAAGGCCGGTGACATCTCGGCCTACATCCCGACGAACGTGATCTCGATCACCGACGGTCAGATCTTCCTCGAGAGCAAACTCTTCAACTCCGGCGTGCGGCCGGCGATCAACGTCGGGATCTCGGTCTCGCGGGTCGGCGGTAACGCCCAGATCGGTCCGATGAAGAAGGTCGCGGGCCGGATCAAGCTCGAGCTCTCGCAGTTCCGCGACCTCGAGGCTTTCGCGCAGTTCGGCTCCGACCTGGACACCGAGACGCAGCGGACGCTCGCCCGCGGGGAACGCCTGGTCGCAACGCTGAACCAGAACGAGCGCGAGCCGCTGCCGGTCGAGGACCAGGTCGTCCAGATCTACGCGGCGACGAACGGCTACCTGGACCGCTTGAACGTCGACCGCGTCGGCGAGTTCCTGACCGAGTTGACCGAACGGATGCACTCGGCGCACGCGCCGCTGCGCGAGAAGATCGCCGGCGGCGACTGGTCGGATGAGACCCAGGCGGAGGTCAAGGCGGCCGTTGCGCAGATCGCCGACGACTTCGGCTTCGACCTCGACGAGGAGGGCCTCCCGCTCGAGGAGGGCGCCGCGGCCTAGCCACGGCGACCTTCCGGCAGAGACAGCGAGAACCGCATGGCCAGCCAACGCGACGTCAAGAACAAGATCGCCTCGGTCAAGAACATCCAGAAGATCACGCGGGCGATGGAGATGGTTGCCGCGGCGCGCCTGCGCCGCGCCGAACAGCGCATCACGGCGCTGCGTCCGTACGCCGACGCGCTCGGCCGGATGACCCGCCAGGCAGCCAAGGCCGCCGGGGCCGAGGCGACGCGCCTGCCGCTGCTCGTCGAGCACGACAGCGAAGAGCGCCGCGCACTGCTGCTGATCACCGGCGACCGCGGTCTGGCCGGCGCATTCAACAGCCAGATCATCCGCGCGGGCGTGCGCCAGGAGGGCGAGTGGAGCGACGAGGGCGCGGCCACCACCTGGTACGCCACGGGCCGCCGCGGCGTCTCGTCGATCAGCTTCCGCGGATTCGAGCTCGCCGGAAGCTACGTCGGCTTCGCGGACAGGCCCGCGTTCGCCGACGCCCGCGCGATCGCCGACGACCTGATCACCGCCTTCGTCGACGGCCACGTCGACCGCGTCGAGATGGTCTACAACGCGTACGTCTCGCCGCTCACGCAGCACGTCACCCACCAGACGCTGCTGCCCGTCTCGCACGAGGTGATCGAGGAGGGCGAGGCCGACGAGCCGGAGGTCCAGCCGCTCGTGGACTACGAGCCGGACCCCGAACAGATCTTGCGGCGTCTCGTTCCCGACTACATTGAGACTTCGATCTACAGAGCGCTCGTCGAGTCGGCCGCCGGCTTCTTCGGCGCGCAGATGACAGCGATGCGCAGCGCCTCGGAAAACGCCGGGGAACTCATCACCGACTACACCCTGCAGATGAACCGGGCCCGCCAGGCCGAGATCACGCAGGAGATCATGGAGGTCGTCGCCGGCGCCGAGGGCGTTTCGTAGCCCGGGCAGCACGCGGGGACCGCAAAAGGACAAGGAGACCAGCAGTCATGCAGGCCAGCACCGAGACAAAGACGCGCAACGTGGGCCGCATCGAGGAGATTCAGGGCGTCGTCATCGAGGCCGTGTTCCCCGAGCGCCTGCCCGAGATCAACCACGCGATCACGATCGTCCGCACCCCGATCATGGAGGAGGAGGAGGCCGCGGGCGTCAGCGCCGAGGCCGGCGGAGCGCTACTCGTCTGCGAGGTCCAGCAGCACCTCGGCGACGACCGCGTGCGCGCGGTCGCGATGGACACGACCGACGGCCTGGCCCGCGGGATGGAGGTCCTCGACACCGAAGCGCCGATCACCGTTCCGGTCGGCGAGGTCACTCTCGGCCGGATCTTCAACGTGCTCGGTGAAACGATCGACCTCGGCGAGCCGTTGCCGGCCGACACGCAGCGGCGCGACATCCACCAGAACGCGCCGCGCGTCGAGGACCTCAGCCCGACGACCGAAATGTTCGAGACCGGCATCAAGGTCGTCGACCTCCTCGCGCCGTACGCCAAGGGCGGCAAGGTCGGCCTGTTCGGGGGCGCCGGCGTCGGCAAGACAGTGCTGATCCAGGAGCTGATCCACAACCTCGCCAAGGAGCACGGCGGCCTGTCGGCATTCTGCGGCGTCGGCGAGCGCTCGCGCGAGGGCAACGACCTTTGGCTCGAGATGAAGGAGTCGGGCGTGATCGACAAGACGATGCTCGTCTTCGGTCAGATGAACGAGCCGCCCGGAGCCCGCATGCGCGTCGCGCTGAGCGGCCTGACGATGGCCGAATACTTCCGCGACCAGGGCCAGGACGTGCTGCTCTTCATCGACAACATCTTCCGCTTCGTCCAGGCCGGCTCCGAGGTCTCGGCGCTGCTCGGACGAATGCCCTCGCAGGTCGGCTACCAGCCCACGCTGGAGACCGAGATGGGGCAGCTGCAGGAGCGCATCACGTCGACCAAGAACGGCTCGGTCACGTCGATCCAGGCGATCTACGTGCCCGCCGACGATTACACCGACCCGGCTCCCGCGTCGGTCTTCGCGCACCTCAACGCGACCACGGCGCTCTCGCGCTCGATCTCCGAAAAAGGGATCTACCCCGCCGTCGACCCGCTCGACTCGACCTCGACGATCCTCAAGGCCGACATCCTCGGCGAGGACCACTTCCGTGTCGCCAACCGCGTCAAGGAGATCCTCCAGCGCTACAAGGAGCTGCAGGACATCATCGCGATCCTCGGGATCGACGAGCTCTCCGACGAGGACAAGCTGACGGTGCAGCGCGCCCGCAAGATCGAGCGTTTCCTTTCGCAGCCGTTCTTCGTCGCCGAACAGTTCACCGGCACCCCCGGCGCGTACGTGCCGATCGCCGACACGATCCGCGGCTTCCAGGAGATCATCGACGGCAAGCACGACGAGGTGCCCGAGAGCGCGTTCTTCCTGAAGGGCACGATCGAGGAAGTCGTCGCGGCGGCAAAGGCGTAGATGGCCCGCACGAAGTTCAAAGTCGAGGTCCTGACCCCCGAGGGGGAGTTCTTCGCCGACGACGTCGAAATGGTCTCGACGAAGACGACCGTCGGCTCGATCGGGATCCTCGCGGGCCACGAGCCGGTGCTCGCGATCCTCGAGCCGACCGAGCTGCGTCTGTATCGCTCGGAGACCGAGACGCTGCGCTTCGCGCAGGCCGAGGGCTACGTGCAGTTCGCCGACGATCGCGCGCTGATCCTCGTCGAGGAGGCAATCGAGCCGCGCGACCTCGACCCGGGCAAGCTTCACGAGCGTCTCGAGGAAGCCCGCGGCCAGCTGCAGAAAGCAGCCGCCGAGAGCGAGGAACTGGCGCGGGCGCAGCGCGACATCCGCCGCCTCGAGGCCTTCCTGCAGGTCCACGGGGACAGCTGAGGGGCATTCGCTTGTCAGGCCGCGCGCCGATCGGCGTCATCGGGACCGGTTACGTCGGCCTCGTCACCGCGGCAGGCTTCGCGGAGCTTGGCAGCGACGTCTACTGCGTCGACATCGACAGCGAGAAGGTCGCGCGCCTGCAGCGCGGCGAGGTGCCGATCTACGAGCCGGGCCTCGAGGAGCTGATCGAGCGCAACAGCGAGCGGCTGCACTTCTCGACCGAGATCGGTGACGCGCTCGGCGCCGCGCGGCTGCAGTTCGTCGCGGTCGGCACGCCGCCGACCTATTCAGGCGACGCCGATCTGAGCGCCGTGCACGCCGTCGCCGACGCGATCCCGGCCTCCGACGACCACGCGCTGGTGATGAAGTCGACGGTGCCGTGCGGCACCGGCGCTTCGCTCGTGCGCGACTTCGGCCAGCAGGGCAAGAGCGGCCTCGGTTACGTCTCCTGCCCGGAGTTCCTGAAGGAGGGTTCGGCGGTCAGGGACTTCCTGCACCCCGACCGCGTCGTCGTCGGCGACACCGGCGACTGGGCCGGCGACGCCGTCGTTCAGCTCTACGAGCCGCTCGGCGCGCCGCTCGTGCGCACCGACGTGGCCAGCGCCGAGATGGTCAAGCTCGCCTCGAATGCGTTCCTGGCAACCAAGATCTCGTTCATCAACGAGATCGCGAACGTCTGTGAGGAGACCGGCGCCGACGTGATCGAGGTGGCGCGCGGGATGGGCCTCGACGACCGCATCGGCGCCAAGTTCCTGCAGGCCGGCATCGGCTACGGCGGCTCGTGCTTCCCGAAGGACGTCGAGGCGCTCAAACAGCTGGCCGGCAACTCCGGCTACCACTTCCAGCTGCTGACGGCGGTGATCGAGGTCAATGAGCTGCAGAAGCGGCGCGTGATCGGCAAGCTCCAGCATCGTCTCGGTGACCTCGCGGGCAAGCGCGTCGCGCTGCTCGGCCTGGCGTTCAAGCCGCAGACCGATGACATGCGCGAGGCCTCGTCGCTGGTGCTCGCCGCGCGGCTGCAGGCAGCCGGCGCAGAAGTCAGCGCCTATGACCCGGTCGCGCACGAGGAGGCCCGCGAGCTGCTGCGCGGCGTGCACTTCGCCGAGACGGCGATCGAAGCGGTCCGCGACTGCGACGCGGCGGTGCTCGTCACCGAGTGGCCGGAGATCGTCGGCCTGGACTTCGATCGCGTCGCGCGCGAGATGCGCGGCGATGTCCTGATCGACGGGCGCAACGCGCTGGACCCGGACAAGATGCGGGCCGCCGGGCTGCGCTACGAGGGCATCGGGAGGCGCTGAGCCGATGCAGGCCGTGATTCTCGCGGGTGGCCAGGGCACCCGCCTGCGCCCCCTGACCTCGACGGTCCCGAAGCCGGTCGTGACGCTCGTCGACCGGCCGTTCATCCAGTACATGCTGCAGTGGCTGCGCGACCACGAGGTCGCCGAAGTAATCATGTCCTGCGGATTTCTCGCCGGGGGCGTCCGCGACGTGCTCGGTGACGGCAGCTCGATCGGCATCCGCATCCGCTACGTCGAGGAGCCCGAGCCGCTCGGCACGGGCGGCGCCGTGAAGCTAGCCGAGCCGATGCTCGACGAGACCTTCCTGATGCTCAACGGTGACGTGCTGACCGACATCGACCTGTCGGGGCAGCTGCAGGCGCACCGCGAGAACGGTGCACAGGCGACGCTCGCGCTGGTCCCGGTCGAGGACACCTCCTCCTATGGGCTTGTGCTGCTCGACGCGCGCGGCGCGGTCAAGCGCTTCGTGGAGAAGCCCAAGGACCCGATCCCCGGCGAGAACCTGATCAGCGCCGGCGCCTACGTGCTCCAGCGCGACGTGCTCGACCTGATCGAGCCGGGCAAGAAAATCTCGATCGAGCGCGACATCTGGCCGAAGCTGATCGGCCACGGTCTCTACGGCTACCCGGGGAAACGCTATTGGATCGACATCGGCACCCCCGAGCGCTACCTCGAAGGCTCATTCGACATCGTCGCCGGCCGGATGCCCGGCGGACCCGCGGAGCCGGTCGCGGCCGACGCCGTCGTGCTGGGCGAGCTCGAGGCCGAATGCGTCGTCGGCTCGGGCGCGCGGATAGCGGCGGGCGCGAAGGTCGGCCCGCGGGCCGTAATCGGCCCCGACGTGACAATCGGGCCGGGGGCCACGGTGCAGCACTCCGTGCTGCTCGCCGGGGTCAGCGTCGGCGCGGGCGCGCGGATCAATGGCAGCATCCTCGCGCCGGGCGCGAGCGTCGGCGAGGGTGCCGTGCTCGAGGACGATTGCGTGATCGGCGAGAACGTCGAGATCGGCGCCGGCAACGTCCTCACGGGCGGTGCGCGCATCTTTCCGGGCGTCGGATTCCCCGACGCCGCCGCGGCGCGCTAACGCTCAGGCGGGCAGCGATCCCCTGAGCACGGTGCCGGCGCCGGAGTCGCTGGCGACCTCGAGCGCCCCGCCGAGCTCCGACATCCGGGCGGCGACGTTCGACAGGCCGCGGCCGCGCGCGGCGCGACCGTCGAAGCCGCGGCCGTCGTCGGAGACCGTGAAGCGCACGGTGGAGCCGTCGGCGAAGACCTCGATCACGACAGTGGCGCCGTCGCCGGCGTGCTTGGCCGCGTTCTGGAGAGCCTCCAGGCAACAGAAGTAGACCGCCGTCTCGACGTGCGGCGGGAAGCGCGGCAGCTGCGCGGCCCTGACGGCGACCGGCATCGGCGACCGGTCCGCGACCTCCGCGAGCGCCGCGGCGAGGCCGCGCTCGACAAGCACGGGCGGCGCGATGCCATGCGCGACGCCGCGAACGTCGCGCAGTGCGCTGTCGATGTCGCCGCGGAGCTCGTCGAGCACCGGACGGGCGCGGTCGGCGTCGGCGCCGAGAATCTGTTCGGCCGCGCTGAGCTTCATCTTCAACGCGATCAGCCGCTGCTGCGTACCGTCGTGCAGGTCGCGCTCGATCCGGCGCCGCTCGGCGTCGACTGCCGTGATCGTGCCGGCGGCCGCCGCGGCGACGGCGGTCTCGAGGCGGTTTGACTCGAGCGCGAGTGCCGCGGTGGAAGTTACTGCCTCGAGCAGTTGAGGATGGTCACTCAGCGCGGGGTCGTGCAGCAGCGCCGCGACCGGCTGACCGTCGGCCGCCGCGATCCGCGTGACCGACGCGCCGTTGCGACCGTCCGGAAGAGACAGCGAAAGCCCGTCGGAACTCGCGTACGAGGAGAGCTCGGGCAGCCAGTACGCGATCTCGAGCGTCGGATCGTCGAGTGCCCCGGCCATCACTTCCCTGAGCTGCGCCGGACCCGGCCGCGTGCGAAGGCCCCTGACCAGACGCTCGAGGGCCGCGGCATCGTAGGCCCGGCCGCGGACCAGGCCAACGATGATCGCGATCGGGACAGCGAAGTATGCGACGGCAAGGAGCACGCGAAGCGCGGGCGTCGAGCCGACTATCAGGAACGCGGCAATCACCACCGTCCAGCCGATCGATGCGAGCAGGACCGGCGCCAGGATCTGACGCATCACTTTGCTCGCGTGCCTGAGCCGGACCGCAAGGATCCCCGCCGTGGCGAAGACGAGGACCGCGCCCAGCGCACGGACCGCCGTCGCCAATGCTTCTCCCGTGGCCGGTGCGCTCGCGATCAGCAGCCGGTTTGGCGGGCAGCTCGCGCCGCACAGAATGAACGTTCCGCCCGTGGGGATCGATCGCGAGGTCGCGATCGCGCCGAGCCACAGCAGCATCACGACGGCGCCGCCCCAGACGATCAGGGCTCGGCTCCACGGTCTCGGCAGCGTGCCGGAGGGGAACGCCAGCATCAGCCAGACGAGCAGCACCTCGCTGAGCAGCGCGAGCGCGCGCGCGGGACCGTACGTCACGCCGCTGTCGATTGCCGTGAGCGAGCGAATGAAGTAGGTGATCCCGATCGCCACGAGCAATGTCGGCAGCACCCGGCGCGGGAAGCGCAGGTAGAGCCCGGCAGCGACCGCGAACGGAAGCACGATCGACGCGGTGACGAGCGCGATCCACCCCGCCCCGCTGACGAATGGGCTGGCGGAGATGGCGATCAGTCCGGCGCAGGCGAATGCGAGCCCGGCGGCGACGATCGCGAACGCCGTCCGGCGCCGGACGCTCACGCGTCGCCTCGCTCGGCGAGAAAGACAAGCACCGCCCGAACGCGGCGGTTGACGTCGTGGTCTTCCGTCAGGCCCAGCTTCTGGAAGATCGAGCTTGCGTGCTTCTCCACCGCTCCGCGCGTGAGCGAGCGCCGCTGGGCGATCGCCTGGTTGCTCGCCCCTTCGGCGATGTCAGCGAGGATCTCGCGCTCGCGCTTGGTCAGCTCCGACAGCGACGCCGGTCGGGAACCCGCGGTGGTGAGAGCCTCGACGACCTCGGGATCGATCTGGCAGCCGCCGCCGGCGACCGTCCGCAGCGCATCGGTCAACATCGCCAGGTCATCGAGCCGGTCCTTGAGCAGGTAGCCGCGGCCCTGCGAACCGTCGCCGAGCAGCCCGATCGCGTAGGCGGGAGTCAGGTGCTGGCTGAGAACGACGACGCCGGTGCGGGGGCTCGCCCGGCGCAGCGTCTGCGCGAGGACGATTCCCTCGTCGGTGTGCGTCGGGGGCATCCGGATGTCGGTCAGCAGAACATCCGGCTGCGTGCTCTGGACGGCGAGCAGCGCCTCGTCGGCCGACGCGCAGGCTGCCACCACTTCAACGCCGGGCTCGAATTCGAGCAACCGCGTGACGCCTTCCCGTATGAGCACGCTGTCGTCGACGACGACAGTGCGAACGACCCCCAAGCCTGCCTCCTCCGTGACCCGAGAGGATATAGGCGCACGGATCTCACGCAACAGCCGGAAGACCCGCGCATGTCGACCCCAGAAACCTACACCCGAAAAATGCCAGCAAGCTCCATTGTGCTGTGCGGCACAAGCTTGGGAGCCTTCGCGCAGGCCCCGTGGCAGGCGGAGGCGCGACTGGTCCCGTGGGGCCGCACACCTGGAGGATGTAATGGGAAGTCGATTGGTACGAACGATCATCGGGACATTCGCAGTCCTTGCGACAGTGGCAGTGGTGGCCCTCCCGGCCGCCCAGGCGGAAACCGCGAACGTGCCGGGCGCCCTCGCGGGCGGGACCGGTCACAGCTGCTTCTTCTACTACGGCGCTGTCGGCCCGAGCGAAAACTCGGTCGGCGAAAAGTTCGCGAACATTGCGTATCCCGATGGCAACGCCTACTACTGGGGCGCGTACATGCGGGTCCCGGCGGGTTCGACGTTGAAGCTGCACGGCCAGTACCCGTATGCCCGCTACATGTCGCTGATCGGCTACAACGCCGCCGGCTCAACCGTCGACGGCGTCTATGACGAATCGATCAACCCCGATCCGGGATCGCAGAACCCGTTCCGTGCCGGCGTGCCGCGTAACACGCCGAACCGCAACTACACGGTCGAAGTGGTCGACAAAGCGCTGCCGACCGAACTCACGAACGAAAACGGCGAAAAATACAAAACCAGCAAAGCTGTCCACTTCGCCGAAGAACCGCGCCGACCGCACAACGAACTGTACGCCGGTGCGCCCGCGGCCGACAAAGAAAAACTGGTCAACCAGGAAACCAAAAAACAGACGGCCGAATACGAAACCGAGCTTGTCGTGCTTCGTATCTACGTCCCCAACAAGGGCCTCGGCGCGCTTGCCGGCGTGCCGCTCCCCGAACCAGAACTGACTCTTGCCAACCACGAAGTGTTGACGGGTCAGGCAGCCTGCAACGCGCTGGACACCGAATCCAAGACGCGCATGGAAGAACAGGCTGCGAACCAGGAAAAACCGAGCTTCCGGCTCCCCGAACTGCAGTCGCTGTTCCTGAACGCCAACGTCTGGAAAGCGCTGAGCAAACCGTGGGCCCTCTCGAAAGCGTGCAACGTCGCCGCGACGGCCGCGGAAAGCGCCGCGGTCGGCGGCATCTGCCCGAACCTCAAAGAACCACTGGCCGCGGCCGAACTCGCCCAGGAACCACGAGAAGTCGAAGATCGGGCGGCGTTCCCGGCCACGGAAACGGAAAATTGGCGCGGCCAGTTCGACCGCAAGTACCTACTCCAGGCATGGACCGGTGAAGGCGCCAACGTCCCGGGGTCGGAGCCGTCGAAAGAAAACGGCGGGATCGAATGCAAAGCGGCGGCGCCGGGCTGCGAACCCGCCAAGGAAGGCGGCGGGGGCTTCTTCCCGAACATCGACAACAACTACGAGCGCGACATCCTGAGCCGCACCTTCGGCAAGGTCGTCGTCGCGACGGGCAAGATGCCGACTTCGCCGGAATCGTACGAAAGCGAAGAAGCCTGGAAACCGTCGAGTTCCTACCAGGACCGCTACACGTCCTTCTGCATGAACGAGTCGCCGCGGTCGACGATGGTGATGGCTTGTGCGTATGACGAGCAGGTGCCCGTCGATGCGGAACGCAACTACACGATCGCGATCAGCCGCGCCGAAGACAAACCGAAGAACGCCGTGCCCTTCTGCGGTGTCGCATGGATTGAATGGAACAAGGCCGGCGACGGCGAAACGGCGGAACCGAACGAAGAATTCGGCATGCTGCAGATGCGTACGATGCTCCCGAACCGCGCGTGGCCGCACGCTGCGCAGAACGTCGTGCACCCCGGCACCGAGCGCACGGTGATGGGCGAATACCTGCCGAGGGTCCACTACGAACACGAAGCCTCGACGTTCGAAAGCAGCCACGGCTGCGCCTGGTCGACGCCGGGCACGCCGCAGCTCAGCTCGGGAGCCACGCCGAACGGCGGGCAGTTCACGGTTTCGTGGACACCGAACGCACACGCGTCACACATCGCCGGCGTGACGTACACCCTGCAGCACCAGAGCGCCGACGGCAGCTGGGAAACTGTTGCCAGCGGCCTCCCCAGCCCCGAATACACGTTCAGCGCGGGCTCGCCGGAGACACAGGGCACCTGGACCTACCGCGTGAGCGCGGCCGGTGAAGGTGCGGAAAGCGGATTCTCCGGCGCATCGTCGTCGGTCGTCGTCGACCGCAGCGCGCCGCCCGCACCGACGGCTCAGGCCGCACGCGAACCCGACTACGCCGCGGGTGGCTGGTACAAGGGCGCCGTTGAAGTCACGTTCTCGGCCAACGGCACCGCGACGCTCCCCGACGGGAGCGCTGGCGCCGCGCTGTCGCCGGGCTCGCTGACGGGCTCGCAGACGGTCGAAGGCACCGGGTCGCACGAAGTCTGCGGCACCATCGCCGACGTGCTCGGAAACGTCTCGGCACCCGGCTGCACCACGGTGAGGATCGACGACACGCCGCCGTCGCTGGAAATCACGTGCCCGCGGGAAGTTGAACTCGGCGCGGCATCGCCCACTGCGATTGTCGAAGCGGTCGACGGCCAGTCCGGGCTGGCGAGTGACCCGTCGGGAACGGTCTCGATCCCGACATCGACGGCCGGCCCCTACACGGTCACGCGGACCGCGGTCGACAACGTCGGGAACCAGACAACGTCAAGCTGCACGACGGACGTCGTCTACCGGTTCGAGAACCTGAGGCCTCACGCCGGGCTGCGCGTCCGGCCCGGCAAGCCGGTGGTCGTCGGGTTCCGGCTCGAGAACGCGCAGGGTGGTGACGTCTCCGGCGCGTCGGCAACACTGGAAATCGCTCCTCTCGCGGGCAGCGAAGCCGGTGTCTACCGCCCGGCCACGTCGGCGTCCGGGGCAGGCGATGCGTTCGCACCCAGGCCGCGCGGCTTCTACGGTTACCAGCTGTCCACCGGGGGGCTGAGCGCCGGCACATGGGAGCTGCGTATCCGCACCACGGACGGCGCGGTCCACACCACAACGATCCAGGTTCGCTGAAAGGCCGCTGCTCGCCGCCGCGCCGTCAGGCCCGGCGGCGAGCAGCCTTCCCGTGGTGCCAGGGCGCGCCACGGGGCACGCCGACCAGCATGACGCGTATCGTGCCGGGTGGCGCGACTCGCGCCCTCGACCCGCCGAACAACGCGAGGGGCGAGCAACACAGCGAAAGCGAGGGGAGTTCGCCCGATGAGCCCAGATGCCGGTGCCGACCTGACGCGCGAGGGGATCGCCGCGATCGACCCGAGCGGCCAGCTCGCCGACATCCTCGCCCTGCCGGAACACCTGCGTGACGCCCTTTGGCGCTTCGAGTCCGCGATCCTCGAGGACAACGATTCTCCGGCGGGCCTCGTTGTCGCCGGGATGGGCGGCTCGGCGATCGGCGGCGCGCTGGCCCGCGCGGCGCTCGGCGACCAGCTGACGCGGCCGCTGTTTGTGACGCGCGGCTATGGCCTGCCGACCTGGACAACGCCCGACACGATGGTGCTCTGCGCGAGCTACTCGGGCGACACCGAGGAGACGCTTGCCTGTTACGAGTCGGCGGGCTTCCTCGGTGCGCGGCGAATCGTCGCGACGACGGGCGGGCAGCTCGCCGAGATGGCGCGTGCCGACGGCGTGCCGGTGATTCCCCTGCCGGGCGGTTTCCAGCCCCGCGCCGCGGTCGGCTACATGCTCGTCGCGGCGCTCGAAGTCGCTGCAATGTCCGGGGTCGGACCGCGGCTCTCGTCGGAGATCGACGTAGCCGCCTCGCAGCTCGAAGAGCTCGTCGCCCAGTGGGGCCCGGACGCGCCGGAGGACTCGCTTGCCAAGTCGATCGCAGGCACCCTCGCGGGGACCGTACCGGTGATCTTCGGGGCCGGCCTGACCAACCCGATCGCCTACCGCTGGAAGACCCAGATCAACGAGAACGCGAAGGTCCCGGCCTTCTCCAGTGAACTGCCCGAGGGCGACCACAACGAGGTCTGCGGCTGGGAGGGGGCCGAGAGCGCCGCGAAGCTCGCCGGCGTGTTCCTCGAGGACTCGGACCTGCATCCGCGGATCCGCCGCCGGATCGAGGTCACCGAGGGTGTCATCGCCCCGAACGCGGCGGCCACGCTGCGGATCGAGACCCAGGGCCGCACGGCGATCGAACGCGTTTTGTCACTGGTCCTGCTCGGCGACCTCGTGTCGATCTACCTCGCGACGCTGCGGGGCGTCGACCCGGCACCCGTCGAGGCGATCTCGAGGCTGAAGGCCGCGCTCAGCGAGTCCTAGCGGGGCGCCCGATCCGGGTCGGCGCCGCAGACCCCTAGACTGACGGGCCATGAACCCCACAGTCGCCCCCACAAGCCTCGAATACAAGGTCGCCGACCTCACGCTCGCCGACTTCGGTCGCGCGGAGATGACCCTTGCCGAGCACGAGATGCCCGGCCTGATGGCGCTCCGGCGCGAGTACGCGGACAGCCGGCCGCTGGCCGGCGCCCGGATCACCGGGTCGCTTCACATGACTGTCCAGACAGCCGTGCTGATCGAGACGCTCGTCGCGCTCGGCGCGGAGGTGCGCTGGGCCAGCTGCAACATCTTCTCGACGCAGGATCACGCCGCGGCAGCGGTCGTCGTCGGCCCCCAGGGGACCGTCGCCGAGCCGGCCGGCGTGCCTGTCTTCGCCTGGAAGGGCGAGAGCCTCGAGGAGTACTGGTGGTGCACCGAGCAGGCGCTCAACTGGCCCGAGGGCGGGCCGAACATGATTCTCGACGACGGCGGCGACGCGACGCTGCTCGTTCACCAGGGCACCGACTACGAGCGCGCAGGCTCCGTGCCTGATCCGTCCACCGCGACGAGCGACGAGCACCGCGTGATCCTCGAACTGCTCCAGCGCTCGCTGGCCGAGGACCCGACGCGGTTCACGCGCCTCGGCGCCGGGATCATCGGCGTCACCGAGGAGACAACCACCGGTGTGCACCGGCTCTACGAAATGGTCGACCGCGGCGAGCTGCTGTTCCCCGCGATCAACGTCAACGACTCGGTCACGAAGTCGAAGTTCGACAACCTCTACGGCTGCCGCCACTCCCTGATCGACGGCATCAACCGCGCGACCGACGTAATGATCGCCGGCAAGGTCGCCGTCGTGTGCGGCTTCGGCGACGTCGGCAAGGGCTGCGCCGAATCGCTGCGCGGTCAGGGCGCGCGCGTGGTGATCACCGAGATCGACCCGATCTGCGCGCTGCAGGCCGCGATGCAGGGCTATGAGGTCCGTCAGCTCGAGGAAGTGCTCGACGCCGACATCTTCATCACCGCGACGGGCAACAGGGACGTGATCACCGCCGAGCAGATGTCCCGCATGAAGCACCAGGCGATCGTCGGCAACATCGGCCACTTCGACAACGAGATCGACGTCGCCGGACTGCGCGCGATCGCAGGCGTCCGCCGCGAGAACATCAAGCCGCAGGTCGACAAGTGGATCTTCGCCGACGGCCACGCGATCATCCTGCTCTCGGAGGGGCGGCTGCTGAACCTCGGCAACGCCACCGGCCACCCGAGCTTCGTGATGTCGAACTCGTTCACCAACCAGGTGATGGCGCAGATCGAGCTGTTCACCAAGAGCGGCGCGTACGGACTCGGCGTCCACGTGCTGCCCAAGCACCTCGACGAGCGGGTCGCCAGCCTGCATCTCGACGCGCTCGGAGTGCGGCTCACAAAGCTCACGCCCGACCAGTCGTCCTACCTCGGCATCCCTGTCGAGGGGCCCTACAAGCCAGACCACTACCGCTACTAGGCGCTCGACGATGCGCGCGATGGTGCTTGCCGCCGGACTGGGTACGCGGCTGCGTCCGCTGACCTACGAGATCACCAAGCCGATGGTGCCCGTGCTCGACCGGCCGGTGATGGAGCACATTCTCGACCTGCTCGAACGCCACCGGATCAACGACGTGATCGCGAACCTGCACTACTTCCCGGAGACGATTCGCGACTACTTCGGAGACCGCATCAGCTACCGCTACGAGGGCGAGCTGCTCGGCACCGCCGGCGGGGTGCGAGCGTGCGCCGACTTCTTCGGCGAGGACACCTTCCTGGTGATCAGCGGCGACGCGCTGACCGACATCGACCTCACGGAACTGATCGAGCGCCACTATGCGTCCGGTGGCGTCGCGACGCTCGCCGTCAAGCGCGTCGAAGACACGCGTGAGTACGGCGTCGTCGTGCACGACCGGGACGGCCGGATCACCGGCTTCCAGGAGAAGCCGGAGCCCGAAGAGGCACGCTCGAATCTCGGCAACTGCGGGATCTACGTCTTCGAGCCGCGGGTCTTCGACTATTTCCCCGAGTCACCGTTCGTCGACTGGGCCAAAGACGTCTTCCCGGCCCTGCTCGAGGCCGACGAGCCGTTCTACATCCACGAGGTCCACCAGTACTGGAACGACGTCGGCTCGCTCGCCGAGCTGCGCCAGGGCACCTTCGACGCGCTGCGCGGCGAGCTTGGGCTCGAGCTCGTCGGCGAGCAGGACGAGAGCGGCCTGATCCTCGCGCCCGGCGCACAGGTCGGTGAGGGCGTTGAGGTCGAGGGGCCGGCATGGGTCGGCCGCGGCGCGAGCATCGGCGACGAAGCGAGGATCACCGGGCCGGTGGTGATCGGCGACGGCGCGAAGGTCGGCGCCCGGGCGCAGCTTCGCGAGACGATCCTGCTCCCCGGGACCGAGGTCGCGGAGGCGGCGATCATGATCGGCGCGATCGCCGGCCACGCCGGGATCCTCGCGAGCCTCGACCGCTCGCGTTAGGAGGAGGCGGCTTCGAGCCGCTCGCGGCGCTGCTGGTCGCGCTCGGACTCCTCGAGCGCCTTGATGAACAGCCAGACGAGCGCGACGCCCATCACGATCGTCTGCTCGACGGCCATGATGATCCCGGCCAGTGACTGGTCGGTGAGCGGCGAGATTCCCCAGACGCGCGGCTGGTGCACGTAGTACGAGTAGATCGCCACCGGCGCGAACGCGAGGCCCATGCCGAGCACGCCGAGCGCGATCTTCGTGGAGCCCATGTAGGCCATCGGCCCCAGGCCCGTGAGCCGGCGTCGCGCGCGGATCGGGGACAGGACGTGCCACCAGTAGAGGCTGCCGACGACCATGAACGAGAGGTGCTCGAGGACGTGGATCGGCGGGTGCACGACGGCATAGTCGTAGGCCGCCGGGATGTGCCACAGCCAGATCACCGCGATGTAGGCGCTCGCCGCGAAGACCGGTCCGGCGAAGAACCCGGCGCGGCGCTCCACGGTGTTCACGGTCCGCGTGATCGGCCGAAGGATCACCTTCGTGAAGCCGAGGATCGCGAGGATCGGCGAGACGTCGAGCAACATGATGTGCTGCACCATGTGCGCGGCGAAGAGCTGTTGCGAGAGGCTGTCGATCGGCGAGATCACCGCGAGCTCGGCGACCGCGACGCCGAGGCAGAAGACCAGCAGGCGCCAGATCGGCGCGTCGTGCTCGCTGCGCGGCGAAGCCGACCTGCGCACCCTCGCCCAGCGCCGGCCGTAGATGAACAACACGAGCGCGCCGAAGGCCAGCGGCAGGACTTCCGGCGACCAGTCGAGCTTCGGTGCGACGGCCAGCATCGCCCGATTCTCGCAGGCTGCGGCCCTTCGGTCAGGTCCCGGTCTTTGTGTCCAAAAAGACTTTACGCCGCCCGCCGTTAGGCGTAGGATCGAGCCACTGAACAGGCGCATCGAAGGGAGCCCGCCATGCGGATCGAGATCAGGGGTCGCAACGTACCGGTCACCGACGAGCTTCGAACTCACGCCGCGCGTCGTCTCGAGAAAATCAGCCGCCAGATCTCGCCGCTGGCGACGATCGAGCTCGAGCTGCAGCACGAGCCGAACCCGCGAGTGGCCGAGTGCGAGGTGGCAGAGGGAACGCTGTTCCTCAAGGGTGTGACGCTGCGCGCGAAGGAGGCCTCCACCGACATGGACCATTCGATGAACCTCGTGATCGAAGAGCTGGCCCGCCAGGTCAAGCGCCACCGCGACAAAATGCGCCACCGTCGCGAGGCTCGCGCGGCCACGCCGCGCCACGCGCAGGCGACCTGAAGGGCACGCCTGCTTAGGTCGGCTTAGGGGGCGGCGGCTATCCTTTCCGCGTGCCCTCTCTGCTGCAGCGCGCACTCAACGTAGGAGAGTCCAAGCAGTTCAAGGCCTATCAGCGGCGCGTCGCTGTGATCGGCGCGTTCGAGCCTGAGCTCGAACACGAATCGGACGCCGAGCTGCGCGAGCGGATGGACGATCTGCGCGCCCGGGCGGCCGATGGCGCGGACCTCGACGAGCTGCTCCCCGAGTGCTTCGCGCTCGTACGCGAGACCGCCAAGCGGCGGATGGCGATGCGTCACTTCGATGTCCAGCTGATCGGTGGCATGGCACTGCACGACGGCCAGATCGCCGAGATGAAGACCGGCGAGGGAAAGACGCTGACGGCGACGCTCGCCGTGGTGCTCAACTCGCTCGCGGTCGGCGCGTCCGACCCCGACGATCCCGACGCCCCGCCCGCGCGGCGCGGCGTCCACGTCGTGACGGTCAACGACTACCTCGCGCGACGCGACGCCGAATGGATGAGCCCGATCTACGACGCGCTCGGGGTCACTGTCGGGGTGCTGCAGTCGCAGCAGGGCTACGACGAGAAGCAGGCCGCCTATGCCTGCGACGTCGTCTATGGGACGAACTCCGAGTTCGGCTTCGACTACCTGCGCGACAACATGGCCAAGGACCTCGCCGAAAAGGTCCAGCGCGGCCACTACTTCGCGGTCGTGGACGAGGTCGACAACATCCTGATCGACGAGGCCCGCACGCCGCTGATCATTTCGGGCGCTCCGGAACAGGCCGCAGACTTCTACGTGCGCTTCGCACGGCTCGCGCCGAAAATGGTCGTCGGCGAGGCGCCCGAAGGGATGGACCCGCGCAGCAAGAAGAACTTCGTCGCCGAGTTCGACTACGAAATCGACGAGAAGCACAAAACCGTCTCGATCACCGAGCTGGGCGTGGAGAAGGCGGAGAAGTTCCTCGGCATCGACCACCTCTACCGGGCCGAGAACGGCTACCTCGTCAACCACCTCCAGCAGGCGCTGCGCGCCGAGTCGCTGTTCAAGAAGGACGTCGACTACGCCGTCGTCGACGGACAGGTCCAGATCATCGACGAGTTCACCGGCCGGATCCTCGAGGGCCGGCGCTGGTCCGAGGGCCTGCACCAGGCGATCGAGGCCAAGGAGGGAGTGGCGATCCAGGAGGAGAACCAGACGCTCGCCACGATCACCTACCAGAACTTCTTCCGGCTCTACGAGAAGCTCTCGGGCATGACGGGAACCGCGCTCACCGAGGCGACCGAGTTCCTGAAGATCTACGAACTGCCAGTCGTCCAGATCCCGACGAACCGGGAGATGGTCCGTCAGGACCGCAACGATCAGGTCTACAAGACGCGCGAGGGAAAGTGGAACGCCGTGGTGCGCGAGATCGCCGCGCGCCACGAGGCAGGCCAACCGGTGCTGGTCGGGACGATCTCGGTCGAGGTCTCCGAGCTGGTCTCCGAGCGCCTCAAGACGCGCGGCATCAACCACACGGTCCTCAACGCCAAGCCCGAGCATGCCGCGCGCGAGGCGGAGATCGTCGCCGACGCGGGACGGCCCGGCGCGGTCACGATCGCGACGAACATGGCGGGCCGCGGAGTCGACATCAAGCTCGGCGGCGACGCCGAGCACCTCGCGGCGATGCAGCTCAAGCGCGAGGGCGTCGAAGTCGACGACGAGCACTACAGCGAGCGCCTGCAGGCGCTGCTGCCGGCGCTCGAGACCAACGTCGAGGAAAGCCGCGAATCGGTGATGCAGGCCGGCGGCCTGTTCATCTGCGGCACCGAGCGCCACGAGTCGCGACGGATCGACAACCAGCTGCGCGGGCGCGCCGGACGCCAGGGCGACCCCGGTGAGTCCCGGTTCTTCCTCTCCGCCGAAGATGACCTCGTGCGCCTGTTCGCGGGCGACCGCATCTACCGGATCCTCGACAAACTCGGCGGCGTCGACGACGAGGGCAACGAGGAGCCGATCGAAGCCGGGATGCTCTCCAAGCAGATCGAGAAAGCCCAGGAAAAGGTCGAGCAGCAGAACTTCCTGCTGCGCAAACGGGTCCTCGAGTACGACGACGTGATGAACGAGCAGCGCCGCGTGATCTACGCCTACCGCGACGAGGTCCTCGAAGGCAAGAACATCAGCGAGGAGGCGCGCGCCGAAACGGTCAAGGTCGTCGAACGGATCGTCGAGCAGTACACCGAAGAGGAATACGTCGAGGAGTGGGATCTGCCGGCGATGTACACCGCGCTGAACCAGTTCTTCGAGGTCGACGCCTCAGAAGAGCGCTTCGCGTCGCTGAGCGGCGACCGCGAGGGGCTGATCGACGCGATCGCCGAGCTTGCCGTGCAGCGCTACGACGAACGTGAGCAGGCCCTCGGCGAGGAGTTGATGGGCGCGCTCGAACGGTTCCTGCTGCTGCAGACGATCGACGAACGCTGGCGCGAGCACCTGCTCGACATGGACTACCTGCGCGAGGGCATCCACCTGCGCGGCTTCGCCCAGATCGATCCGCTGGTGGCCTACAAGAACGAGGCCTTCACCCTCTTCGGCGACCTGATGAACAGCGTCTGGGGCGACTTCGCGCGGATGGTCTTCAACGTCCAGGTGACCGTCGAGGGCGAGCAGCAGGACGCGCCGCTGTTCCCGGCGGGCGGCTCGGCGACCCGTGCGGGGCAGATCACCTACTCCGGTGGCACGTCGGCCGCGGGTGCCGGGGCGATCGCCGCGGCGGCCGCCGCCGCGGGAGCCGGAGCCGGCGGCGACTATGTGACCGTCGGTGGTCCCGAAGTGCCCGTGCAGGAAGCAGCGCCCCAGGTCGCCCAGCGCGTCGTCGATCACGAGCACGAGCTCGGTCGCAACGACCCCTGCTGGTGTGGCAGCGGCAAGAAGTACAAGAAGTGCCACGGCGCCTAGCGCCGCCGCCCGCCCGAAGCCAGCGAGACCCAGGCAGACCTGCCGGCGCCGTCGGTCGCGCAGCCGCTCGCCGCGCCGGTGCTACGGTTCGCAGGTGTCCAGCGCGCCGACAGCCGAACCGACGCCGCAGCGCCTGGCAGCGATCCGCGAGCAGATGACGCTGCTAGCGGACTATCTTTGACCCGGCTGCGCTGACCGCACGCCGCGAGGAGCTCGAGGCCCGGATGGGCGCGGCGGGCTTCTGGGACGACGCCGCGAAGGCCGCTGAGGTTTCCGCCGAGCATGCTCGCCTGACCCGCCGGCTCGAGGGTTACGCGCAGCTCAGCGCCGACGTCGAGGACCTCGGCGCGCTCGCCGAGATGGTCGACGAGGATCCGTCGCTGGCCGTGGAGTTCGAGGAGCAGCTGCGCTCCGCGGAAGAGCGCCTTGCCCAGGCCGAGGAGCAGCGGTTGTTCTCCGGCCCGTATGACGCCGGCGATGCGCTCGTGACCGTCAACGCCGGCGCCGGGGGCACCGACGCCCAGGACTGGGCGGAGATGGTCCTGCGAATGCTGCTGCGCTGGGCCGAAGCGCGCGGCTTCTCGACGGAGCTGCTCGAGGTGAGCGCCGGCGAGGAAGCCGGGATCAAGTCGGCGACCTTCAGGGCCGGCGGCGAGAACGCGTACGGCCTGTTCGGCGCCGAGCGCGGCGTGCACCGCCTTGTCCGCCTGTCGCCGTTCGACTCCGCGCATCGGCGCCAGACGAGCTTCGCGGGCGTCGAGGTCGCGCCTGCCGTCGAGGAGACCAGCGAGATCGAGATCGACGAGGACGACCTTCAGGTGGACACGTACCGCGCGTCGGGCGCGGGCGGGCAGCACGTCAACAAGACCGACTCCGCGGTGCGCATCACGCACCGCCCCACGGGCATCGTGGTGCAGTGCCAGAACGAGCGCTCGCAGTCCTCGAACCGCGCGACCGCGATGGCGATGCTGCGCGCGAAGCTACTCGAGCGCGCCGAGCGCGAACGGCGCGAAGAGATCGCGCGCGAGAAGGGGGAGGCGCAGGATGTGAACTTCGGCTCGCAGATCCGCTCGTATGTGCTGCACCCGTACACGATCGTCAAGGACCACCGGACGAACTTCGAGGTCGGCGACGCGCAGCGCGTGCTCGACGGCGATCTCGACGGTTTCGTGCGCGCCTACCTGCTGCAGAGCGCCAAGGCGGCGCGGTGACCGACGCGGCGACACTCGAGCTCGTCAAGCGCGCGCTTGCGGAGGACATCGGCGCCGGTGACGTGACGAGCCTCGCGACGGTTCCGGCGCAGGCGCGCTCGCGCGCGACGATCACGCAGAAGCAGCCGGGCGTGATCTACGGCCTCGAGCTCGCGCGGGCGACGTTCCGTGAGCTGGACCCGGACTGTGTGGTCGAGCTCGCCGCCGAGGAGGGCCAGTGGCGCGAGGGTGGGCCGGTGCTCGTCGTCGAGGGGCGTACGCGCGCCGTGCTCGGCGCCGAGCGAACCGCGCTGAACTTCCTCGCGCACCTCTCGGGGATCGCGACGTTTGCAGCACGGGCCGCGCAGGCCGTTGCGGGGACGCGGGCGCAGGTCCTGGATACGCGCAAGACGGCGCCGGGACTGCGGTCGCTCGAGAAGGCGGCCGTCGCGGCCGGCGGCGCGCACAACCACCGCGCGGGCCTCTACGACAGGATCCTGATCAAGGACAACCACATCGCCGCGGCCGGATCCATCTCGGCGGCGGTGCAGGACGCACGCGCCGCATATCCGCAGCTTGCGCCGACGCTCGAGGTCGAGGTGACGACGCCGGCGGAGATCGACGAGGCGCTCGCGGTCGGCGCGCCGCACCTGCTGCTCGACAACATGGACAACGAGCAGCTCGCAGCCGCAGTCGCGCAGGTTGCCGGCCGCGCGAGCCTCGAGGCCAGCGGCGGCGTCAGCCTCGAAACGCTGCCGGCGATCGCTGCCACGGGGGTAGAATGGATCTCCATGGGAGCCCTGACCCACTCGGCTCCCGCACTGGATCTCTCCCTGACGATCGAGGCCCGCTGATGCCGCTTCTCACGCCTACCGCCGACGAGCTTTCCGTCGGTGACATCGTGCAGCTTCAGGACGAGGTCCGGGAGCTCGCCCGCGAGCGCAACGCGGTGATCCTCGCGCACAACTACCAGCTGCCGGAGGTCCAGGACGTCGCCCACTACGTCGGCGACTCGCTTGGGCTCTCGCGGCAGGCCGCGCGATCGGGCGCCGAGACGATCGTCTTCTGCGGCGTGCACTTCATGGCCGAGACGGCCGCGATCCTCTGCCCCGAGAGTCGCGTGCTGATCCCCGACCTCGACGCCGGCTGCTCGCTGGCGGATTCGATCGATGCCGCGCAGCTCGCCGACTGGCGGGCGAAGTACCCGACCGGCGTCGTGGTGATGTACGTCAACACGACGGCCGAGGTCAAGGCGCTGACCGACTACTGCTGCACCTCCTCGAACGCCGTTGATGTCGTGCGCCACATCTACGCGACACACGGCGAGGACACCGAGATCCTGTTCGGGCCCGACATGTGGCTCGGCGCCTACGTCGAGCGGGAAACCGGAAGGCGGATGCACGTCTGGGACGGCGAGTGCCACGTGCACGCGGGGATTCGTCCTGCGGACATCGACGCGGTACGCGCCGCTCACCCCGCCGCACAGATGCTGATCCACCCTGAGTGCGGCTGCTCGACGAGCGTGATGGAGTACGTCGCCGCCGGCGACATCGACCCGGTCGGCGTGCACATGCTCTCGACGGGCGGGATGCTTGACTTCGCGCGCCAGGCCACCGGTGAGGTCGTCGTCGCGACCGAGGTCGGGATGCTTCACCCGCTCCAGCAGGCGGCGCCGGACGTGAACTTCATCGCCGCGAACGCCGAGGCCTCGTGCCAGTTCATGAAGATGATCACGCTGCCGAAGCTGCGCGATGCGCTGCGCGAGCTGAAGTTCGAGGTCACGGTCGATCCGCAGACCGCGCAGCGCGCGCGGGTCCCGATCGACCGGATGGTCGCGATCGGCTAGAAGTCGCCGGCCTCGTGGGGGCCGACGCAAGCGACGGCCAGCTCCACGGAGATGCCGGCAGCGATCTCGCGGACCTCGTCGAAGGTCACGCCGTCGAGGTCGGCGATCGCCTCATCGGGGTCGCCGGACTCGTCGAAGACGACGCGCTGGCGGGCCGCGTGCGTCGCCACGGCACGGCTGTTCTCGAAGGCGAGCACGCGGCTGCCGGCCGCATAGGCACGCGCGCGTTCGACCTCGTCGGGCCGCGGTCCCTCGACGCGAAGTTCGTCGACGATGCCCCTCATCCGCTCGTAGGCCTCGATGCATCTGCTCGACTCCAGGCCCGACGAAAGCTGAAGCACGGCCGTGTCGGCCGAGGCGTAGGCATGGGCCGAAACCGAGTAGCACAGGCCGCGTTTCTCACGAATCTCGTCGAACAGTCGCGAGCCCATCGAGCCGCCGAGCAGCGTGGAGTAGATCGTCAGTGCTGCCCTCGCGCGCCGGTCGCGAAAGTCGAGCGCCGGCCGGTAGATCATCCTCAGGTGCGACTGGTTGGTATCACGCTCGTCGATCAGCGTCTCGGGCGCGAACTCGCCGACGGGCTCGACCGGACCGGTCGGCGTGATCGAGGGGAAACGGGCGAGCAGCTCATGTAGGCGCTGCTCCTGCGGGAGCGCGTCGAGGCTGCCTGCGATGAACGCACCACCGTTGGCGCCCGACCAGCAGCGGTTGCGGAAGGCGACGATTCCCTCGCGCGTGAAGCTGCGCAGGTTCTCCGCCGGGCCGAGCACGGTGCGCCCGAGCGGGTGGTCGCCGAAGGCCGCACGGTCGATCAGGTACTCGGCGACCATCGAGGGCTGGTCGTAGGCGCGGTTGATCTCCTGGATCACGACACCGCGCTCGCGGTCGAGCTCCTCGGCGTCCAGGCGTGGTCGCCCGACGAAGTCGCTGAGCAGGTCCAGCGCGGGCTCGACAGACTCGGCCCGGACCGTGATGTGGAAGGCGACCATGTCCTGCGAGGTGAAGGCGTTCAGCACGCCGCCGAGGCGCTCGGCGGTCTCGTTCACGTCGGTGTAGGTCGGGTAGCTCTCGCCGCCCTTGAAGACGAGGTGCTCGAGGAAGTGCGCCATGCCGTTCTCGGCCGGGCTCTCGTTGCGGGCACCGGCGTCGAACGCGACCATGATCGTGGCCGCGCGCGTGCCCGGGAGCGAGACCAGGGCGAGCGGCAGGCCGTTTGCGGGAACGATGCTGGTCCGGATATCGGTCATTGGGCCAGAGCCTAGAGGCTGTCGGCCCGGCTTCCGGGGCCCGGCGCGGGGCCCGCCCCGAACCCGCCGCCGCCCGGCGTTTCGATCCGCAGCCGCTGGCCTGGGCGCAGGCGCCCGACGCTCTTTGCGGGCACCGGCTCGCCGTCGATCGTGTCGCGTCCGCTGCTCGCGGGCCCGCCGCCGCCGGCGCCGCGAGGCCGGTGGCGGCGACGCTCGGCGATCAGCGAGTACTCCATCTCCCGCAGCGCCTGGAGCTCACGCACGACGCCGTCACCGCCGCGCTGCAGTCCTGCGCCACCGGAGCCGCGGCGCAGCGAGTACTCGGTCACGCGCAATGGGAATTCCCGCTCGAGCGACTCGATCGGCGTGTTAAGCGTGTTGCTCATCGCGACGTGCACACCGCTCGCGCCGTCGCCGTGGGCGCTCGCGCCCTGCCCGCCGCCCAGCGTCTCGTAGTAGGAGAACGACTCGTCGCCGAGCGTCAGGTTGTTCATCGTCCCCTGGCCCTGGGCGCGGCCGAACGCGGTGAGCACCATGTCGGCGATCCGCGAGGACGTCTCGACGTTG
>Ga0182013_10002456_pt1 | contig 24129 bp, 16 predicted proteins | sample 612S2MmetaG_FD_120487 | JGI IMG/M metagenome (GOLD analysis project Ga0182013, IMG submission 120487) | Permafrost microbial communities from Stordalen Mire, Sweden - 612S2M metaG | ecosystem: Environmental > Terrestrial > Soil > Wetlands > Permafrost | place: Sweden: Stordalen | collected...
CCAAGCCGGGGTCGAGTTGTTCGATGCTGCGACGCGCTTCTTTGTGGCTGTGGCGTACTAAGTCTCTAGCCAAGTCAACTTGCTGCGTCAAGTTTGACAATTCGTTTGGAATTACTTTGCGAATCGCCTGCAACTGGAAGCCGATTCCCGCGAAGCTCTGGGCCAGTGTGTCGTGGATTTCGTTTGCCAGCCGCTCTCGTTCTTTGTGAATTGCTTGTAGCCGCCATTGCTCCACGCGACCGCGAATCACCTGCGCGAAAAATGCAATAACCAGAATTGCCAGAGCAGCTGAGATGTAAAGCATATGCCGAATCGTCCACCATGTCGGGGGAGCAATTGTCGCGATATCGGATGGCGAACGAACCAGGATTTTGCACCGGACCGCATGCGCACTCTCAAGTCCATAATTCCAAGTTCCCATTACTTCCAGGGTGCTGATTCCCGAAATCATAACGCCGCTTCCCTCGCGAAGGTCGGGAAGAGGATCTGAGGCGCCTTCATGGCTTAACTCCGCAAGCAAGATGTCGGTCTTATCCTGCAGTAAAAATACGTAACCAGATGGTTCACGGACTCGACGAAGAAGATTCCCTTTAACAGTGACTAAGACGTTATTTAATCTCCCGGAAGAGAGGGCAGCTACCGGAACCTGGAGTGGTTGAGGAGGTTGCCCTGGTCCGATGCGACGGAAAATCGCATCCCGCAAAATTGGGCCGGAGTCTTGAGAAGCAGGAAAACCAACCACTTCAACCCGATCCCCAGGGATGATCTTATCAATTTGAGTTGTCCTCACCAGGAGCGCCCGGCCCTCCTCTTCCAGATAGAGGCTCTCTCCGGGATTGTAATAAGTGACTATCCCGGCAACACGTACATTGTGCCAATAGTCCGCGCCTGACTTATATTGCATCACATTGCCGAGTTGCATGAGAGGCCGTGCAAATAGATCTTGCGGAGGAGGTCGCAGCACAGTTACATTCCGCATGCTATCGGCAGAGAGAGTAGGAGCTATGATTTGCCTGTTCTGGTTCTTTATGCATCCCGCTGCCGCGTCGATGCGAACGAGGGCGCCTATCAGTTTCTCCCCGAAGGGCGCGTCTTCTTCCGGGAAAAAGGCGTTGACAACGCCGTCTTGCATGGCAATGCGAAGCGAAAAAAGATGAGACTGAGATTCCCCGTACCCAACTCCGGCGGAGCGCACCAATCCGGTGACCGACACAAATTGAGAATCCATCTGCCCCGTACTGAGCTGTTTAAAAGTAACGTTCTTTGGTTTCGGCAGAGCAGCGCGCCCGAGTATGCGGACTGTGTGCCCATTTACAACCGGAGAGAATAATCCCTTGCTCACATGTCCCTCAACCTCAACTTCGTCGCCTTGCCTCAGTTTCTCTGGATGGTCCAGGTAGACCCAGATACCTGCAGTGGAATCCTGAACAATCAGCCCGGCCGCCTGCGAGGTAACGACACCACGTATTCGAACTGGGAATGCACGCTGGGCTTGTTCCGGAGTGAGAGCGAGAAGCGAAGCTGCCGTCTGGTAGGTTTTCGATTGTTGGCGCGCGGTATCGGCGAGTCCCTCGGTAGACTGCAGCATGCTATACATAACTATCGCAGCGAAGAACCATGCGAACAAGCTTTGTCCGCAGCAGAAGCACATTCGCATCCATTCGGAGAGGCGCGAGGCAGAATCGATCGTCGAGTTTTGGAGTTGAATTTTATTCATTGTTCGATGCCAACGATCCAACAAGAGTCCTGTGTGCGGCTCAATTCTATTCCCAATCTGCAAACAAGTCTTGTGACGTATGGCTATTGAGTTGATGATCTGGAAGCGCGATCGCGATGGGCTGCGAATGTGGGGGCACGTTTGTGCTATGCAGCACCTACCCGTTTGTACTATGCCGCGGCTAGCAAGATATTCATGCGCTGCCCGCCCATTAGGATCACTACATTCCGGACAATTGAAGGATAGACATTATTTGTGCGTTGCGCGTAGGATTCGCCACGTTATCGATTCTGTTCAAGAGCGTTGTTTTGTTGCTGCAGTAAAGGGCAGCGAAGAATGCAAATGTGACAGATTCGTTACGCTGCCTCGGAAGGCTTGAGCGCGGATCGGTTGCAGATGAAGAGTGAACGGGATTGTGTATACGTTGGCGCCGATCCAAGCTAAATCTTGTGTGGCCAGCGATTGAAACCGTAACGAGCAAGATTGCAATACGTTAAGGAGAAGTGACGTCAATGAGAATCTATACGCGAAATTCGATGTCCGCATTGAGTGCGTCTGAAAACGTTAACAGCGCCTTCGGCTGGCTAACAGGACTGAACATCTGCCGATATCTGGTCTTGTTTTGTTTCATGAGTCTCGCTTTATCGGCCCTGGGTCAGGCTGATCGCGCTTCAATTACTGGTCTGGTCGCAGATCCAGCCAATCGCGCAATCGTTGGCGTGGAGATCGTGGCTACCAACATCGCCACCAGCGTCCACTATCCGACTGTTTCGAATGACCAGGGAAACTACGCTCTGCGGAATCTTCCCATCGGAACCTACTCGGTTCTCTATAAAAAAGACGGCTTCGCGGAATTCAAGCGCGATGGCATCACACTTGAGATTGGCCAGGTTGCCCGCCTCGATATCAGCCTGACGGTTGGCTCCGTGAGTGACACAGCGACCGTTTACGCCAACGTTTCCGTGCTCGACACAGAGAGCGTGGAAGTTGGCACCGACGTAGGAGCGGAAGTATTCCGCGATATGCCCCAGAATGTGTACGGTGGAAGAGCAATCGACACTCTTGCCTACGCATATACTCCTACCGTCGAAGGGGGCGGGTGGAATTCGAGTGTCGGCGGATCGCAGGCGTTTACCAAGCAGGTCCTCCTCGACGGAACGTCTATGAATGCAGGCAATGCCGGTTGGGTCGGTGAAAGTTCGCCCAGTCCAGAAGCCATCAACGAATTCAAGATTGACACGGCGGGGATCAGCGCGGAATCTGCACGCACCGGCGGCGGCTCCTTTGAATTCACCATGAAATCGGGCACCAACGATTGGCATGGAAGCGCAGCCGGCTTCATGCAGAACGAATTTCTCAACGCCAACAGCTACGATAACAAATGGTGGATGGCCTATACGTTGGCGGGTGATCCAAACGCGGACGTATCCTGGGGCAAGAGAGGATTCGACCGATTCTGGGACTACACGGGTGGCGTCGGCGGGCCAATTCGCAAGAATAAGACCTTCTTCTATACGACCTGGGAACAGTATCTGCAGGCCGACTTCCAGCGTTCTCCAGGCAATGCAACTGTCCCGACCACGGCTATGCTGAACGGGGACTTCAGCGCGCTTCTTGGCTCTCCGGCTACCAATGCCGCAGGCAGCAACGTCTATGATTCTGCCGGCAATATGATCTATGTCGGCTCGATCTTCGACCCGACCAACGGAGATGTCTTCGTCGGCAATGTGATTCCTCAGGGACGTATCGGCGCTGAGGCCCAACAATACATAAAAATTTACAAAACGTACTACCAGCCGACGAACAGCAATCTCCAGGGCAATTTCCCAAGCCTGACAGCGGGGGACCCGAGGCTCACACAGAATCAGTTCTCGGTGAAAATCGACCAAACCTTGTCGGACCGGGATCACTTGAGTGCATCATGGACCGAGGAGGTGCGCACGCGCCCTAGCGACATCTTCTGGAACTCCCTATGGCAAAGCGGCAGCAACTCAGATCCAGGTCCTTTCGGCAACTTCACCAAACAGACAACGACTTCCCCGCAGTTCCGCGTGCAAGACTCTTTCGCAATCACGCCGAGTGTGCTCAATGTTCTGTCCGTCACCTGGGCTCAGGAAAACGACGACTCAAGCATCACGGCGGGCGGAGGCTCTTTGCCAACATCCATGGGCTTTCCGACTGGCACGCCTATCGTTCCGGATCTCGCCTTTAACGGGGCGCCGAATGGTATCAGTGAGCAGACTACAGGTATTCTCTGGGGAACAAGTTATGGCGCCAGCTACGACCTCGCGGAGAACGAGGCGCTGTCATGGGCGAAGGGCAACCATACCTTCAAGATCGGCGGAGAACTGCGAGATGAAAGGACCAACGGTGGTTGGCCGGGCGGCTATTTGAACTATCGGTTCTCGCAGAGCACGGGTATCCCGCTTAGCATCGATCCTGGCGTGCGGGGTGAGACCGGTTTCCCGTTCGCAAACTTTGAGCTTGGCGATGTGGACAGCGCAAATCAGACCTTGACGAGTGAAAGACACGGCAGGCGCTACTCATATTCGTTGTTCTTCGAAGACAATTTCAAGGCAACCAAGAACCTGACCCTCGATTATTCGTTGCGATGGGATGGAAATACTCCGTTACACGAGTTGAACGGCGACTGGGCGGATTTCAACCCCAATGCGATCAACCCCGCATTTGGAGGCGTGAAAGGCGCTGTAACGTTCCTGAACAGTCCGGCCGATTCCTTTGAGACAAGGCAGAACTTCACTCAGTTCGGACCCCATGTCGGGGCATCGTATCATCTGTTTCCGCGGGTTGTGCTTCGCGGATCGATCGGCCTTTATTATGCCCCGCAAGAGATCAATGGTTATCAGGGGGTTCCCTATGGATATGACGCCAACGCGTTCGAGGGCCAAAACCAGGTTAATAGTCTAGGCAACGATTCTGTAACTTTCAATTGGGATCAGAATATCTATCCGGGAGTGACCACGTTTCCCGGCAAGAATCTAGGCAGTTACATCCCGGGATCGGCAGTAGTTATTGACCCGGACACGCTTACCCTTGGAAGAACGTTGAACATGAACTTCGGGGCCCAATATGAGATCGCGAGGGACACTCGCCTCGAGGTAAGTTATATAGGCACCAATGGGCACAAGTTACACGATGGCACGCTGACGCCCTATTACTCGCCCACATGGGCAACCTATTCCTACTACCTCAACAACGGAGCGAATCTCAGCGCCTGGGTAACCGATCAGGCCAGTGCCGCGGCAGCCGGTGTGCCTTACCCCTATCCAGGTTTCGTGGGGCATGCTTATGCGGCCATTAACCTCTTCCCGCAGCTCTATGGGGGGGAATCGAATACGAACATTACGTGGGCCGGTTCGCCGATCGGCCAGAGCACTTACAATGCAATGGTGGCAGAGGTCATCACAAAGCACCGTGGGGGCCTCACGTTCGATTTCAACTATACCCTGCAAAGTGGCCACGGCAATACGCAGAGCGCATTTGTTGAAACAGGCTCCACCAACTTTCAAAACTACGCCTTCCAGGATCCTTACGCCTATAAGGATTACGCCAGATCTCCCGGCTATGAAAAAGGTTGGCTGAAGGGATACGTCATGTACGAGCTGCCAATTGGTCGCGGGAAGCAATTCCTGTCGAACCAGAGGCTGCTGGAGCCGATCATCGGTGGTTGGGAAATCTGCAGCGATCACTCGTATCAGACGGGCTACCCGTTCAAGGCGCCGCTTGCAAGTTCCTCGGCCGCAGGGTCCATGCCGGGTTGGAACATTCTGTACGCCAATGTTGCTCCTCATGCCAATTTCCGCAAGACTTTTACGCATCTCAACGAGGCATGGGGTGGAGTTTCATCGGGTGTTCCGGACCCCGGAAGCGCCTTTGTCGATACGACCCAGTTCTCCGATCCCGCACCCGGCAAGTTGGGAAATGCGCCGTATTCATTCAGCAACTGGAAATTCTACGGCACCAACAGCGAGGACGCGAGTTTTCTCAAGAACCAGAAGTTCGGCGCTGACGGCAAGTATCGCCTGCAGTTGAGAGCCGAGTTCTTCGATCTCTTCAATCGGCACCACTGGGCTGCGCCTGGCGGCCAAAACCTCTTCAATACCGTCGGTCCAATTGACGGCAACACCTTCGGTCACATCATGAGCACAACCGGCCAGAGCAGAACTGGACAGCTTGGAGCGCGATTTGATTTCTAAGCTTGTCCGCAGTTGAATGGTCTGGTGTACTTCAAATATGGGAAAATCCGCGCTACCCACCTTTGGGCGGGTAGCGCCCAGACCTTACTTACGAGGAAGTTCCGCAAGAGACCTTCTCTCGCGAGATGGGAAGCTGGGATGAAAAGACTACTTAGCCTTCTGATCTGCGCGATTGCTTTTCTACCCTCGGGTGCGCAGAACAAAATAGCAAGAATTTCGCCAGGGGCACCTGGCTGGGTTACGAGGGGCATCGAAGCCGCCTACAAAACGGGTGCAAAAAAAGCCATAATTCCCGCAGGCACTTACGTCATCGAGCCTTCCGACGGAAGGAATATCGAGTTGACCAACCTCCGGGACTTCGAAATTGATGCGACTGGCGTGACGTTTGTGTTTACCGATTCCACAGACGCGTCTGTGGTTTTGAAGAACTGTCGCAGCACGACACTGCGCGGCCTCACCGTTCGGCAAGCCGTACTTCCGTTCACGCAGGGAACGATCGAGTCGATTGCCGACGATGGCATGTCGTACGACATTCGGCTTGACAGAGGCTATCCCCAACTCGACGATCCGGGACGTTTCGACGACGAGGTTGTAGCGTATCCATTCGATCCTGAGACACGTGTATGGAAGAGAGGCGCGCAGGATGTCAATGCGCATTTCAGTCGAATTGGTCCCGTTCGATTTCGTCTGCAAATGAAGTGGCCAAGCCGACCCAGTGCTTCCCAGTCAGTAGCTGTCGGAGACTTGATAGGAATTCGCGGACGCGGCAGCGACGGAGTGGAAATTCTTAACAGCAGCCAGGTCCAGCTATCAAATGTGACTGTGCTTTCCGCGGGGTCGTTCGCTTTCTTCGAAGGGGATGGAGACGGGGATAATCGCTACACGGTGACGGTCAAGCGCGGACCGCGGCCAGATGGCGCTACCGCGGAGCCGCTGTTTTCCTCTACAGCCGATGGGTTCCACAGCGCCAATGTGCGAAAGGGGCCTACACTCGAGCACTGTTACTTCGAATCGATGCCGGACGATGGGATCGCGATTCACGGTTCGTATTCCCTGGTCTTGCAAGGCGGCAACGACACTCTTGTAATCAATCGAAATCATTTTCGCGCAGGCGATCCGTTGCGGCTGATCGATTTGCGGGGCGTGATTGTGGCCGAAGCGGTAGTAACGAAGGTTACTCCTCTCCCACACTTCCAGACCGCAATGCGGAGCGTGCGTGTCGTCGGCAGTGCAATCATGGATGGGCCGTATGTCGAGTTGAAACTCGATCGTGTGTTGCCGGCTAAGTTCGATTTCCTGGTAGGTAATCCCAACGCTCTGGGCAGCGGTTACGTTTTGCGGAATAACATCGTTCGAAATCATCGTGCTCGCGGAATGCTGCTGAAGGCCGACGATGGATTGATTGAAGGCAATACCGTGGACGGTAGTTCCATGGGCGGCATCGTCGTGACACCGGAGTTCTGGTGGATGGAAGCAGGCTATAGTCGGAACCTGATTTTACGCGGAAATACAATCAGAAGGACATCCTACTATCCTCAGCAGGCCGCTGGATTGCTTATCGGTGCGCTGGCGCCCGAACGACACAAAGAAGTAGAGCCAGGATTCGCACTTCAGCCGGGAGGGTCGCAACCGGGCGTTGAACGCGCGGATAACATCGCGCCCGGCAGGGGACATCAACACATCTTGATTGAAGACAACACATTTGAGGAGATCGACGAGGTCAACATTCTAGTTACATCCGCAAAGGACGTTACCATTCGCCATAACTCATTCGTTCGTCCATTTCAACGCGAAAAACTGGATGGAGACAGGACATTCGGCGCGGATCCGGGGACACTGCTCTGGTTTTCTCTGTGCGAGGACGTCCATTTAGTGGGGAATCTCGTCGACGCCCCCGGCCCCTATCTGAAGGCGCTCACAGTTGCTGGTCCTTCGGCGCAGGTTTCCGGTCTGAAGGATGGTGTGAACGTCGCTAACGAACAGAAACATTAGTGGGCTGAATGAATAACACGCTGTGCCAGTTAGATGAAGTCTAGGTTGGCGAGCATTCAACGCTTGAAGTGCTTGGCAATGACATGGGATGTGTGGCGAGTATGGAGTCTCATGTTATCGCGGCGGTAAGTGCGAGCTTTGCGATGTAGAGGGAGGAATAACGAAGTTATGAAACGAGCAAATCGAGTTGGTTCATCATGGGGCATTTCAGGACGAGTGTGCGGTGTAAGGATTTCTGCAATTCTACTTCGAATATTCCTACGGTCCATCAGTATGAGAGGGCTGGCAGTGTGCTTGTTGTTTGCCATGACGATTGCCTTTGCGGCCATGTCAAAAGCCGAGAATAGTGTGATCAGGCCTGGAGAACCGTGGCTTGACGACCGCGGCAAGGAGATCCAGGCGCATGGTGGAGGGATCATCAAGCTGAAGAGTACATACTACTGGTTTGGAGAGGATCGTTCGAAAGGCAACGATCCTGCGAAGCGATACGTCGCATGCTATTCGTCAAAGGATCTAATACATTGGAAGTTTCTCAATCAGGTGCTTGCAATGAGCGATCCAGAGAACCTGGGCACCGGATGGATTCTCGAACGGCCGAAGGTGTTCCACAATACAAGAACCGGAAAGTTCGTCATGTATGCGCACATCGACGGTCCAGACTACAAGTTTGCACGAGTCGCTGTTGCGGTGAGCGACAAGATCGATGGCACTTATAGGTATGTGAAGAGTTTTCGTCCGCTTGACAAGGAGAGCCGCGACATAGGCGGTTTCATTGACGACGATGGATCGGCTTATGTGATTTTCGAATCCCGTCCGACAAAAGGCTTCTACATTGCGAAGTTATCCAGCGATTACATGAACGTCGAGAAAGAGATTGCGTTTATCGAGGTCCCACTGGAGGGAGGCGCAATCGTTCACTACCAAGGCATGTATTATGTCGTGGGATCGCACTTGACCGGGTGGGAACCGAATCCCAACGTCGTCGCAACCGCCTCACGCTTAAGTGGTCCATGGTCACAGACCGAGGACATCGCGCCTCCAGGGAAAAACACTTACAACTCACAGTCGAGCATGTTGATCAAGGTAGTGGGCCGTAGAAACACTGTTGTTATCTTTGCCGGGGATCGTTGGAATCCCAAGGATCTGGAAGACTCGCGGTACGTCTGGATGCCGGTGCGGATTAATAAGGGGAATCTTTCATTGCCGCCTCCACAGCCCTGGACAATCGATGTGCAACGAGGGGTGACCGCACTCCTTCCCTGACAGCAGTCCACGCAGCGCGTGAGAGGTTGCAATGAATTGGTTTGGACTGCGGATAGTCGCGAGCAGTTTAGCATGTTGCCTGGGAGCCTCGATGGCCGAGGCGCAGGTTGCCCCAAAGCCCGCGTATCTGGACCTCAGCCAGCCCGCGGAGCAGCGAGCAGCGGATCTGGTTTCCCGGTTGACGCTTGAAGAGAAAGCCACGCAGCTGGTAAATCAGTCGCGGGCTATTCCGCGTCTCAACGTAATTGCATACGACTGGTGGAACGAATCGTTACACGGGGTGGATGTGAATGGGACCACCGAGTTTCCTGGGCCCATCGGGTTGGCCGCCACATTCGATTCGACAGCAATACACGAAATGGCGGTAGACATCGGCATCGAAGGCCGCATCAAACATGCGCAGGCAATGCGCGCCGGACATAGCGACCTCTTTGAAGGGCTTGATTTCTGGGCGCCTAACATAAACATCGTTCGCGATCCGCGCTGGGGACGCGGTTCCGAAACTTATGGCGAGGACCCGTTCCTGACCGCGCGTTTGGCCGTGGCGTTTGTGACCGGCATGCAAGGCGACGATCCTCGCTATTACCGAACGATTGCAACGCCGAAGCACTTTGCCATCCATAGCGGGCCTGAGCCAACGCGTCACATCGTCGATGTCTCTGTAAGTAAGCATGACGAATTGGATACTTACCTGCCCGCATTTCGCGCCGCGGTGATTGAGGCCAAGGCGGGGTCGGTCATGTGTGCTTACAACAACGTCAACGGCCAACCGGCCTGTGCCAACGAGTTCCTGCTCGAAGACCAGTTGCGCGGCAAATGGGGTTTCAAGGGCTACCTTGTGTCGGACTGCGGCGCAGTCATCGACATTTTCGCCGGCCACCACTACAAGCCGACCCAGCCGGAATCATCTGCGATCTCTCTCAGGCGCGGAATGGACAACGAATGCGTTGACAACGCCGCCAAGGTAACAGACGACCATGACTACAAACCTTATATCGATGCTGTGAAGCAAGGGTTCCTGGAGGAAAGCGACATTGATGTTGCGCTAACTCGCCTGTTTACGGCGCGGATGAAGCTGGGTATGTTCGATCCTCCCGAGACGGTGCCCTATACGAAAATCGACGAGAACGAATTAGACAGCGCGGCACACCGCGCGCTGGCTCTCAAGTTGTCCAACGAGTCCATGGTGCTGTTGAAGAACGACGGCGTGCTTCCGCTCAAAAGATCTCGCCTGAAGATTGCCGTTGTTGGACCGCTGGCCGATCAGACGAAGGCTCTTCTGGGTGTATACGCCGGAATGCCCACCCACGTGGTCTCCGTGCTGGAAGGCTTGCGCGCCGAGTTTCCTTCAGCCAAAATCGACTTCGTTCCGGGCACCGGCTTCCTGCGAACGGACGCGTCGCCCGTGCCCGCCGCACTGCTGACCACAGACGGTAAGCCCGGAGTCCAGGCAAGCTATGCCAAAGTAGTTCGAGAGGCGATCGAAGATCGGAACAGTTGGCAAGCGCCGCTGGCTATGCGCATCGAGCAAGGTATCGACTCCTCAACCAGCCCACCACCGATCGAGGCTGCCGCCGTCAGGCCTCTCGCAATTCGCTGGGAAGCCACCCTTACGCCGCAGGAATCCGGCTTATACAACCTGGGCATGGAAGCAGAGGGATTCTTCCGCGTCTCGCTCGATGACAATGAAGTGGTGATGACCTGGGACACCGATTGTATCGAAACAAAGCTCGGCAAGGTCCACCTCGAAAAGGGCAAGCCCTATCACTTATTGGTGGAATACGAACGGACCAAGGACGCAGGCGCCGCGGCCCGCCTGATCTGGTCAAAGATCGATCTACGGCCCAGCCCTGAAGCGGTCGCAGCGGCCAAAGATGCGGACGTAGTAGTTGCCGTGGTGGGCCTCACCTGCGATCTCGAAGGAGAAGAGATGAGAGTAGACGAGGAGGGCTTCAAAGGCGGCGACCGCACCAGCCTCGACCTTCCCAAACCTGAGCAGGAGTTACTGGAGGCCGTGTCAGCCACGGGAAAACCGATGGTGGTAGTACTTGTCAATGGAAGTGCGCTCGGAGTGAATTGGGCGAAGAAGCACGCCAACGCTATCCTGGAGGCATGGTATCCCGGCGAGGAAGGTGGCTCGGCCGTCGCTGAGACACTCTCAGGCCGCAACAATCCGGCAGGCCGGCTGCCTGTGACCTTCTACAAGGATATTACCCAACTACCGCCCTTCGAAGATTACTCGATGAACGGGCGCACTTACCGCTACTTCAAGGGGACACCACTCTATCCATTCGGATATGGCCTGAGTTACTCCACCTTTTCCTATAGCGGAGTTACTGTCCCAATCAGTGCAGTGCCCGCAGGAGGCCCATTAGCTGTCGAGGCAACAGTCACCAACACAAGCCAGCGGCCGGGCGATGAAGTGGCCCAGCTCTATCTCATGTTTCCCGATGTGCCAGGCGCTCCCCTGCGAGCTTTGCGAGGGTTCCAGCGGGTCCACTTGGACGCCGGAGAATCGCACAGATTGCGATTCGAGTTAACGCCACGCGATATGAGCATCGTGACAGAAGCGGGAGAGCCCTTTATTGCCGAAGGTGCGTACAAAATTTCGGTCGGAGGAGGGCAACCGGACACAGATGCACAGTTTGTAACGCGGAAACTCCATGTGACAGGAAACATGACATTACCGGAGTAGCGAAGAGTGCGCCAAACAAATCTGAAGCGCTTAGTCTGTCTGTAACTCCGGATCTTCAATAAACGATTGGTGATTTGCAGGAAGCTGTGCACGTCAAATTGTCTTTCAGTTAGGTTCAGAGAAGGATAGGTTGGATATGAAGAACGTTTTATGTTGCAGTGAGCTGTCAATTTTTGCAAGATTCACCCGGAGAGCCAAGTATCTCTATTCTTTCAAGTGCAGGGCCAAGCCCCTGCAGGCAGTGGCCATTCTCGCATACCTGACTGCTTCTGGGACTTATCTGTGCAGTCAGGCTCCGGTGGACATCCAGCTCACCCAGTCCGCGCCGCAGGTCGCTGTCTTTGATTTCGTAGAAGTCACAGTCAATGTCAAGACGCCGACCGTACAAAATCCATTCACCGATGCCTCGATTGCGGGAGACTTTCAGCAGGCCGGGTCCACGGTTTCAACCCCGGTAGAAGGGTTCTGCGATTCGACCGACGGCACCATATATCGCATTCGATTCATGCCGTCAAAAAGTGGCGCCTATACATATCACGTAACCTTCAAGGCCGGCGTTGAGACTCGGACGTTTTCCGGCAAGTTCACGGCATCGGATGAGCATAGGAGAGGTCCACTTCGGATCGACTCCGATTACCCGTGGCATTTTGTGTGGGAAGGTACGGGCGATCATTACTTCTTCAACGGAACGACGGCCTATTTTCTCATGGGGTGGCGCGACGAGCGGACTATCCAATACAGCATTGACCGGCTTGCCGCGCTGAAAGTCAATTGGATGCGCGTGGACATTTATGGGAGGTCATACGTAGTTTACGGTGAGCCAGTGATGAACGGTCCGTCATGGACGTTTTTTCTAAATCCCTGGCCAGCACAGGCGCCCGAAGACTTCTATCATCCCGGCTTCGATTATTCGCGCTTCGATGTGTCCTATTGGCAGAAGTTCGACAGAATGCTCCGCTACGCAAGGGAGCGTGGCACGATCGTCTCTCTGGTGCTGGACATGGGGGACGCCCGCATTCACCCCGCAGCGGCCAGCGAAGATGAGCGACGATACATTCATTACGCGGCTGCGCGCCTGGCCGGCTTCTCCAACATAACCTGGGATCTCGGAGACGACCTGGATGTCTACCGCGACGAAAAGTGGACTCATGAAACCGGCACGCTGATTGAGCAATTGGATCCGTATCACCACCTGGCCAGCAGTCATCCGACCAAGACCGAACATCAGGACCGCGCCTCAAGCTGGTTTGGTTTTGTCTCCTATCAGGAATGGTCGCGTAAGCAGCACACAGTAATGCTCGAGTCTCGGAAGTTACAGGAAAAAGCGGGGCGAATCATTCCGCAGACCAACGAAGAATATGGATACGAAGATCACTATCCAGGCTGGGGCGCAGATGGAATTCTTCCGGGATCCGACCAGGCGGACGTTCTGCGCAGAACGTCATGGGACATTTACATGGCCGGCGCATACCAGACCGCCGGCGAGAGTGCCCGGCGAGGAACGAACGTCTGGCCGGATACGGGCGGGGGCTGGGTGAATGGACGCGGCGACGATACACAGACCATGTTAGTCGGTTACCGGCACATTGTGGAGTTCTTCACCAGCTTCGAGTGGTGGAAGACAAATCCTCATGATGAGTTAGTAGAGGGGGAAAACTATTGTCTTGCCGATCCTGGCCATATTTATGCGATTTACTTGCCTCACGGAGGGAAAGTAACTGTAAAGCTGGATCCCGGAACGTACCACGGCGAATGGTTCAACGCTCTTAGCGGGCAACGAATTCCGCTTGCCGAGGAAGCGATGGGTCCATCATGGACATCGCCTAATCCGCCGGACGACTCCAGTTGGAGCAATACGCACGACTGGGCACTTCTGCTGCAAAAACGATGAAGCTTGCTGTTGAGGAGATTGAAATGGCACGCCTACCCGGCGCTTTATTATCGGCTGCAATCCTCGGATTCACTTTGGCAGGAGGCGCTCTTAGCCAGACCGCGAAGGATCCATTGGCGGTCCCAAAGCAGTCCAACGCGGATTGGTGGAAGAACGCGGTCATCTATCAGATCTATCCACGGAGTTTTCAGGACTCGAACGGCGACGGAATCGGAGACCTGAACGGTATCACGCAACGGCTCGACTATTTGCAGCAGTTAGGCGTGGATGCGATCTGGCTAAGTCCGGTGTACCCTTCGCCACAGGTCGACTTCGGCTACGACATTTCCGATTATGAGAACATCGATTCGCGGTTTGGAACACTGGCTGACTTCGACCATCTGATCGCCGAGGCCAACAAGCGGCATATCCGCGTGATTATGGACATGGTGATGAATCATAGTTCGGACGAGCATAAGTGGTTCATCGAGTCGCGGTCGTCGCGCACCAATCCGTATCGGGACTGGTATGTGTGGCACGACGGTAAGGGAGAGACAGCCACCGACAAGGGAGACCCACCGAATAATTGGGAATCGGGCTTTGGCCACTCGGCATGGACATGGGATGAAACCACACGGCAGTATTACTACCATAAGTTTCACGTCAAGCAGCCGGACCTCAACTGGAACAATCCGCAGGTGCACGAGGCGTTCAAGCAGATTCTCCGTTTTTGGTTGGATCGCGGCGTCGCGGGATTCAGATTCGACGCCATCACCGCGCTGTACGAAGATCCGGAACTGAGAGACGAAAACGTCATCAAGGACAAGAACGGAAATCCGGTCATCAACTGGTGCGGCGATGTGCAACTCGATGGCTCGAAGACCGACAATCTGCCTGGCGAACACGCGGTGGTTGCGGAAATGCGGGCCACCATGGACTCTTACAATCCGGAAACGTATCCAGGGACGCGCTTGGCGCTGGGTGAAACCTACGTCTTCAGCGCCCCTGACTTAGCCAGGTTGTACGGGACTTCCGACAAACCAGAGTTCCACTTGCCGATGGACACGCAACTGGCCTTCATCAACCAGCTGGATGTGGCGGCGTTTCGCGAAAAAATGATCGAGGCGGAAACGCAAATCGGCGGAAACGTGCCGATGCTCTTGTTTGACAACCACGACAACGATCGGATGGTAACCCGTTATGGAGATGGGGTACACGATCTGGATATTCAGCGTGGACTTGCAGCAATTCTTTTGGCAGCACGCGGTGCCTCACTTGTCTACTACGGCGATGAGATCGGGATGCAGACGACGCCACCGGTGCGAAAGGAAGATGTAAAGGATCCGATAGGGTTGCTCGCTTGGCCGAAGGCCAAAGGACGCGATGGCGAACGCACACCTATGCAGTGGGACGCAACTGCCAATGCGGGATTTACCGTCGACGGTGTAACTCCCTGGCTTCCCGCTTCTGCGACCTATTTGTCGATGAACGTTGCGGCGGCAAGCAGCGATCCCAATTCATTGCTCGCCTGGTACCGGGCCCTGATTCGGCTGAAGAAGACGAACGTATCTCTGGCGCAGGGTGAGAACACCATGCTCGACATAGGGAACGAAAAGGTGCTGAGCTGGCTGCGCACGGCGCCGGGAACGCCCGGTGTTGTAATCAGCGTGAACTTCACCGCCGAACCGCAGTCTGTCGATCTTAGTTTTAGCGGAGCGAGCGGCAAGGTGAAGACCTTACTCAAAACTCCCGGTGCCCGGAACCCACTAACTCTGCGATCGATCGAGCTCGAGCCGTTTGGAGTTTTCATTGGCAAACTGCAATAGCGAAGTTGCCCGCTGGAGGAAAGAGAAACATGAAGAGACACTTATTCAACCGAACCTTTCTACTCACATTCTCGCTATGCGTGTGGCAGATGTACGCTCTGGCGCAGCATCAGATCCTTCCGGACTTCCAGGCCGACCCATCCGCTCGTGTGTTCAACGGCCGGTTGTATATCTATCCTTCACACGATCTCGCCGGAAACAAGGACTGGGATATGGTGGACTGGCACGTGTTCTCCACCGACGACATGATTCACTGGAAGGATCACGGAGTTATCTTCAGCCTGAATGACATTACATGGGCGAAACAACACGCGTGGGCGCCGGACTGTATCGAGCGCAACGGGAAATACTATTTCTACTTTCCTGCCGACGATCAGATCGGGGTCGCAGTCTCCGATTCGCCCACGGGTCCGTTCAAGGACGCGCTCGGCAAACCATTGATCGCCAGGAACGAAGCGGGGATTCGCTCCATTGATCCCGCAGTCTTCATCGATGATGACGGCCAGGCCTATCTCTATTTCGGAAACAGCAGCGGACGGCTCGGTGTAGTGAAACTGAAGGCAGACATGGTCACGCCCGACGGACCCATTCAGGTTCTCGACCTACCCAACTATCACGAAGGCATCTGGGTTCATAAGCGAAATGGGCTTTATTACTTCAGCTATCCGTCAAATCGCGGCGACATGATTGCAAACCTGATGGAATACAGCATTGCGAAAGGCCCGATGGGTCCCTTCAGTTACAAGGGAGTTATCCTGGACAACCGCTCCCGCAATGTACATGGCTCTATAACCGAGTACAAGGGCAAGTGGTACCTCTTCTACCATGTTGCCGGGCCAAGTCCCTACGAGCGACGGGTGTGCGCGCAACGGCTTTACTACAACAAGGACGGCACGATCAAGCCGATCAAGATGTCACCAGCACGATGAACAGTGAATCCAAAATTGCAGTGTCTGCCGCTCCCGTTCTCACGCGACGGAAAGTATTAGAAGCCCTGGGCGCCACGATACTGACGCTCTCGGTGGGTAAGTCGATATCGCAGCAGGCTCCGCTAGATCGAAGTCAGATTGAGCAGATACTCAAGCCACTGCTGACTACTGAAGATCCGCAGTTATGGCAGTTTGTCCTGGATGTTTATGAACTCTGCATTTTTCGTCGAATGCAGCCCGCTGAGCCCCCGCTCGAGCATCCCTGGCTGGTACCGGGCGGTATCTACCGGGGCCAATGGATTTGGGATACGACGTTCCTCACCGATTTACTTTCCATTATCCCGGAACAGCGAGATTTCATCCGCGGAGTTTATCAAAACTATTGGGATTTTCAGAACCGATGGGACGCCGAAAAGCCAGACTATGCACGGGGAATGATCGCGAATTTTATCGCTCCCAATAGCGGCGTCGCCGAATTCGACGGCAAGCAATGGCGTACATTCCCGGCCTACTCTCAAGCCCCTCTCCTGGCTTGGGGTGTTGAACGCGTGTACCGGCGGAATCACGATCTCGATCTGGTACGCACCGCGCTGCCTCATCTCGAGGCGTTTCATGATTGGTACTGGCGCGAACGGGACCTGGACAGGGTTGGAATGGTGACAGTCGGTTCTTACGATGGGGTTGTCCAGCATGCGCGCTACGAGACCTACGACCGCGAAGTCGACCTGGACACGCTGGAACTCACGCCTCATCCGCGCCAGCGGTCCGGCGTCGGTAACGGTTCATGGTACGGCACTATCTATATTCCCTCGAATACCGCCTATTTGCTGTTGTCCGAACAATGTTTGGTTCGCATCGCGAAAGCCGCGGGCGATGAAGCTCTCGTGGAACGACGGCGTCCGATCATCGACAGGGGCGTCCGGGCTATGCGCCGATACATGTGGGACGATAGCCAACGATGCTTCCTTGGCGTGCAACGAGATGGTCTGCGAAAGATTCCCTCCGCGACGATTGGTGGAATGGTCCCGCTCCAGGCACGGATTCCCACCGCAGGCCAGGCGGCACGCATGGCTGCGGCGCTCTCAGGGCCGAACTGGGATACGCCCTTGCCGATTCCGGCTGTCGACGCAACAGATTCGAAATACAAGAGCGACGATTTCTGGCGCGGCGATGTATGGCCGTCAACGGTTTATCAGACGATCAGCGGCCTCGCGATCTACGGTCATCGCAAACTGGCGGGAGGATTTGCGGACCGCCTGCTCGATAACGCAATCAAAGTGGGGATAAGCGAACACTATGACTCGCGAACAGGTGCGCCTCTGGGCGTCCGCAACCTTGGCATGTCGGCTGTAATGCTCACAATCGCATTGGATGGTCTAAGCCCACGCCATCGAATCGCGAACAGGGAAAAGGCAAGCTCATGAACTTTCCGCATGTCTGCGGAGGATTTGCCATGAAACGCTAGAAACAGTTCCGTCGATATCTCTGTAAGTTCTTGATTCTATGGTGGGCGCTGCAGGATTCGAACCTGCGACTTCCACCGTGTGAAGGTGGCACTCTACCGCTGAGTTAAGCGCCCCAAAAGAAGGGCCGGATTCCCCGTCCTGTAGGGCATCCCATGCGTTAGAGTATCACCAGCGAGGCTTTACGGCCAAACCCTTGCTCCTAAGTAGGGGACGCAGTTGCTTTGCTACGATTTAGGGTCGAATCCTATGCGCTGGAGAGTCCGTTCAATCCGCGATTCCGCTGACTTCCCTCCACCAGACGGGGAAGCGGCCCTGCGGCCCCTTTCGGGGCTCGGGTGTCCGGGCCTTGGCGGGGTGGATTTGGCGAGCCCGGGATTGGGCCGGCCCGGCTTGGGGAGCCTGACCGCAACCCACCTGTCTTCACGGCCTTCCGGGTCAAATTCCGGCCAAGGGCACGGTTCTCTTCCAAACGGCGTCGCGCGGGTCAATTCAGGCCTTGAAAACAAGCAGGAAAGTGCACAAAGTGCGCAACCTTCCGGCGCGGATGGGGTTCCAGAAGATATGGCGACCCTGGTCCTGGACAACTCGGCCCTGGGAGTGGGTCCGGCAACACGGCCGGACTCCGGACTCGAAGCCAACGCCGGCGTGAATGCCGCGTTGGATCCCAAGAGCGACGCAGCCGTCATGCTGCGGGTAGCGGCGGGTGACGAGGCCGGCTTTAATTACCTGGTACAGAAGTACCATCGGGCCATCATTCACTTCCTTTTTCGGATGGTCCGCAACGAGGCAGTTGCCGAAGAAATGGCGCAGGAGGTTTTTCTGCGCGTCTACCGCTCCCGGGAAAGCTACCGGGCGGAGGCCAAATTCACCACATGGCTTTATCGCATCGCCACTAACCTGGCCGTGAATCACGCGCGTGATACAAAGCACGAGCGGTCGGCGCAGACAATCTATCTGGACGCGCCGGACGAGGAATCAGGCACGACGCCGGATGTGGCCGACGATGAGCCGTCGGTGGAGCAGAAACTCATGCGCGATGAGCGCATGGCGGCCATTCGCACGCACGTAATGGCATTGCCGGAGCGGCAGAGAATGGCAGTGCTGATGCACAAGTATCAAGGGATGGATTACCGGCAGATCGGGGATGTGCTCAAGCTGAGCGAGTCGGCTACCAAGTCGCTGCTCTTTCGCGCATACCAGACGCTGCGGGACAAGTTGAAGGATTTCGTATAGGGAAGAAGCAGAATGCGTTTGTTCAAGTGAGAAAGCCGGGCAACACCGGCGGGTTGCAGGGGGTAATTATGGAAACGATGAAGCACTCATGCACGGGGATGGAATCGAAGCTGGCCGATATGCTGCTCGATCCGGAAGCGGTGCCTGCCAAGGTTCGGACGCATGTTGAGCAGTGTGATCACTGCCAGGGAGAGCTCGCGGAGTTGGGGGCTACCATGGCCCTGCTCGATACCTGGGAGGCCCCGGAGCCGAGCCCCTATTTCCTCACCCGCATGGATGCGCGGATGCGGGAAGAGCGCCAGGCTGAGCCGGAAGGCTGGCCCTCTAGTTGGTTGGGCCGCCTGCGTGACCGCTTCGCCCTTGGCCCGCCGATGCATGTTCGTCCGCTGGCAGCGATGGCTATGGCCATAATGCTGCTGGTGGGGGGCGGTGCCTATCTGGGCGTTTCGGACCTGGATCAGACCACACCCCAGACGCCACAGGCAGCCGTGGTTCACGATCTGCAGACGCTGGACAACAATGCGCAGGTTCTGGACCAGATGGAAGCCATGTCCACTCCCAGCGACAACAGCGGAGACTAACCGCCTTCTACCCACTGATGCCGATTTGCTGAAGGGTGAGGGAAAAGCGGTGAAGGGTACGGGCTTCAGCCCGTGCATTAAATCAGTAAAATTAGCGGGGCTTTAGCCCCTGAGGGATTGGGAATCAAGACCTTTTGCCGATGCTGAAAATCAGCGTGGACAGCAATGCAGAAGGAAAGAGATCGGGTAAGACCATGAAGACCGGGATGCACAACACGGGATGGATGCGGCGCGCAGCTTTAATCGCGGCAATCGCGATCGCCTGCGCTCCTGCCTCCTGGGCATTCCACGGCCAGCACAATAGCGCGTCGGCCCGTCCTGCACCAGCACCGCGCTACCAGGCTCCGCGCCCTCAGGCGCCGAAGAATCAGCCGAACAAGCAGCAAAACCAGGTTCGTCAAGCGCCTCAGTATCAGGTCCGTCCGCAAGGCAATGCAATCCAGCGCCAGGTACCCAATTACGCTGCGCAGCGCCCTGCCTATCAAGCAGCTCCCAATCGCCCGCCCGCTTACGCCGGCTCACCCTATGGCGCGCAGGCCCGGCCGGGGTACACGAGTCCCGCCGCCGCGCCACCCGGTCACCTCGGCGACTGGCTCAACCAGCATCGCGGCCAGCCCGCTCAGGATCAGGAGCGGACCCTCCGCAGCGACCCCAGCTTTAACCGGCTGCCCCCTGCCGACCAGCAGCGTCTGCTGCAACAGTTGCACCAGGTGAATCAGCTGCCCGAGGACCAGCGCGACCGCCGTCTGGCCCGCAGTGAAATGCTGGAGCACATGTCGCCTCAGGACCGCATGCGCCTCAACATGTCCGGCCAGCGAATGGCTACCTTGCCGCCTGATCGGCAGGCGCTGGTGAAGAATGCCTTCCGCGATTTGCGCGCCGTTCCGCTCGATCAGCGCCAGATGGTGCTCAACTCCAGCCGCTACCAGGGCGTCTTCAGCCCCGAGGAGCGCGGCATCCTCTCCGACTTCCTCCGCGCCGAGCCCTACCAGCCCGCACGGTAAGCCGCAAACCACCGTCCCACAAGGCTGGGTGCCCAAGGTCTGGATTCTCAGACCTGGGATTTACTTGGCGCTTCAGGTCCAGCGGCACGGGATCCACGAAAATCTGCCCCTAAGCTACAATGAAAGATGGGCCAAGGCCACCATTCATTGCGGTGTGACCGCAACTAAAGCAAGGAGCTTCAACTTTTATGGCGATTCCCGCCACTCAAATGCGTCCCGGCATGATCATCAAGCACAACGACCAACTGCACCTGGTTTTCAAGGTCGAGCACCGTACACCCGGCAACCTGCGTGCCTTCATCCAGGCCAAGCTGCGCAACCTGCGCACCGGCGCCATGTTCGAGCACCGCTTCCGCTCCGCCGATGCGATTGAAAAAGTTCAGGTGGACGAAATCGCGATGGACTTCCTCTACGCCGACGGTGACGACTACTACTTCATGAACCCCGTCGACTTCGAGCAGACCGTGCTCAAAGGCTCGACCCTTGGCGACGCCGTTGAATACCTTACGCCGAACCTGCAGATCAAGGTCAGCTATCACGACGGAAACGCCGTGGGCATCGACCTGCCGGCATCTGTCGAACTCGAGGTCGTTGAGACCGAGCCTGGCCTCAAGTCCGCAACCGCTTCCAGCGTCACCAAGCCCGCCAAGACCGAAACCGGCCTCGTGGTGCAAGTGCCGTCCTTTATCAATGAAGGCGAAAAAATCCGCGTGGACACCAGCGAAGGGGCGTACCTCAGCCGGGCGTAAGGCAATGGAAGTGTGGGCCAATGAACCGCAATGATTTTCAGCGACTTGCCGAGTTGCGGCTCAAGGAAGCTCGAGCGTTGCTGGCTGCTGAATTTCCGGATGGTGCATACTATCTGGCAGGGTACGCGGTTGAGTGCGCCTTGAAGGCTTGCATTGCCAGGAGGACCCACGAGCATGATTTTCCCGAAAAGGAGTCGAAGGATTTCTACATCCACGATCTGGAAAGGCTTCTGGGTTTCGCGAAGTTGGTGGGCGATCTGGGGCAGGCCATGCAAAGCAATCCAGTGCTGAAAGCGAATTGGATCATCGTCAAGAGTTGGTCTGAGACAAGCCGCTATGAGAGAAAAACCGTCGCGGATGCCGCCGGGTTGCTCAAGGCGATTGAAGATCAAAGAGGAGGACTACTCTCATGGGTACGCCAACGCTGGTGAATTTCGACATTCAGAACGGAGAAGAAGTAATCAAGGCGCTCGATCAAGCGGATAAGTCGCCGGATGTCGCTCTCTGGGCCAAGCTTCCGGACTACGAGAATTGGAGACTCGTGCTCGCATCTCACCTCCTCGACCAGAAGTCCGAGTTTTCAGGCTATACCGAGATCATTGAGGCGATGGACAAGGCTGGCATTCCTGTCCACAGACAACCGTCCATCCTCATGCGCCCGATGGACAATCCAATGATTAAGGCCCTGCGTGAAATTAGCATCTTTGCCTCCGAGGCCGGCACTTATGGAATGCGCCTGGGCGGCCAAGTCTTCGGCGATAAATATCTGGAAGACTCCTTCGTCTATCGTATCCGCCAAGAAGATAAACGTTGAAGGTCCATGAAGCCGATATTTCTCCTCGCAATGTGCCTTTTTCCCCTGCCGGAGGTTTACCCAATGGCGCAGACACCTCCTGCCATCACGGCCGACCAGGCCACCGTCGCCGAAGGCAATAACGCGTTCGCAGTCAATCTCTACGGCCAACTCCGCAAACAGGACGGCAATCTTTTCTTCTCGCCGGAAAGCATCTCGACCGCGTTCGCCATGGCCTACGCCGGGGCACGCGGCACGACCTCGGTCCAGATGGCGAACACGCTTCATTTCGCGCTGCCGCCCGATCGCCTTCACCCTGCCATGGGCACGCTCCTCACCAGCCTCAACGCTGCGCATCCTGGCTACCAGCTTCACGTAGCAGACGCTCTCTGGGCCGAAAAAGACTTCACCTTCCTCGACGATTATCTGAAGCTCACCAGCGCCGACTACGGCGCAGGTTTCAATCGAGTCGATTTCAAAGGCGCGCCTGAATCCGTCCGCCAGACCATCAACCAGTGGGTCGAGCAGAAGACCGAAAACAAGATCAAAGACCTGATTCCACCCCGCGCAATCTCTCCGGCAACCCGCCTGGTGCTCACCAACGCTATCTACTTCAAAGGTGACTGGGAAACGAAATTCGATAAGGCCCAGACGCAGGACGAGGACTTCCATCTATCCGCGGCGCAAAACGTTAAAGCGCCTCTCATGCATAGCAGCGCGAAATTCGGCTACTTCAAGGGCGACACGTTCCAGGCTCTCAACATTCCCTACAAGAGCGGTGAACTATCCATGGTCGTCTTGCTGCCCAACGATGTCGCCGGCCTGCCCGCTCTCGAGAAATCAATGACAGCCGCCAATGTTAATCAATGGCTCAGCCAGTTGCATGTGGGGCCGAAGGTCATTGTCACGTTGCCGAAATTCAAGATGACCGACCAGCTCGAGCTTTCCAATGCTCTCGGCGCGCTGGGGATGGCGCAGGCGTTTCAGCCGGGTACGGCCGATTTTTCCGGCATGACCGGCAGGCGCGATTTCTGGATTTCGTCGGCCATTCACAAGGCCTTCATCGACGTGAACGAAGAGGGAACCGAAGCCGCGGCCGCGACGGCAATCGTGATGAGGTCGATGGCCATGGCGCGCGAGCAGCCGCCTGTAATCTTCCGCGCCGATCATCCGTTTCTATTCCTGATCCGCGACAATCGCTCCGGATCCATCCTCTTCATGGGCCGCGTAACCGATCCAACAAAGTGAAGCCAGGGTGCCCAGTTATTTGGGGATGTTCAGACCTGGGCCACGCCAAGTCCAATCCGGTCAAGGCGGCTGATGAAGGTGGTGAAAATTTACCACTTTCCCTGCAATATCCTGCGCACTGCGCCGATCCGATCCGATCCGATCCGATCCGATCCGATCCGATCCGATCCGATCCGATCCGATCCGATCCGATCCGATCCGATAAAGGATGAAAAATCAGTAGCATAACTCGAATATCACTGTCTAGATAACTCTGCATAATTATGGCGGTAGACGTGCCTTTACGTAACCGATAACTCCTGCCATCCATTTCGAGTGATCCGCCGAAATTGCTGCATCGGCGCGGCTTGGTTCCGCCGGCAAGTGGGAACCGCTGATGTATCTCTGCTACCCCACTGAGCGCATTGGGGCCAAACCTGCACATTGGAGAAAACGGGATGAAGAAAGTTACTAGCCTTGCACTCCTGCTCTTGGCGTTTGGGACCGCCTCGGTCTGCAGCGCCTCCACCATAACCTACGACGTGAACCTGACGATAGGCGACATAA
>Ga0182013_10002457_pt1 | contig 24129 bp, 24 predicted proteins | sample 612S2MmetaG_FD_120487 | JGI IMG/M metagenome (GOLD analysis project Ga0182013, IMG submission 120487) | Permafrost microbial communities from Stordalen Mire, Sweden - 612S2M metaG | ecosystem: Environmental > Terrestrial > Soil > Wetlands > Permafrost | place: Sweden: Stordalen | collected...
AGTTACAAATTCCGGAGAGCCCGCTGCGTCCGCACTTCGTCAAGGCGACGGTGAAGGTGCATCACTATCCCGACGGCGGCCTTGCCGTATTCCATGGCCGGCGTTGCCTCGGACGCTACGACAGCAAGGGGGTTCCGATCGGCGAACCTCGGGTGTCGGACGAGGCGAAAACATCATCCGGCCCGTCCCGCCGTGACGCTCGCACCGTGCTCGGGACTGTCAAGGACGCTTCGCGCCGCGACGCGGTGGCCTCGCAAGAGGCGAGGCCATCCCTGACAGCCCCTCCGCGCGGTGCGCGCTCGCGCGGCAGGTCGGCTCCGGGAAATGGTCCTGACAGTCTCACCAGGAAATCGCCGACGGAGACACCGCTCCTCCGCCGCACGAAACGTGAACGAGCGGCCACTTGATGTGTCACCTAAACCGGCCAAGTTAATTTGCTCTCGACAGCTTGGAGTTTGGGAGACGGCCGGGCTGCCGCAGGTTGTCGTTGACATGTGATGCACCTGTATCCATCTTTTTCCTGTACCCACGATGATCCAAATTCGCGATGTGCCGGAGACGCTTCATCGCCAACTCAAATCCCGCGCGGCGCTGGCGGGCATGTCGCTATCCGCCTACCTGCTCGACAAAATTCGCCGGATGGCCAGCCAACCCACGCTCGCGGAGATGCGCGCACGCCTTGCGCAACGGTCCGCGGTCGATCCAACGGTGTCCCCGGCCGAGGCGGTTCGCGCGGTACGTGACCGTTTGTGATGGTCGTCGACGCCTCGGCCTTGATCGAGGTGTTGTTGCGCACAAGCAACGCCACGGTGGTGGAGGAGCGTTTGTTCGCCGCCGGCGAGACGTTGCACGCACCGCATTTGATCGATATCGAAACGGCCCAGGTGCTTCGGCGTTACAAGGCGGGCGGGGAGATCGATGATGCCCGCGGCGGCGCGGCGCTCGACGATCTCGCGGATTGTCCGGCGCGGCGTCACTCGCGCTGACGGCGTGCGATGCTGCATTAGCGCGTGAGCGAGGTTAAGTCGCGTTATCGTGCGATCGTCGCCGAGCGATGAAACCGGTGGCGAGACCGTTCGTTGGCGAGACCCACTTTTCGCCGGCCCAGCCACATCGATCAAGTGCCGCGAGGAAATAGGGTTCTTGGAAACCAAGCTCCATCCAGCCGTGAGTGCGCATGGCGCGGAGGGATAAGCCATCAAGTCTGGGGCCCCAGGGATATGGGACCGCCGCTGCCCAATACCCGGCCGGATCGATGATGGGTTCCCCGACGAAAAGGATGAAGCCATCCCTCTTGATCATGCAACCCATCTTCTGAAGTGCGCGTTGATGAACGAGTGAATGATGGAAAGCTTCAAAAAAGAGTATCCGATCGAATGGCTCGAGTTCTTCCCCAGCGAGAAAGTCGCCATGGATCGCGGCAATTGCGATGCCGGCGCGTTCCGCCTGCCCTCGAATGATTTGAAGGTAAGCGTCCTCGATATCAATCACCGTGACGTCGCAGCCGAGACGGGCTAAATGCAAAGATATCTGCCCATCGCCCGGACCATATTCCAGTAAACGCATTCCATCGCTAATTTTCAGGCACTTTATGATCTGACCGTATGCTTCTAAGTAGTCGCCGAGGAAATTGCCGCCGTATTGGTAGGCGCTGGGTTTTTTGATCGTATTTTCAATATCAATTGGAACCTTTTCACATTCCGCCGCGCTGTAAGTGCTCCGGCCCGATAGCTTCGAATAGACGCGCAGGACCGCGGCTTCATATTCTGGTGAGAAGGGGTCATCCGGCATCTGAATGATATCGGAATCACACAGGTGACAATTACTGAGAAGATCGATGCGCTCCACTTCGGTTTCCATGGCGGCGCATTCGGCGAATATTTCATCAAATTCGCGCAGCGACCCGATGGCTCGAGATTTCGCTGTCTTCGGCGTAATCTCCCGAGGAAGACCTTCGCGTTCAGCGCAGGCCTCATTCCGTTTCGCTGCCGCGATAGCCGCGTCTCGAAGCGCCTCGTCCAGTTGCGCCGCCATGCTGGCCACGGTTCGAAGCGCCTCGTCTCGTTGCGAGATTGCCAGGTCGCGTTGATAAAACGGTCGCCGAAGCAGCGGGACGCGGCGGTGTAAACCGAAAGGGATCACGGCGGCCTCCAGGCGGTTCGGCGCGACTCAGTAGCCTCCCAAGATCCTCCACGCAACCACCGGCCGAGAGCCGTCTCGAACTCAAGGAACCTGGAACCACGAGATGCCCAAATGCAATTCCAGATCGGTCGGCCTTTTTGGAACGTCCTTTGGAACTTCATCCCCCAGGCCATCCCAGTTACAGTGGGGAACGACGCCGGATGAAAGATCATGAACCAGAACGATCCCAAACTGCCTTTGTCCTCGGATGATCTTTATTCCGAATACCGCTATGTCACCAGGCTTCATTCCGCCGCGACCATCCCCTGATTCGGCGCCCGCGCCTCCGGCCTCGCCCGCACCACCACCACCGGCTTCATCGGCGGCGATCGAGCCGCCATCATCGCCGCCCCAGACGTCGCCGTGGCACGCAGTGGCACCGGGGTCCCCGGCATCGCATTCCGCGGCATCACCACCGCCACCGGCTTCGCGGCAACCACCGGCGCCTCTGCGACAACGTCCCGCTCCAACTCCGGCGCCTCGACAGGAGCCTCAGCCGCCACCGCTTCCTCCTGCGGCCTCTTCTGAGCGATCCGCAGTTCCCTCAGCAACCCGGTCATCGCCCGATCGAGCCCGGCAACGCCCGAATTGGTCCGCCCAACCGCAATCCGCGACGCCTCCCCAAACGCATCGTGCATCGAGTCCAGGATCAAGTGATAATGCGCCACCGCCAACCCGGCGAGCATAAACTCCACCGGATCTCGCGGAGCGAACGCTAGCACCGACCGCTCCACATCGCGTGCCCTGGCGTCCCGTTGCGCCGCCGTCTCCCCCGGCCTGTCGCACACCGCGTCGATCACCCCGCGCACCATCTCCTGGGCCACCGTCGAGGGAATGGGTAGGCATATCGCTGTCATGTCGATTGAGCCCATGCTGTTATGACATAGGTTTTTTTTCATGATAGCCCCATCGCGTCAAGGCAAATAAACCGCATACCGCGACGCGCCCGTCTCAACCGTTTGTTCATAACTCAGGATCAAAACGAACAAGCCGGCGAGGACTGTCCTCGCCGGCTCATCGAAAGGGAGTACAAGATGGAACAGCGTCTTGTCTTCCTACCGCTGATAATCGTGATTCTGACGGCCAAAGTCAAGGTCATCATCAGGATCATCGTTAGAAAGCGGGGAAGGGGACGGGCCGGTTCGTTCGCGGGCCGGCCCACCCTCGATGACACGGCCTCGATACGAATGTATTCACAACGCAGCCGGAAACTCAAACCGAGGGAACCGTCACCCCCACCATGTCGCCCTCGCGCACGATCGAGGCCAGTTGCTCCACGCTCCAGCCCTCCGTCCCGGCAGGTCGTTTCGGCAGCACCATCCACCGATAATCCGCCGTCGAGTCGACGACCTTGATTTTCACGCTCTCCGGCAACGTCGTCTTAAACTCCGCCAGCAGCCCACGCGGATCGCGCACCGCGCGCGAACGATACGCCGCCGACTTGTACCAGAACGGCGGATAGCCCAGTACGGCCCGAGGGTAACAACTGCACAGCGTGCAAACGATCAGGTTGTGAACCTCATCGGTATTCTGCAGCACGCCCAACGGCGGCATGCCGCGCATCGGGATGTCCATCGCCTCGGCCGCCTTGGCGCCATCCTCCAGCATCAGCGCGCGATACCCCGCATCCGTCCACGCCCGCGCCACCATTCGAGCCCCCTGTCCTGGGCTTGCCCGATCGGTCGATGCCAGCCGCTCGGCCACTTCGGCGTCGGTGACGATATGCTTCTCCGCCAGCAACGTCCGCACCGCGCGCAGCAGCGCCTCGCCATCCGTCTCGAGAATATTCATGGCCGCTCCAGCCAATGTTCATAGATTTCGACGACAAGTTCGTCCGCGGCCTTGCCCTCCGGCCACAACTCCCGCATCGGAAACGTCACATGGTACAGCGCACGCTTCGCCGCCGGCCGAGCGAACGCCAGATCTTCCGGGTTCGGATAATCCCCCAGATACCGCACCACCCGGCCAGTGTGGCCGCGCACGTAATGCGGGGTGCGGATATGCACCGGCCCACGCGTCTCCGGCCAGTCGTCCTTGACTATCACGGTCTCGCCGCTGGAAAAATTCATTTCGCCTCCAGCGCCGCGCGGAGTTCCGGCTCGGTAATGATCCCTTTACGCAACAGACTGTCGGCGACCGAGCGGATCCAGCGGCGGTAATAACTCAGCCGGTGATACTCGTCCTCGGGGATCGCCTCGATGCCGCGTCGCAGTTCATCGACGGTCATGATCGCCTTGGCGCCCAGTACGCCGCGCAAGGCGTCCACTTCGCGGTCGAACGCGGTCAACGCGTGCGGTTCGATATCGACCGCCTCGCACATGTATTTCGGTACGCCACCCATGTCATGGTGCGCGCGCTTGCTGTCATCGTCCATGCCCGAAGCTTAGCGCGCCACCCGCGCCCGGTAAATCGCCGTGCGGCAAAGGTGCTAAACCGGCCGTCCGGTCCACGCCGACACCGGCGCCGCCCCACCGAACGACGACTTCGCCTGCGTCCCCAGATCGCGGAACTTGTCCGAGATCGCCGCCAGCCGGGCATCCCACTCCTGATTGATCGGCTGGTTCTCGATCAGCGCGTGGAACCGCACCATCATCATGATCAGGAACAGCGGCTTCAGAAACGCCGCGCGTAACGGACCAGCCAGGATCGCGGCGACCAGAATCGTAACGATCCCCGCCTGCTCATGCACCGATCGAGGCAGCATCACGGTAATCGCCGCCGCGGGAGCCAGCAGCAACAGCCACAGCAACACGGTCAACGCGCGCTCCAGCACCACGATCCACACAGCGGTCTTTAAGATCGGCATCGCGTTCTGCGCGTAGTACACCATGCCTTCGCGCGCGCCGGTCCAGGGATCCTCGTCGCCGCGGGCCAGATTGTACGACAGGATCACCTTATCCAGGTACCGCGTCGCCGCGCGCAAAATGATATTCACCAGGTTCGCGAGGCCTTCCAGTCCCGGCACCGGCAGGATTTCGCCAATCCAGTCCAGCGTGCGATGAAACGCCGCCAGAATGCCTCGCACCATCAGGTTCAATCCGTACAGCGCGTTGACCTGGCCAAATCGCTCGGTCACCACCCGCTTGCCGTAGGCCAGCATGGGCTCCGCGCCGTTGCCGACCTGGCCTTTCGTGATCAGTTCGGTCAGCACCGCGACATGCCCACAGGCCAGCAGATGCAGCACGTAACGCAGGATCGTGCCCCAGAAGAACCCGGCGCCGACGAGGCAAATCAGCAGCCACACAAAGCCGAACGCGCTGGCGATATGAGTGCCCAACCAGGCCGCGCCGCCGAAAGCGACAATGATCCAGACGATGCAGGCGACCGCGCAGCCCAGTAAAATACCAAATCGAGCCAATGCGTACGGCAGGCTTTGCATCAGCAGCGATATCGCCGAGGCCAGGCCATGATCGCGGACCGCCAAAGGATAGGCGTGCCTGACCATCGACGGCATCGGCGTGGCTGTCCCCCAACCACTCGCTCCGGGCACGGCTCTGATCGTATTGTCGTCCGACATTTGGATCCTCCGCCTTTTGGCACGGGAACCTTAACCAGGCGGCTTCCGGTTTGTCTACATTTTAAGATTGTGGAGACGCGGTCACACCGCCTGACGATCACGCACCGCGCGCACCCGGACCGCGTTCCCGCCGTAGGCGACCACCGTCGCGACCAACCCGCAGGCGCCGGCGAACGCCATCCACAATCCGGGCGCCGCTTTATTATCCAGCACCTCGATCAGCCAGGTCGATATCAGCGGCGTGAAGCCGCCGAACAGAGCCGTCGCCAGCGCGTAGGCCAACGAGAACCCGGCGGTGCGAACCGAGGCTGGCACGATCTCGGTCAACGCCACGACCATGGCGCCGTTGTAGCTGCCGTACAGAAATGACAGCCACAGCAGCACAGCCAGCATGTGGCCGAATGTCGGCGTGGAAACGAGCCACGCCAAAGCCGGATAGGCGGTCACCATCGTCAGTCCGGAGAAAATCAGCAGAATGGGCTTGCGACCGATGCGGTCCGACAGCGCGCCCATCACCGGCAGCCAAATAAAATTCGACAACCCGACACAGAACGTCACCACCAGGCTGTCGGTGGTGGAAAGATGCAGCACGCTCTTGCCGAATGTCGGCGTGTAAACGGTGATCGCGTAGAACGACACCGTCGTCATCACCACCAGCATCATGCCCACCAGCACGATGGCCCAATCCCGCCCGACCGAGGCGATGATCTCCTTCGTCGAAAGCCGGTGCTCCCTTTGCAGGAACGCCTGCGTCTCCAACAGCGACCGCCGCAGGTAAAACAGGAACGGAACGATCAGGCAACCGATCACGAACGGAATACGCCAACCCCAGGCGGCGATTTGCGGCGCGGCGAGTTGGGTACTTAACAAGTAGCCCAAAATCGCCGCGACCATGATCGCGACCTGTTGGCTGGCGGATTGCCACGCGACGTAAAATCCCTTGTTGCCCGGCGTCGCCATTTCCGAGAGGTAGACGGAGACTCCGCCCAACTCGACGCCCGCGGAAAAGCCCTGCAACAACCGCCCGGCCAGCACCAGCAACGGCGCCAGCAGTCCGATCGTTTCATAGCCGGGGACGAAGGCAATCAGGATCGTGCCGCTCGCCATGATGCCCAGGGTGACGATCAGGCCTTTGCGCCGGCCAATGCGGTCGATGTACGCGCCCAGAATGATCGCGCCGAGCGGGCGCATCAGGAAGCCCGCGCCGAACGTCATGAACGTCAGCATCAGGCCGGCGAACTCGCTTCCGGTCGGAAAGAACGCTTTGGAGATGTAGGTCGCGTAAAAACCAAACAGGAAGAAGTCGAACATCTCGAGGAAATTGCCGCTCGTCACCCGCAGCACCGTCATGATGCCGGAAGGTTTGCCGTGGGCTTGAACGGTCGCTGACATCACATGCGTCTCCTGATTCGCGTCCAGCGTAAACAGCGTTTCTTCGCTTCTGCCAACCCCGAACCTCTTGAGGCCGGCCCGCCCTCCGCGCACACTCCGCCGGAATGTCCTCCCAGCCCCGCCCGGACGGCACCGCTCGCCTGATGCTGTTCTTCGCCGTCGTCTACGCGGTGGAGGGGATTGGCCAGGCCAAATCCGGAATCGTCTGGCAGCCGTTGACGTATTTCCTGAAGGAAACGCGCGGTTGGAGCCCGGTGGAAATCAGCGCCTCGCTCGCGGTGTTGGACGTGCCGTGGGTGATCAAGCCGTTGTATGGCCTGGTCTCGGACTTTCTGCCGTTGGCCGGCTACCGACGGCGTTCGTATCTGTTGCTCGCCGCTATCGCCGCCTCGGCCGCGTTCGCCTGGGTTGGCATGTTGACGGCGCCCGCGGCGATCGTTCCCGCGCTGGTGATCACCGCCATCGCCATGGCGGTCGCCAGCACCGTGTGCGGCGGACTGCTGGTGGAAAACGGGCAACGGCTGAGCGCCAGCGATGCTTTCGTCAATCAGCAATGGCTCTGGTTCAACATCGCCACGGTCATCACCTCGCTGTTGGGCGGTCTTCTGATCGAGGAATTCTCCAGCCAGAACGCGCTGCGAGCGGCGGCCTGGATCGCGGCGGCGGCCCCTCTGGCGGTGATCGTTGCGCTGCCGCTGGTGCACGAAAGCCGCGCCACCATCGACCGGGCGGGGTTTATCCAGGGTGTCGCCGCGCTGCTGACCGCGCTCCGCTCCCGCGACCTTTGGCTGATCGCGGCGTTCCTGTTTTGCTATTACTTCAGCCCCGGTTTCGGCACCCCGTTGTATTTCGAACTGACCGACACGCTCAAATTCTCCCAGGGTTTCATCGGCTTTCTGTCCGCCGTCACCGCTTTGGGCTGGATCGCCGGAGGGCTGCTGTACCGCTGGTTGCTGTGGCGCGTGCCGCGACGAAGCTTGCTGAATCTGTCTCTGGTCTTCGGCGTCGTCAGCACATTGGCCTACCTCGGGTTGTCAGGTCACGTCAGCGCGATTGTGATTTATTTCTTCTCCGGGATGGCGGCGATGGTGGCGAACGTCGCGACGCTGAGCCTCGCGGCCGCCGTCTGCCCGCCGCGCGCCGAGGGGTTCACCTTCGCCGCGCTGATGTCGGTGATCAATTTCGCCACGCCGTTGTCCGATACGATCGGCGCGGTGCTTTACGAACATGTTTTCGCCAACCGGTTGGGTCCGCTGATCGTTGTTTCGGCCGCGTTCACCACCTTCGTGCTGGTGCTGGTTCCGTTCGTGGGCCGATCCGGCCGCCATTGACCGGGCAGCGCGCCCAGCCATATTTCGCCACAACGAAAAACTGGACGGAACGCCGTGTCGAAAATCGTGGACCGCACTTTGGATCTGTTGGAACTGTTCGCCGCCGAAAAACGGCCGCTGTCGCTGTCCGACGTCGCTCGCCTGATGAAAATTCCGGTGTCGAGTTGCCATGACGTCCTTCGCGCCATGCAAGCGCGAGGCTACATCTACGAACTCGCGCCCAGGGCGGGGTTTTATCCGACGCTGCGGCTGCAGCAACTGGGGCGGGAAATCGGCGACAACGATCCCGTCGTCCTGCGCGCCGAACTGTTGTTGCGATCGCTGCGGGATACCCTTGAGGAGTCGGTTCTGCTGGCGAAAGTCTCCGGACTTCAGGCCACCTATCTGCTGGCGTTCGAGCCTACGCATCCATTGCGTTTTCTGATCAAGGTGGGGGAGCAGGTGAGAAGCCTCTACGCGACCTCCGGCGGCAAGGCGATTCTGGGTTCGTTGGACGACACCGCGCTGGATGCCGCGCTCAGAAACGTCACGTTGAAGCCGTTAACCGATCGAACCATCACCGCGAAAGCCGCGTTGCGGGAAAGCGTCCTGCTCGGCCGCGAACGCGGCTGGTATCTCAACCAGGGCGAAAGTCTCGAAGGCGTGACAACTCTCTCTGCCCCCTTCCGCTGGAACACCGCCACTTACATCGTCACCATCGCTGGGCCTGCCTCTCGCCTGGACCCTAAATTGCAACAAGCTGTCGGCCTGGTCACCAACGTTTGCCTGATGCTGGCAACCCGCGACGAACTCGCTGCCCAGGCCGGTCGCAAGCGTGACAGCGAAACCGGCGCTTAGTCGTTACGATTCGCCAACCCCAATACTTCGTCGTTATGCTCTCCGAGGTTGGGAGCCAACCGGCGAACGGACGCGGGCGAGGCGCTGAAGCCGATCGGAAAACGGCTGACCGTGAGACGGCCTTCCGTTGGATGCTCCATCTCCTGGAAGAAACCGACGGCTGTCAGATGCGGGTCGTCGAACAAAGCTTCGATCGTGTTGACCGGACAGGCCGGGATGTCGATGCCGTGCAGCACGTCCAGCCATTCCGCGTTGGTGCGATCCGGCAGTTGCCCGGCCAGGAAGGCGCCAACCTCCGCCGCGTGGCGCGTGCGGGTTTCCTGTGAGCGAAAGCGGCCGTCGGTTTCCATCAGACCGGGCTGGCCAAGGAGGTCGGAGAAAGCCCGCCAGTGCCGATCCGTATAAACGACAATGGCGAGATACCCGTCCTTCGTCCGATACGGCCCGCGGGTGCCGGAAAGCAATCGCCGGTAGCCCATCTCACCCTCCGGCGGAACAAACGCGCTGCCTCCGATATGATCGGCCAGGACGAACTGCGCCATCGTTTCGAACATCGGTACTTCGATCGACTGCCCTTCGCCCGAGGTGGCGCGATATAGCAATGCCGCGGTGATGGCGTTGGCCACATAAAGTCCCACCACGCGATCGCAGACATTGATTGGCGCGTATCGCGGCGCGCCATCCACCGCGCCAAACAACCCCGCGATGCCTGACGCGGCCTGCATCAGGTCGTCGTAGACCCCTTTCCCCGCATCCGGACCGCCGGCGCCATAACCGACCGCGGAGCAATAAACGATCCTCGGATTGATGGCGCGGACAGAAGCGTAATCCAGACCCAGTCGGCGAAGTCCGTCAGGACGAACATTGGACACCAAAACGTCCGCCCGATGCGCGAGCGCCAGCACCGACGTCCGTCCTTCCGGCGTTTTCAGGTCCAGCACGATGCCGCGTTTGTTACGATTGGCGTTTAAAAACAACGGCCCCATGCCGGCATGCCGCCACGGACCGATCCATCGCATCGAGTCCCCCGCCGGAGATTCGATTTTTACAACGTCGGCTCCAAGATCACCCAAAAGCTGTGTGGCGGAGGGGCCCATGACAACGGTGGTCAGATCCAGGATCCGGATGCCGCGCAACGGGCCCGTCGCGGGGATCGGATCGTTCGGCCAAACGTTGGCTGTCAGGTCTGACATAGGCGCTCCCCAGACTGGCCCGCATGGCGCCCGCGCGGACATTGCTACGGTACCACGAATTATAATACGCCAATTCGTATAAAAATCCTGGTGAGCCCGTTTGTCAACCGCACTGCCCGGACGTGCCAACGCGGAACGGCCTTGGGTGACACGTCGGCGACTGCCTCTTGACGAAATCTCTGATCCATAGTGCCATCCGGGTGGTCGCATATCATTTCGCTACAGCAGATTTGGCGTGCGGCGAACGCAGCGTCGAAACACCAGCGGCGGGTCAACCCACCGGTTACAGACAGGAGGATACGGTGGCGAATCCAACTCAGGCAACGCACCCATTCGACGCAACGGGACCGGATCACAGCGCGCCGCTCGCTCAATCCACCATGCGCCGGGTCAGCCGCCGGATCATTCCGTTCCTGTTATTGTGCTACTTCGTCGCGTTCCTCGACCGCGTCAACGTCAGCTTCGCCGCCTTGCAGATGAACCGCGATCTGGGCCTGACCCCCGCGGTCTACGGCTTCGGTGCCGGCCTGTTCTTCCTGACGTATTGCGCATTCGAACTTCCGTCGAACCTGATGTTGTACCGCGCCGGAGCGAGACGCTGGATCGCGCGCATCATGTTCACCTGGGGCCTGTGCGCCGCCTGCATGGCGTTCGTCGCCGGTCCCAACAGCTTCTATGCGATGCGCCTGCTTCTGGGCGCCGCGGAGGCCGGGTTCTTTCCGGGCGTGCTGTTCTTTCTGACCTTGTGGTTCCCCGCCGCGTGGCGAGGCCGCGTCATCGGACTGTTCATGACCGGCGTCGCGTTCAGTGGCCTGATCGGATCACCGCTGTCCGGCTGGCTTCTGTCGCTCGATGGCATGCTCGGGCTGCGCGGATGGCAGTGGCTGTTCATTCTGGAAGGCGCTCCGGCGATGATCCTCGCGCCGTTCTGTCTGGTTTACCTGCGAGACGGACCGCTTCACGCCGCCTGGCTGCCACCGATAGAAAAAGCGTGGCTCGCGGAAACGCTGGACGCCGAGCATCGCGCGGAGAACGGAGCGGCGAAAGGCTCCAGCGTGGCGGCGCTGCTCAATCCGCGGGTCTTGCTGCTGGCGGCGACATATTTCACCAACGTCGCCATGGTCAACGGCATTCTGTTCTTCCTGCCGATGATCCTGAAAGGCTTCGGCCTGAGCAACACGCAGACCGGCTTTGTCGCGGCGATCCCCAGCGCCGCGGCCCTGGTGGCGGTGGTCTGGTGGGGCCGCCATTCCGATGCCAGAAAGGAACGTTACGGACACACCGCGTTCGCGAATTTCCTGGCCGGGGCGGCGCTGCTCGCGTCCGTCCTGTTGACCGATCCAACGTCCCGCATCGCGGCGATCACCATCGCCATGGCGGCGACTTTGTCGTTCACGGCGCCATTCTGGACTATTCCGCCTACCTTCCTGTCCGGCGTCGCGTCCGCCGGCGGCTATGGCGCGATCTCCTCCCTCGGCGTGATCGGTGGTTTCGTCGCGCCAACGATCATCGGCTACCTGTCCGGCGTGACCGGCGATTTCCGCGGCGGTCTGGGTGGTATCGCGATCCTGGCGATGGTGATGTCGGCGGTCTTCTATGTCGCCGGCCGTCGCCTCGCCGGCGAGAGCCATGCGAATATCCCAGAATTCGAACAGATCCGGTCAAAACGCTGATACCTGTTTCTGTTTTGCAATCGGTTAAGGAGCGGCCCAATGACCGAGAAATCTCCCTATATCATTCGCGCCTCAGAACAAGAGGCGTATAGTCCGGCGAACCACACCGGCACAAAGAACTACCGTCTGATCGGCCCGAAGGTGAATAGCGCGAAATACATGGAGATCGCGCTTGGCGATATCGAGCGCAACGAAGGCTCTCCCGCGCACGCGCATCCGGACCTTGAACAGGCGGTTTACATTCTGGAAGGTGAGGCGATCGCGGGCATCGACGGTGTCGATCATCACGTTAAGGCCGGCGACATGATGTTCTTTCCGGCCAAGGTGTTTCACTCGATCAAGGTGCTGACCGAACGCATCAAACTATTGGTGATTTACTCGCCGCCATACGGCGAGGATCCCGCGAAGGTCATCCACTCCGCGCCATCGGCCTGAGCGCCGTACAAGGCGCGTGCCACAGCCATCCGTTGCGCTATAGTCCGCCCGAGGACATTCAGCGCCTGCCGCTCGTACCGTCCGCGGCGGGACAAAGGGAGCAATGACAATGGCTGCCTTCGATCTGATCATTAAAGGGGGCACCGTCGCCACCGGCTCCGACGTCATGACCAGCGACGTGGGCGTCATCGCCGGCCGCATCGCCGCGCTTGGGCTCGATCTGGGATCGGCCGAAACGGTGATCGACGCCGGAGGCAAACTGGTGCTGCCCGGAGGCATCGACAGCCACGTCCATATCGCCCAACCCAGCGGGCCTGACATCGTCCAGGCGGACGATTTCGAGAGCGGCACACGTTCAGCGGTGTTCGGCGGCAACACCACCGTCATTCCGTTTTGTTTGCAGGAACGCGGCCAGGGGTTGCGTCAGGCGATCAAGGACTACCACGCCAAAGCCGAGGGCCAGTGCTACACGGATTATGGATTTCATCTGATCATTTCCGATCCCACACCCAACGTGTTGGGTCAGGAACTGCCGGCGGCGATCGGCGACGGCTATTCATCTTTCAAAGTGTTCATGACGTACGAGGGCCTCGCGCTGACCGACGAGGAAATCCTGAAAGTCATGACTGTCGCACGCGGCACCGGCGCGCTGGTCATGGTGCACGCGGAGAACTACGACATCATCCGCCATTTAACCGCGAAGCTGGAATCCGAGGGCCACATCGCGCCGCGCTTCCACGCCACCTCCCGGCCGATTCCCGCTGAGCGCGAGGCCACGCATCGTGCCTGCACCCTGGCGGAAGTCGCCGACGTGCCGGTCGTGATCGTGCATGTTTCCAACGGGGAGGCGATTGAGGAAATCCAGCGTGCCCGCGCGCGTGGCGTTAAAGTTCTGTCGGAGACCTGCCCGCAATACCTGATGCTGACAGCAAAGGATCTGGATGGGTTGAACATGGAGGGAGCCAAATACGTCTGTTCCCCACCACCCCGCGACAAACCCAGTCAGGACGCATGCTGGGCTGGGATCGAGCAGGGGGTGTTTGACTTTTATTCGTCGGATCACTGCCCGTTTCGCTACAATGATGAAAAGGGCAAATTGGTGCCGAAAGGCCGCACCAGTTTCCGCTGGGTCCCAAATGGGATTCCGGGCGTGGAGACCCGGTTGCCGATCCTGTTTTCCGAAGGCGTGATGAAGAAGCGGATCGATCTGTCGCATTTCGTGCGCATCACCGCGACCAATCACGCGAAGGCGTATGGGCTGTATCCGCGCAAGGGCAGCATCGCGATCGGCGCCGACGCGGACATCGCCATTTGGGATCCGACGATCACGCGCACCATCCACCACGCCGATTTGCACGACGGTACCGATTACACGCCCTATGAAGGTCTCGAGGTCACCGGTTGGCCGGTCACAACGATTGTCCGCGGGCGGGTGGTCGTGCAAGACGGCGTTCTGAAAGCCGAGAAAGGGACTGGATCGTTCCTGAAGCGCGGGAAGTCCGCGTTCGTTCCTGATCCGTGACGCGCTATGCCGTCAGCGACCGCGCGGCAACGCGGTGCCTGCGCATTAACGTGGATAGATCGAGGTTTGGGATCGTTGCGTCTTCAACGACCCATCTCCCACCGACCATGACGCGGTCGGCGCGATGCGCGCCGCATAGGACCAGCGCGGCCAGCGGATCGAGAGCGCCGGAAAATCGCAATTCATCCAGCCGGAACAGCGCCAGATCGGCTTGCGCGCCGGGTGCGATGACGCCGAGCTCCGGACGGCCGATACAGGCCGCGGAACCAGTGGTCGCCCAGCGCAGCGCGTCGCGATGGCTGACCCGTTCGACACCGTAACGGCCTCGTTGCAACAGGAACGCCGCGCGCACTTCCTGCATCAGATTGGATGCGTTGTTGGAGGCCGAGCCATCGACGCCCAGGCCCACGCGCACCCCGGCTTGTTCAAGATCGCAAACCGGGCAGTGGCCAGAGGCGAGGATCTGATTGCTGCATGGGCAATGCGTGACCGAGACACCGGCGTTCGCCAAACGCGCCATCTCGCCGGATTCGAAATGAACGCCATGCGCGAGCCAGACTTTGTCGTGCAGCCAGCCGCATTGCTCCAGGTAATCCAACGGCCGGCAGCCATGCATCTCCTGGCAGAACCGGTCTTCATCGGCGGTTTCGGCCAAATGCGTGTGCAGCCGAACGCCATGCCGTGCCGCGAGTTCCGCGCTGGCCCGCATCAGCGACGTCGTAACGCTAAATGGCGAGCACGGCGCCAACGCGACCTGAACCAAAGCGTCAGGGCCAGTCTGATGATATCGCGCGATCAATCGCTCGCTGTCGGCGAGGATCGTGTCCTCATCCTGGACAACTGAGTCAGGCGGCAACCCGCCATCGCGCTGCGATCGGTTCATCGAACCGCGGGTTACCGTGACACGCATGCCCAGACGCTGAGCGGCGGCGATTTCGATGTCGATGGCATCGTCAAGGCCGGGGGGAAACACGTAATGATGATCGGTCGTCGTCGTGCAACCGGAAAGCATCAGTTCCGCAAGCGCGACCGTCGCCGCGACGTCGAGCGCTTCCGGCGTCAACCGAGCCCACACCGGGTACAGCGCTGTCAGCCAGCCAAACAGCGGCCGGTCGAGCGCGGCTTCCGTGGCACGGGTCAATGTCTGATAGAAATGATGATGCGTGTTGATCAGGCCCGGCAGCACGACATGTTCACCGGCATCGAACGCCACTGCGTCAGGCGCGGATGGCTTGCCGCCGGCTGGGATCAGTTCCTCGATCCGTCCGCCGCGCACCACGATCCCGCCGCCGGCGTCGTCCGCGAGAATGCCCAGAGGATCGCGGATCCAAAGCAGCCTGTGGCTCATCGGCGGGGCTACGCGCGCGCCTGGAACGGGCGCCCCAACATCGCCGGACGATGCAATCGGATGCGCCGCGCGTCGCGGGAGATCAGCACCAGCACGACCACCGTACCGATATACGGCAACGCCGACAGCAACGCCGAAGGGATCGGCACGCCGAGTGCCTGCACGTAAAGCGACATATACATGAGCGCGCCAAAAAACCACGCGCCAATCAGCAACCAAAATGGCCGCCAGGCAGAGAACGTGACCAACGCCACCGCGACCCAACCGCGTCCGGCAGTCATGTCCTGCGCCCACAACGGCGTATACGCGAGCGACATATAAGCGCCCGCCAACCCAGCCAGCGCCCCGCCAAACGCCACCGCCGCGTAACGGATCGGCACGACCGCGTAACCAAGAGCGTGCGCCGCATCGTGCGAGTCACCGACCGCCCTGATGATCAGGCCGAGATGCGTGGAACGGATCGCCCAGGCAACGACAGCCAGAATTGCGAGAGACGCGTAGACCAGGATGTCGTGCGAAAAGACGACGGGACCCAGCACCGGAATGTCCGACAGCAGCGGAATATGCAGCTTCGGCAGTGTGGGCGCGGGAATTCCGACAAAACCCGCGCCGACCAACGCGCTGAAGCCGCGACCAAAAATCGTCAGCGCCAGGCCGGTCGCGGTCTGATTCGCCTGTAACGTGAGTGAAATGACGGCGAACAACAACGCCAGCGCGATGCCGGCCACAAGCGCCGCGAGCACCCCCAGAGACGTGACCCCGGTTTCATTCGCGGTGGCGAACGCGGCGATGGCGCCCGCCAGCATCATCCCCTCGACGCCGAGGTTCAGCACGCCAACCTTTTCCACGATCAGTTCGCCGGTCGCGGCCAGCAACAACGGCGTGGCGGCGGCGATCATGCTGACGAGGAAAGCAACCAACAACGCTGTCATGATGCGACCCTCGCCGGTACTGGGCGTGTGGTGGGACGCACCCGCGAAACCCATTTAAACCGATGCAGCAACAAGAAATCGCACCCCAGAAGATAGAACAATAAAATGCCCTGGAAGATTCCGGTGACCGCGTTCGGCAACCCGAGATTGATCTGAGCCGCGTCGCCACCGAGATAAGTCAGCGCGAGCAACAGGCCCGCGGGAATGGAGCCCAGGGGATTTAAACGGCCAAGAAACGCCACGATGATCGCGGTGAAACCGTAGCCCGGCGACAGCGTCGTCGTCAGTTGCCCCAGTGTGCCGGTCGCCTCCAACAAGCCCGCGAGACCCGCCAGACCGCCGCTGATCAGCATCGCCACCCAGACCAGCCGGTTCTCGCTAAATCCCGCGAACTTCGCGGCACGCGTCGCCTGGCCGAGTACCCGGAATTGAAACCCGAGCAACGATTTCTCCAGCATGAACCACATGCCGACGGCGATCAGTGGTGCGAGCACGATGCCGATGTGGACGTTGGTGTCCTCGATCAACCGCGGTCCCGCGGCGGCGTCGGAGAACAGCGCCGTCTGCGGGAAGCCGAAGCCCTGCGGGTCACGCCAGGGTCCGACCACCAGATACACCAGTAGATACTGCGTGATGTAGGCCAGCATCAGGCTGGTCAGAATCTCATTGGCATTGAACCGGATCCGCAACCAGGCCACGAGGCCGCCGCTGGCCATCCCGCCGAGCGTGCCAAACACCATCATCGCCGGAAAGATCGCCCAGGATGGCGCGTCCGGAAACGCCAACGCCAGGCCGCCACCGCAAATCGCTCCGAGCGTGAACTGACCGTCCGTACCGATATTCCAGACATTCGCACGATAGGCGAGCGACAGGCCGACTCCCATCATAATCAGCGGCGCCGCTTTTACCACCAGCGCCTGCAATCCATCCTGTTGCAACAACGGTGCGATCAGGAACGTGTAAACCGTCAGTCCAGCGGGTCGTCCCATACCGGCGAAGATTAACCCCGACGTCACGCCCGTCAGCAGCAACGCCAGAATGGGTGAGGCATAGCGCCAGAACTTCGACTCGTAGCCGCGCGGTTCGACCTTAAGCATGAACGAGCTGCTCCCGAACGTCCGCCGGCGCGGAGGAGGCCGTGCCACCCATCAGGCGACCGATCGATTCGATGGTCGCGTCGCGGGTCAACACCGGTTCCGAAATACGGCCGCCGGCGATCACCGCGATGCGATCGGCCAGAACAAAAATCTCGTCCAGGTCCTGCGAAATAATCATGACCGCCGCCCCCGACTGGGCGAGAGCCATGATCGCCTCATGAATCGCCAGCGCGGCGCCGGCATCGACACCCCAGGTCGGCTGGTTGATGATCAGCACGCTGGGATCCTGCAAAACCTCCCTCCCGACGAGGAATTTTTGTAAATTGCCACCGGACAGCGAACGTGCCTCGGCCTTCGAGCCAGTGGTACGCACATCGAAACGTTTGATGATATCGTCCGCGAAGGCGTGCGTGCGCTTGTTGTCGATCACACCGAAGCGGACCAACGCGTGGCGCAGGAAGCCGGACAAGAACGCGTTTTCAGCCAGCGACATGGTGGTGACGGCGCCGTGCCCGTTGCGTTCTTCCGGCACGAAACATCCGCGCACCCGGCGTCGCTCATGCGGACCCATGTGACCAGCGGCATGACCGTCGATCATGATGCTCTCGGGTTTGCCGGCGAGGATCTCCCCCGACAGCGCGTCCATCAGTTCACTTTGGCCATTCCCGGCGATCCCCGCGATCCCGAGAATTTCGCCGCCCGCGATCGTCAGCGAGATATCCTTAAGGTCGGTGCCAAAATGGTTCGGGGAGCGGATCGTCAGATGATCCAGCGCCAATCTGGGCTTGGACGTGGCTTCGAGATGCGGCCGGGGAGTCGGCGCGTGCAAATCCATGTTGATCATGATCTCCGCCAGTTCCTTCACGGTCTTTTCGGCCGGGATCACGCGAGCCACATTGCGCCCCAATCGCATGATTGTTGCCGCGGAACACAACGCCCGCACTTCCTCCAGCTTATGGCTGATGTACAGAATGGAGCAGCCCTCGGCCGCCAACCGGCGCAGCGTCACGAACAGTTTCTGAACCTCGCTCGGCGTCAGCACCGAGGTCGGCTCGTCCATGATCAGCAGTTTGGGATTCTGTAACAAACAGCGAACGATCTCAATCCTCTGACGTTCGCCGACCGACAGATCGTGCACAACGCGATCCGGATCGAGGGGCAACCCATATTCGGTGGATATTTTAATGATCCGTTCGCGCAGGCCGATCCGCTCCTCCTTGGAACCAAGGCCGAGCGCGATGTTCTCGGTAACATTCAAAGCTTCAAACAGAGAAAAATGCTGGAACACCATGCCAATGCCCAGTCGTTGGGCGTGGCCGGGATTTTGGATGGTGACGGGTTGGCCTTCCCAGACGATCTCGCCTTCATCCGGCTTCACCACGCCATAAATGATCTTTACCAGCGTGCTTTTGCCGGCGCCATTTTCACCCAGCAGCGCATGGATCTGATTGTGTTCCACGGTCAGGGAGACATGGTCGTTGGCCAGGCAGCCTGGATACAGCTTGGTCATGCCGGTCATCGTCAGCAATGGTCCCGGCGGCGGCGCGTTACTCATTACGGTCCCCTATCGTCATGGGTCACGGGGCCGACCTTCGATATCATTGCGACAGGCGGCCTGAGGAAGCAATCCCCGGGCCTGGGGATTGCCTCGTCTTCGGTGATCGACGCGCGGTCAACTCAATTTTCCGTCAACGCCCTGCACCAGCCACTGCATGCCGCTCAACGCGCCATCGTCCATCGCCGTGCCGGCCGCGACCTTCACCGCGCCGGATTGATCCATGATCGGCCCGACGAACACCTTGTTCTTGCCGGAGGTGATGTCCGCCACCGTCTGCGTCGCCAGCGCGGAGACGTCCGCCGGCATGTTGGTGAACGGCGACATCGCCAGCATACCGCTATCGAAACCACCCCAGGTGTCGGTGCTCTTCCATGTGCCGGCCATCACATCGCCGATCCGTTTGATGTAATATGGGCCCCAAACGTCGGTGCTGGCACTCAACTGAGTTCCTTCGGCGAACTTCGACATATCCGTGGACTGACCGAATGCCTTGATGCCTCGGCTGGCCGCGGCCTGCAGCGGCGCCGGCGAGTCAGTGTGCTGCGTGATGATGTCGCACCCTTGATCGATCAGCGCTTTGGCGGCATCGCCTTCCTTCGGTGGGTCGTACCAGGAGTTGATCAGCACGAACTTCAGCCGCGCCTTGGGATTGACCGATTGCATGCCCAGCATGAACGCGTTGATGCCCTGCACGACCTCGGGAACCGGGACGGACCCCACGTAACCCGCGAGACCGGCCTTGCTCAGCTTACCGGCGATGACGCCTTGCACGTAGCGCGCCTGATAGAACCGGATGTTGTAAGTCGAAACGTTCGCGGCACGCTTATATCCGGTGGCGTGCTCATAAAACACCGCCGGATGCTTCTTCGCTGAATTCAGCACATAATTCATGTAGCCGAACGACGTGGCGAAGATCAGCTTGTGCCCGGAATTCGCCAGGTCGTTCAGCACCTTTTCCGAATCCGGCCCTTCGGCCACGTTCTCCACGAAGGTGGTCTTGATCTTGTCGCCGAATTTTTCGACCGCCGACTTGCGCGCGATATCATGCTGATAGGTCCAGCCAAAATCGCCGACCGGACCCAGATAAATGAACCCAATCTTCAACGGATCCGCCGCCTGCGCGGGCCTGATCAGGGACGGCAGCGTGGACAAAACCGCGCCGGTACTGGCGAGCCGGGTAAACTGACGTCTTAGCATGGTGTACTCCGTGGTCCTGATATCTGTCTGTGACGAATCTTTCGGTTGCTCCCCGAATAGCCGCGCGCGAGGCACGCCCGGATTAAACCCCCGGTGGTATTCTCCTCTGTTTCCCGAACGGAACCTATGCAATTCCCGCGCCAAAAACGGACGATCAGGTCCAGAAACCCTCATGCACCACACGCGACTCCGCTTCCAGCAACGGACCCACAACCTCGATCGGCCGCTGACCCGCGCCGAGCACCACGCGGCACGGCAAATCCATGGTGAGGTTTTCCGGATGCGGCCCGATCAACGCGCCGAGGTCGCGTTCGGACAACCCGTACACCACTCGGCCAACGCCAGCCCAATACGCGGAGCCAGCACACATCGCGCAGGGTTCGGCACTCGTGACCATCGTGCAGCCAGCAAGAAACTCCGCCGGATAGGCAAGGCTGGCCCGGGTCATCAACACGCGCTCCGCGTGCCCCGTGCGGTCGCCGGCGGCACCGTGCGCGTTACCGGCTTGCATCAGCACCGCGCCATCGGGCCCAACCAAAATCGCACCAAATGGATGATTTCCGGCGGCACGGGCCTGACGCGCGATGTCCAGAGTCAGGCGGACATAATCCTCGTCCGTCAATACCGCACCTTGTCGGGTTTAAGGTCCCATTCCTCAAAGGCGGCCCATCCTTCGGCGCGTAACAGCGGCGTGGTCGGAATGGCTCGCTGGTCCAGCGGCAGAGGAATTTCATGGTACAGGAAATCGTCACGAAAGCCGATCTTCGCCGCGTCGTGACGGTCGTTGGCGAAATAGATCTTATCCAGCCGAGCCCAGTAGATGGCGCTGAGACACATCGGGCAGGGTTCGCAACTGGTGTAGATTTCGCATCCGGTCAGATCGAACGTTCCCAGGGCCTGGCAGGCGAGGCGGATCGCCACCACTTCCGCGTGGGCTGTCGGATCGTTGGTGGTGGTGACCTGATTGAAGCCCTCGGCGACGATCTTTCCATCGCGCGCGACCACGGCGCCAAACGGTCCGCCCTTGCCGGAACGCATCATTTCCAACGAAAGCGCGATGGCGCGCCGCATGTGATCTTCGGCGCTCATGCGTTCGCCGCCATGCGAGCACACTCGGCGCCACAATCGCCGCAATCGGGTGTCGCCGGATGCACGAGTCGCGGCGGTCTCGCTGGCATCGTCCTGAGGTCCTTCTCGATCATTCGTTGCTGAATTTGCAAGATCTGCGCCGCGACCGAAATGGCGATCTCGGCGGGCAACTTGCCGCCCACGCCAGGAACGCCAATTGGGCAAATCAACTTCTCGATGGCCGCGGCGGATACGCCAGTCCGGGCCAAACGGCGCACAAAACGGACGCGCTTGGTGTCTGAACCAATCAGCCCAACGGAAATGCACTCGGCTCGTGGTAACGCCGCCGCGACGATGTCGAAATCGATCTGATGATCGTGAGTCATCACAAGCGCAAGCGTTCCAGACGGCAACGATCTCACTTCGCGCACCGGATCGGCCGTGTGCCGCACCCGCACGGTCGCCGGCGCTTCGGCCAAAGCGTCCAATCGCGTATCGATCCAACTGACTCGTAACCGCAACCCGCTAAGCAGCGAGACCAGCGCCCGTCCCACATGACCCGCGCCAAACACCGCGACGTGCAGCATCGCGGGTGGCAACGGCTCGAACATCACCGAGACATGGCCACCGCAGCACTGACCCAGTTCCGGCCCCAAAGGAAAGTCGCGCAACACCGGGCTTTCGGCACCATCGAGCAATTTTCTCGCCGTCTCGACGCAGGTGAATTCCAGATTGCCGCCGCCGATCGTATCGAACTGCCTGGCGCGCGTGACGACCATCTTGCAGCCGGCCTCCCGCGGCGTGGAGCCTCGCGCGGAAACGACCGTGATCAGCACGGCGGGTTCCCCCTCACGTTCCAGTTCGGCCAGCGCGTGCAGCCATGCGTTCATTATTCGGCCGCCTTCGCGGTGGTGCGCGCGGTCCGCGCCCGCGCCGCGGTCACCGCCATCAGAATCCGTTCCGGAGTCGCGGGTGCGTCGAACCGGGGCAAGATGCCGTCCGCGCTGACCGACGCGACCGCGTCTTTCAAGGCGTGGAACACGGAAATCCCCAACATGAGCGGCGGCTCGCCCACGGCCTTGGAGCGGTAGATGACATCCTCCACATTGCGGCCGGAACTGTAGATGGAAACATTGAAGTCCGCCGGCATGTCGCCGCAAGCCGGGATTTTGTAGGTCGAGGGAGCATGCGTGCGGAGATGCCCCTCACTGTCCCACCATAACTCTTCCGTTGTGAGCCAACCCATGCCCTGAACGAAACCGCCTTCAATCTGGCCAATGTCGAGCGCCGGATTCAGCGATTGCCCGCAATCGTGCAGGATGTCCGCCCGGCGCAGCCTGTATTCGCCGGTCAGCGTATCGATCTCGACCTCAGTCACCGCCGCGCCATAGGCGAAATAAAAGAACGGGCGGCCGCGATGCGTCGCGGTGTCGTAGTGCAGCTTCGGCGTCGCGTAATAACCCGCGGCCGAAAGTTGCACCCGCGCGCGATGCGTGAGTTTCGCGACCTCCGCGAACGTCAGCGACCTCGCGCCGCCATGCGCCATGCCGCCCGAGAAGACGATTTCCGCCGGCGTCACACCCAGTTCTTTGGCCGCGACGCCGGCCATCCGTTCGCGGATCGTGATGGCCGCCGCCTGCGCGGCCTTGCCATTCAGATCGCTGCCGGATGACGCGGCGGTCGGCGAACTGTTCGGGACTTTCGCTGTCGTGGTCGCCGTGATTTTCACGCGATCCACGCCCAGGCCGAACTCGGTGGCGACGACCTGCGCCACTTTCATGTACAGCCCCTGGCCCATTTCGGTGCCGCCATGGTTCAGCATCACGCTGCCGTCGGTATAGACATGGACCAGGGCACCGGCCTGATTCATGTGCGTCAACGTAAACGAAATGCCGAATTTAATCGGCACCAGTGCCAGGCCGCGTTTGATCCAGGCATTTTCCGCGTTGAACGCGGCGATTTCCGCCCGCCGCTTCATGTATCCGGAGGATTCCGCGAGCTCGCTGACCAACTCGGGGATGATGTTATCCTCCACGGTCATGTGGTACGGCGTCACGTTACGGTCAGCCGTGCCGTAAAAATTGCGTTGCCGCACCAGCAACGGGTCGATGCCAAGATGCCGGGCGATGTCATCGACGACGCATTCGATGCCCATCATGCCCTGCGGTCCGCCAAAACCGCGGAACGCCGTGTTGGATACGCTGTTCGTCTTGCAGCGGTACGAAACGATGTGCGCGTGATCGAGATAATAGCAGTTATCGGCGTGGAACATCGCGCGGTCGCAGATCGCGCCGGACAGATCGGGCGAGTAGCCGCAACGGCCCGCCTGCATGAAACTGATCCCCAGAATACGCCCCTCGGCGTCGAACCCAACATCGTAGTCGATGCGGAACTCGTGCCTTTTGCCGGTCAGGATCATGTCGTCGTCGCGATCCAGCCGCAACTTCACCGGCCGCTTCGTCCGTTGGGCCAGCAACGCCGCGACGCAGGCGATCAACGACGCCTGCGACTCCTTCCCGCCGAACGCGCCACCCATCCGCCGCGTTTCACAAATCACCGCGTGATCGGCAAGCTTCAACGCACGCGCAACGAGATGCTGAACCTCGGTTGGATGCTGTGTGGAACTATGCACATGCATGTCGCCGTCTTCGCCGGGAACGGCCATGGCGACCTGGCCCTCGAGATAAAAATGCTCTTGCCCGCCGACATCGATCCGGCCTTGCAACCGCAGTGGCGCGCGAGCCAACGCGGCTTCCGCGTCGCCACGCGCCATGACCTGGGTCGGCAACACCGTGGTCTCCGCCGCCAGCGCCTCATCGATGGTCATGATCGGCGGCAGCATTTGATA
>Ga0182013_10002465_pt1 | contig 24089 bp, 20 predicted proteins | sample 612S2MmetaG_FD_120487 | JGI IMG/M metagenome (GOLD analysis project Ga0182013, IMG submission 120487) | Permafrost microbial communities from Stordalen Mire, Sweden - 612S2M metaG | ecosystem: Environmental > Terrestrial > Soil > Wetlands > Permafrost | place: Sweden: Stordalen | collected...
GAAGATTCCGGAGGGAGCAGGGGGTTTTAACCCCCTGAACCATGGCGAATTGACGTGGCCTTTAGGCCCGGGCCTTTGCGGGTCTTCCAGGAATTGAGTGAAATACAACTGTAGTATTAGAACCCGTTTAAAAACGTGGCTTTGGGCGAAGGGCACGGGCTTTACAGACTGCGGAAAAACTCGATCCGGAGGGAGGCGGGGGTTTCAACCCCCGCATAAAGGCAAAAGGACCAACGCGGGCTTTAGCCCCGGAGGGACGCTTTTCGCCGATTTCGCCCGAATTCTCGAGTTTTTTCGCGGCCTCTTAGGCAGTTCCGGATGGATGCCCACCTGTTGCGCAGCATTTTCGCGCCTGACTACGGACTGGGGCTTGTGGGAGAGTTGCCGTGGGGCGGGCAGCACCATACTGCGCCGCTTCCGGCGGGGAGGGCTGGAGCGATACGTCTGGGACTCAGGCGGCGGTTGGAGGGGCTTGCCTGATCTTCGGCTGCCCGTTCATGCGGACGGCTTGCAGTTTGAAGGCGTTCTTTCCCGATGGGATCATGGCCATCGGAATCGGGGTTCGATCCAGATTGGCGTAGCGGTTCTTGGATTGCAGCCACGCGCACAGCCTGGGATCGTGAATCTCCGGCTCGTCCTGCCAGAAACCGGGCTTCAGTCCGCACTCAATCTCGAGATGATCCAACTGCAACTCGATGCTCGCAATCTGTTTCGGGAAATAACGCCGAACGTTCCCGGCGCCAACGTGGAGCCCGGTGACTCCGCGTCCCTTGCTTTGCGTTTTGACCATCATACTCACCTGCCGTTCAACGTCGGACGAGGTCAGTCTAGAGATCCCGGTGGATGAATCTGTTACAAGTGCATGAAATCTGCAGCCGGGATTCCCAATTTGGAACACACCGGCCGGAGGGCCAGTCCGAAAAGCCCTGCCCCATCTTCCCGCCCTTTTCAAGCAATGCCGCGGCCTATCCCTTTCCAGGAACCTTCTTTATAACTCTATTTGTTCTCAGGAAGTTTACCCTTGGCCGCGATCTGTTTTGGGCGTTCTGCGGCACGGCTGAAGCCGCGCCCTTTTGAAAACTGCGAGTTCTTCCGCCTTGTTTTCTGAATTCGCTTCTTCGGATAGCGGCGTCGGTTGCTTGATGAGCAGGCCTTCGAGCGGAACGGTGGTGAGGACGCGGGCGATGGTGATGGCGGCGATGCGGGTGGAGTGGGTGCTCGCATACACTAAGGGGTTCCGTTCATGGTTTTGCGGCTTGCGGGTCGAATGGCTCCTGCCGCGCAGGGGAAAACATCCATGCGAAGCATCACGGCTGAACAGGCTACGGAAAAGGGCCTGAATTCGAGCAAGTATCTCGAAAAACATACCTCAGGGGCTAAAGCCCGCGTTGATTCTGCCGGCTTTTTGCCGGAACTAAAGTCCCGGCCTGCCGCCCGAACAAGCTTTTCCGCCGCCTGCGAAGCCCTGGCCTGCCAGCCCGGACCTTCCGCCCGGTTTCGTCTTTCCGCAGCCTGTGTGGTCCTTGTTGTGCTGATGGCGGCCGCCACGGCGGCCGGAGCGCAGGCGCGCTTTGACGCCGAGGCGGTGCGGCTGAACAATCGCGGCGTGGCGCAGATGGGCCAGCAGTTCACTGAGCGCGCGGCGGCGTCGTTTGCCCAGGCGTTCAAGAAGGACCCCAGGCTGGCGCAGGCGGCGATCAATGAGGGCATTGCGCTGATGGCTTTGCAGAAGCTGGACGAAGCCAAGAAGTGGCTGCAGCAGGCGATTGCTCTCGATCCGGGCAATGCGCAGGCGTGGTACAACCTCGGGCTTGCGCAACATGCGGGCAATGAGCTCGAGCCGGCGCTGAAGAGCTTTGAGCAGGCGGTGAAGCTCGATCCCCGGGATGCGGATTCCTATTATTTCGAGGGCGTCTGCTACCAGGAGTTGAAGGAATTCGACAAGGCGATCGCGATTTTGCAGCAGGCGCTGGCGATCGATCCGCTGCACGCTTCGTCGGAGTTTGCGATGGCGCGCGCGTTGCAGCGGTCCGGTCATGTCGAGGATGCGAAGCTGCACTTCAAGCGCTTTCAGCATTTGACGAGCACCAAGATCGGGGCGCCCATCGGACTGGCTTACGGCGAGCAGGGCCGCTACTCAACGGTGACGCCGATAGAGGAGCCGGAAGCGGGGAATCGGGCGATGATTCCGGTGAAGCTGGTGGCTACTCCGCTCAATTTGCCCTCCGCTGGAATCCCATGGCCATGGACCACAACAGGCGGCGCCTGCATGATGGACGTTACCGGCGAGGGACGCATGGACCTGGTGCTGATGCAGTCGGGAGCGCAGGCGATTCGCGTGTTGCGGAGTAAAGGGGATGGAACCTTTTTGGATTGGAATGCGGCTGCGGCGGGACTGAAGGCCAACGGGCACGCTGTGACGTGCGCGGTTGGCGATTACGACGGCGATGGGTTGAACGACCTGGCGGTGGCGCTGGACGATGCCGTGCTGTTGTTTCGGAATTTAGGTAAGGGCAAGTTTCAGGACGTCACCGCCGAGGCTGGGCTCGCGGCGCGCAATCGGCCGTCGGGCATTACGTTTGTGGACTACGACCACGACGGGGATCTGGATTTGCTGCTGACGGGAGCGCCGCTTAAAGCCGGCGATGCGCCGAATGTTTTGTGGCGCAACAACGGCAACAAGACGTTTACGGAGTGGACCGAGCCCACCGGGCTGGGCGGCAGCGGGAAGACGGCGGCGGCGATTCTCACCGACTTCAACAACGATCGCGCGGTGGATTTGGCTGTCACCGGTGATGGAGCGGCGCCGCTGATCTATGTGAATCCGCGCGAGGGGAAGTATCCCACACAGCCGTTGTACGAAGGCGAGAAGCTGCCGGCGACGGTAGGCATTACGGTGCTGGACTACAACAAGGACGGCTGGATGGATATTGCCGTTACGCACGCGGGCGCGCCGGGGCTCACGCTGTGGCGGAACGTGGAGGGGCCCAATCACGTGGGCCGGCGCTTTGAGCGCGTGGAACTTCCGCTGCACGGCGCGCTGCGCGGATGGGGCTTGACGCCCATCGATATTGACAACGATGGATGGATCGACCTGGCGGCGATTGTGGAGACCAGGGCGGGCGCCGAGGTGCGCGTGTTTCGCAACCGCGGCGATGGGACCTTTGAGGATGTGAGCCGCGCGCTGGGGCTTGACAGCGTGAAACTGCAAGCGCCGCGGGGGCTGATTGCTGCCGATGTGGACGGAGACGGCGCGGCGGATTTGATTGTGACGCAGTTGAATGCCCCGCCGGTGCTGCTGCGCAATGTGGGCGCGAACAAGAACCATTTTGTGCGGCTCGATCTGACGGGCTTTGCGGACAACAAGACGGCGACTGGCGTGAAGGTGGAGGTGTTTGCGAGCGGGCACTGGCAGAAGTGGGAGCTGGCCGGCGCGTCGGGCTACCAGACGCAGGCGCCGCCGCAGATTCTTGTCGGGCTGGGCGATGCGGAGGGCATCGACCTGCTGCGCATTCTTTGGCCCACGGGCGTGCTGCAGGATGAGATCGACTTGCCTCATCAGGCGGTGATTGCGATGAAGGAAGCCGACCGGCGCGGGAGTTCGTGCCCCGTGCTTTTTGCGTGGGATGGGCATAAGTACAAGTTAGTGACGGATGTTATAGGCGCGGGGGTGGTGGGGCATTGGTTCACGCCGCAGCGGCGCAATATTCCCAACCCCGGCGAGTGGGTAAAGGTGGATGGCGCGCAGATTGAGCCGGTGAACGGCAGGCTGAGCATGCGCTTCATGGAGCCGATGGAAGAGGTCAACTACATCGACCAGTTGCGGCTTGTTGCGGTGGACCATCCGGAGAATGTGGAAGTCAATCCCGACGAGCGGTTCCTGGACGATCCGCCGTTTCCTTCGGGTCGCGTGGTGGCCACGGCTGGCGCGCGCCTGCCCGTGGACGCGTGGGACGGCGAAGGTCGCGATGTGCTGGACGAGGTGAGCCGGCGCGATCATAAATTTGCGAGTGGATTCACGCCGCTGCCGTATGACGGATTCGCAAATATTCATGCGCTCGCGCTGGACCTGGGCGAGGTGAATACGCATGCGCCGCTGAAGCTGCTGATGACGGGCTATGTGAACTACTTCAGCGCGACCTCGCTGTATGCGGCGTGGCAGGCGGGGATCAAGGAGATTCCGCCTTATGTTGAAGCGCAGTTGCCTGATGGTTCATGGCAGCGGATTGCGGACGATGTGGGTTTTCCGGCGGGACTGGAGCGCACCATCTTGGTGGATTTGACGGGCAAGCTGCCCGCGGGAGCGCGGCGCATCCGCCTGGTAACGAACCTGGAGATTTATTGGGACCAGGTGCTCATTGACAATAACGCCCAGGCGGAGGCGCACACGGCGGAGGTTCCGCTCGCCGCTGCTACGCTGCATTTCCGCGGGTATCCGACGCAGATTGAAGGCGCGAGCCCTGGGGATCTGGACTACGACTATGACCGCGTGAGTTTGACGGGGCCGTTCCAGCATCAGCGCGGCAACTACACGCGCATGGGCGACGTGACGGCGCTGGTGAAGGGCATCGACGACCGCTATGCGATCTTCGGCAGCGGCGAGGAGATTGCCGCGGAGTTCGATGCGACCAGGCTGCCGGCGCTGCCGGAGCACTGGAAGCGCGACTACTTCTTCTACGCCAACGGATTTGTGAAGGATATGGATTGGTGGGATGCATCGCCGTTCACGGTGGCGCAACTGCCGTTTCACAAGATGAGTACATACCCCTATCCGGAGAGCGAGAAGTTTCCCGACGATGCGGGCGCGCTTGACTACCAGTTGAACTGGAACGACCGGTTCGATTCGGGCGAGCCGGTAAGGTCGTACCGGTTTGATTACCGTTTGATGCACTCGACGCCGGCGGAAGACTTTGCACCTGCGATCAACGAGGCGGCCAAGCAATGAGCGACGGGACAAGCGATTTGGTGCTCAAGCCGGCAGTGCGGCAACTGGAGCTTTTGCGCACGGGAGCAATCTCTGTTGCGGAGCTGGCCGAGGCCCACATCCGCCAGATTGAGCGGTTGAATCCGCAGCTGAATGCGTTTGCCGACTTCGATGCGGACCGTGTGCGTGCGCGGGCGCGAATGCATGACGCGTGGAGGGGACGGCGTGCGCGAAGACCGTTGTTCGGTTTACCGGTCACGGTGAAGTCCTCAATTGCGACGCGAGGCCTGAAGTGCGAGATTGGCAGTCTGCTGCACCAGGGCGAGTGCCCAAGCGAAGATGCGGTGGTGGTGGCGCGGCTCCGGGCGGCGGGAGCGTTGATTCTGGGCACGACCAACTGCCCGGAGTTCCTGATGGCATACGAGACGGCCAATCTGCTGCACGGGCGGACGCGCAATCCCTGGGACCTGGAGCGCACGCCGGGCGGATCGAGCGGCGGCGAGTCGGCGGCGATTGCTGCGGGGCTTTCGGCGGGAGGGTTGGGCAGCGATAGCGGCGGATCGGTGCGCGTGCCGGCGCACTTCACGGGCATCTGCTCGCTGAAGCCTACGCCGGGACGGATTCCGGGACGCGGGCATCTGCCGCCGTGCGTGGGGCCGTTCGCGATCCTCGGCGCAATTGGCCCCTTGGCGCGCACCATGGCCGATGTGGCGCTGCTGTTCCGCACGCTGAGCGGCCAGGACCCGCTCGACCCGGTCAGTCCGCCGGTTGCCTTGCGCGAGCCCAGCCTGGATGAATTGCGGTCGAACAGGATTGGTTTTTTTGAGGACGACGGATTGGTTCCGGTTACGCCGGAAACGCGCGCGGCTGTGAACGCTGCGGCGGCGGCGTTGCGCGATGCGGGCTTTCGCGTGGAGCCGTTCAGGCCGCGCACGCTGGAGCTGCTGCGGCAGTTGTGGTGGAAGTTTTTTGTGCAGTGCGGGGCCATGTTCTACGCGCCGGAGATTCAGGGCAGAGAGCATCAACTGAGCCCCGTATTCAACGAGTTTCTGGCCATTGCCCAGGCCGCGCCGCCGCTCACCGCTTCGCAGTTGCTGGACGCGTGGGCGGAGTTGGATCTGCTGCGCGCGAAAACGCTCCAGGAGATGCGCAAGTATCCGGTGCTGTTGTGCCCGGTGGCCAGCATTCCCGCTTTTCGCCACGGCGAGCGCGAGTGGATTGTGGAGGGTCGCGCCGTCGGCTACCTGGATGCCGTCCGGCACACGCAATGGTTCAACGCGCTCGCCTGCCCGGCAGCGGTGGTTCCGGTGGGAACCTCGCCTGAGGGGTTGCCGATCGGTGTGCAGATTGCGGCGCGGCCGTTTGAAGATGAGACGGCGCTGGGCATTGCAGCCGTGGTGGATGCGGCGTTCGGCTTTCGTTCGCCTCCGCTGGCACTCGCGTGAGGAGTTGTTTTCCGATTTTGTTAAGGTGAATCGTGCTTGCCCGCCCCTGCGGCAGGAACAAGAAGGCGGCAAGGATGGCGCATCCAGCTTTTGCAGGAATCGGCTTCATAAACAGCGGCAAAGGGCTGCAGAGAGCCGCGTGAAACCCACCTTGGTTATGAGGTTCCCCGTTTCCCCTGTTCCCTGTCCCCTGTTCCCTGTTCCCCGTTCCCTGTTCCCTGCTCCCCGTTTCCTGTTCCCGTTCCCTGTCTTGATAAACTCGAACTGCCATGACCCTCACCCAGCTTCAGAAGACGATCGAGCGCCACTTTGCCGCCGGGCACGCCGCCATCGCCGACCCCGCCGCCATGACCGCCTTTCTGTCCCTTCGCACAGCCATTGAAAGCGGCGAACTCCGCTCCGCCTCGCCCGACCCCGCCTCACCCACCGGCTGGCGCGTCAATGCCTGGGTCAAGCAAGGCATCCTGCTCGGCTTTCGCCTCGGCGTCCTTCACGACTTCCCCGCCGGTGAGCTCTCATTCCCCGGCCTCTCTTTTGTCGACAAGGACACCTACCCCATCCGCCATTTCACCCCCGCCGACGGTGTCCGCCTCGTTCCCGGCGGCTCCTCCATCCGTGCCGGAGCCTACGTGGCCCGCGGCGTGGTCTGCATGCCCCCCATGTACATCAACGCCGGCGCGTATGTCGATGAAGGCGCCATGGTCGACTCCCACGCCCTGGTCGGCTCCTGCGCCCAGATCGGCAAACGTGTCCACTTGAGCGCCGCCGCCCAGATCGGCGGTGTCCTCGAGCCCGTCAACGCCGGCCCCGTCATCATCGAGGACGACGTCCTCGTCGGCGGAAACTCCGGCGTCTACGAGGGAACCATCGTCCGCAAGGGCGCCGTCCTGGCCGCCGGAACCATCCTCACCCGCGGCACTCCCGTCTTCGACCTCGTCAACGGCCAAATCCTCCGCGCCACCGCCGAACTGCCCCTCATCATCCCCGAGAACGCCGTCGTCGTCCCCGGCTCCCGCGCCGTCGCCAAAGGCAAGGGCCATCAACTAAGCCAGGACTGGGGACTCAGCATCTACGCCCCCGTCATCGTCAAATATCGCGACGACAAAACCAGCCTCAGCACCGCTCTCGAAGATTTGCTACGGTAGGCAGAAGAGGCGAACCGGACCGGACCCGCGGGCGGACGCTTGAATCCATGACGACTTCAAACCAGAAGACGCAGTCCGTCCGCTGGGGCGTCATCGGCCCCAGCCGCGCCGCCCTCGGCATCCGCTTCCCCCGCGAATAACCCGCCAAAACTGCCCGCAACTCCGCTAACGCCGCTAACTCCGCCCTCGTGCTCACTCGCTCACTCGCTGGCCTGCTGAAAAGCGCCCGGCGCCCTCGGGTGTTAAAATGGAATCAGACGGATGCAAACAAAGAAACTGAAAATCATTCCCCTCGGCGGTCTTGGCGAATTCGGCATGAACTGCCTTGCCCTCCGCTGGGAAGACGACATTATCGTGATCGACGCCGGCCTGATGTTCCCCGAAACGGAATTGCTGGGCGTCGATATCGTAGTCCCCGACATCTCTTACCTGATCGAGAACAAGGCCCACGTCCGCGCCATTATCCTCACCCACGGCCACGAGGACCACATCGGCGGCCTGCCCTGGATTCTCTCCGAACTCAAGGTCCCGGTCTTCGCCACCGAGTTCACCCTGGCCTACGTCGAGGGCAAGCTCGAAGAGCATCACCTGCTCGACGAAACTACGCTCATCGAAATCACGCCCAAGGAGAAGTTCACCCTCGGCCCCTTCACCATCGAGCCCATCCGCGTCACCCACTCCCTGGTGGACTGCGTCGCCCTGGCCATCGAAACCCCGGTCGGCATCGTCATCCACACCGGCGACTTCAAGATCGATCTCTCGCCCCTCGACGACCAGGCCTTTGACCTGCACACCTTTGCCGAGTACGGCAAGCGCGGCGTCCTCGCCCTGCTCCAGGACTCCACCAACGTCGAACGCACCGGCTACACGCCCAGCGAGCGCGCCGTCATTCCCCGCCTCGACGAAGTCTTTTCGCAAACCAAGAAGAAGCTCTTCTTCAGTTGTTTCTCTTCCTCCATCTTCCGCATCCGCATCGCCCTCGAACTGGCCCGCAAGCATGGCCGCAAGGTGGCCATCGTCGGCCGCTCCATGATGGAGAGCACTGAGATTGCCCAGGACCTGGGCTATATCGACATTCCCTCCGGCCTGGTCATCAATTCCGGCCAGGTGCGCGACTTTTCGCCCGAGCAGTTGATGATCCTCATCAGCGGCACCCAGGGCGAGCCCATGAGCGCCCTCAGCCGCGCCGCCGTCGACAACAACAAGTACGCCCACATCGACTCCGGCGACACCGTCATCCTCAGCTCCCGCATCATTCCCGGAAACGAAAAGAGCATCTTCCGCGTCATCGACCACCTCTGCCGCCGCGACGCCAACGTCGTCTGTGACGACGGCTCCAATGGCCTCATTCACGTCTCCGGCCACGGCAGCCAGGAGGAGCAGCGCCTGCTCATCAACCTTGTCCGCCCCAAATTCTTCATCCCCATCCACGGCGACTACCGCCACCTCCAAAAGCACTCCCAGGTGGCCATTGAGACCGGCGCCGTCGAGCACGCCATCATCCTTGAAGACGGCGACGTCCTCGAACTCGACAGCAACGACGCCCGCAAGCGCGACAAGATCACCGCCGGCCGCATCCTCATTGACTCCGGCTCCTCCATCGATGTAGTGGAAGACCTCGTCATCCGCGACCGCCGCATCCTCTCTGAAGACGGCATCGTCCTCGCCGTGCTGGCCATCAACAAGCGCACCGGCAAGGTCGAGCAGCAGCCTGAAGTCATCATGCGCGGCTTTGGCGGCGCAGACATCACCGACCAGGCCCGCGAAGTTGTCCTCAGCACCCTCGACTCCCTAAGCATCGAGCAGAAATCCGACTACGGCATGGTCAAGGAAAAAGTCCGCGCCGAGTTGAAGCGCCTGATCCAGAAAACCACCGGCCGCCGCCCCATGATCATGCCCGTCATCCTCGAGATTTGAGAACGAAACTGTGGAATCAGGTTGTGAAGGATTGGAGCTTCATCGCGCTCTCCGTCAGTTGCGCCAAAAGCTCTGATTTTTCCGGTGCTTTCCCTTCGCGAAGTGCAGTTTCGACGTCATCCCAAAGAGTGTGAACGACTTTCGGCGGCCGCATACGATAGCCGCCCTCGCTCTGTCGCTCAAAATCATAGCTGAGCCAAGTGACCTCGCCGTTGCCCGCGGACTGCGGATTCATCGTGGGAAGCTCAGAGAAAAATGTACTATCCGTTGCAACAAAAAAACTCTTTCCCCAACGCCGGAAGATGGGAACCTTGAGCGCAAGCTGTGGCATCAGCCTCTTTTGTGCGGAGGACCGGAAGTCGGGTCGGCGCTTTCCAGCGTCAGTCAGAACGCCAGTGCGCACATATTGATCGAAAGCAGGACGAATGGTCTTTCCAGAGATGTAGACCGCCTGCACCTCAAGAGCCGCAAAATCAACAGCTTTGCCCCCTTCGACCCGCGTAAGAAGGAAATCGACCTTTCCAATCTTCTTGCGCTTTCCTTCTCTCAGCACCTCGAGAACCCTAACCTCCGGCACAGCTGCGCATGTAATGCCCTCGCCGAACGCGATCCTGGCTGCATCACGGAACATGATGCCCCCCTCAAGGAATCGAACCGGACAAACCACTGTCGCAACCCTTCCCTCCGTAAGAGAGCAGATTCCTAAGGGGTCCGTTTTGCCCCCCTTGGCGCAATCGTTTCCCCTAAAGGGACAAGGATGTAATTTTTGCGTAGGACGTGTGACCGGAACCGCGGTATCATGACCGAAGACTTCGCCGATTTGCAAAAGCGCCATGGCAACTCTCGTTTCCCAAAATGAACTTCAATTCGATGCACGCATTGTAAATGTTGCGTCCGTCCGCCAGGTCTCCCCTTTTCGTTATCCGGGGGGGAAGACATGGCTTGTGCCAACGATTTCGGCGTGGCTACGGCGTCGCAAGAAGCCGCTGAATACGCTTGTCGATCCGTTTGCGGGCGGTGCAAGTGTGCCCTTGGGGATGCTGGGCGAAGGAATCGTAGACCGAATTGTACTCGGAGAGCTTGATCCCGACGTCAGTGCAGTGTGGAAATGCGTGTTCAGTTCGCAGGAAGAGCTCCTGAGTCGCAGGATTATGACTTTTCCCATGTCGAGAGACAACGTTCTCAAAGAGTTGAGCCGCGGTCCAAGATCTGGAGTCGATCGTGCGTTCCAAGTTTTGCTTAGAAACAGAACCTTTCGTGGCGGAATCCTAGCTCCTGGGGCAAGCCTTATGAAAGTTGGCGAAAATGGCCACGGCGTTGCATCCAGATGGTATCCCGAAACGCTCGTGAAACGACTTAGAGCGTTGTACTCTCTTCGCTCCGCGATTGATTTCATCGAAGGAGACGCTTTTGCTCTTATCAATCGCTATATAGGCCAGCAAGACGTAGCCTTCTTTATCGACCCGCCCTACACCGCCGGAAACGGCAAGCGGGCTGGTCGCAGACTTTACAAGCATAGCGAACTCGATCACCTCGCATTGTTTGACCTGCTTGGCCGCGCCGCCGGAATTGTACTGATGACCTACGACGACTGCCCCGAGGTTATAGAAATGGCGAATAGCCACGGCTTCCAGATTGAGCGAGTTCCGATGAAGAATACTCACCACGAGAAGAAATACGAACTGCTCATTTCCAACTGCGGACGGTTTGCTTGATTACGCCGGGTGCCCCAGGTCTCGCCTTTGAAACCTGGGTTTTCACAGCGGCCTTCTCCATCGAAGAGAAGTAACGCTTCACCGACAGACTTCCCGCCGATTACCAATCTGCAAAACCAGAACCGTCAGCACCCCGTCTTGAATGTCGCAAAGGACGCGGTAGTCGCCCACGCGGTAGCGCCATAGATAGCCAAGAGAGCCCTTGAGAGCTTTGCCCAACTCGCGCGGATCGTCGCTAGGAGCAACACACTCATCCATGAAGTCGACAATGCGCCGGGCCGCGAGTTTGTCCAGCTTTCTCAGTTGCTTCTTCGCGGTCTCCGCGTACTCAATCGTCCAGGCCAAGGTCGTTCCTTACCGCAGCCGCGGAGTAGACGCGCTCCTTGCCCTTGCGGACCCGCTCCAGCGTCGCCGCGGCCAAGTAGTAATCCTCCATCTCGCCGATGCCGCTTTCAATGATCTCACGCAGATAGAAGGCCTTTGTCCGCCCCGTCCTGGCGGCCAGCCGATCCAGCCGGTTCGAGATTTCCGGCGCAAGCCTGATTGAAGTAGCCACAACCACCTCCAGAGTGGATACGTGTATTCATTGTATCGCAACGTCCGGCCGCTCGCCAAGAGCGCCCGGGCGCCGGGTGCCCCAGGTCTCGCCTTTGAGACCTGGGAGCGCGTAAAATCGCCGCCAACCGCCCTTCCCTGGCCCCGTCATTCATCCGATAATGAAGCAGAGGACGCTGGCCATGAGCATTTCAGTCGATCTCGATCCGGAAAAGGAAGCGCAAATCCGAGCGGAAGCCGAGGCTCTGGGCATCACTCCAGGCCAATTCGCCGGCGCATTCATCGAGGGGCACCTGAAAGCCTCCGCTGCGGGCCACGAAGATCCGAGCCTCGCGGCCATGCAATTCGTTTACGAAAAGTTTTCGAAGAAGTAGCATCTTGGCCCCGGATTCGGCGCCTGCACAAGCGATTTCGATACAATCCCCCCATGCGCCGCACCTTACTTTTCCTCGCCCTCACCGCCGCCGTCCTCGCCCCCGCTCTCCGTGCGCAGGAGCCCGAACCCCAAATCACAGCCGCAATCCCCGCCTGTCCCCCCACCGCCGCGCTCGACCAGCTCATCTCGGCCATTGACGCCGCGGTCAGCGGCCCCGCCGACAAGGACCGCACCTGCTTCCGCCAGCTTTTTCTCCCCGACGCCCGCCTCATCCCCATCCGCATCGCCGCCGACGGCACGGCCACCCCCGTCCTCCTCACCGTCGACGGCTGGATCGACGCCGTGGCCAAGCGCGGCAGCGCCGTCTTTTACGAGCATCAGGTCAAGGTCCGCACCGAATCCTGGGCCCACATGGCCCACCTCTGGAGCACCTACGAAACCCGCACCACCCCCGAAGGCAAGCCCCCCGAAGGCAAAGTTCTCGACCGCGGCATCAACAGCATTCAGGCCGTCTTCGACGGCAAGCGCTGGCAAGTCATCGAAATCCTCTGGCAAGCCGAGACCCCCGCCGACCCCGTCCCGGCGAAATACCTCCCGTAAGCGTGCGCCCCTATTCCATCCGGATTTCCGCTGACGCATCCCCGCATTTCCCTGTACAGTGATCCTGCATTCAAATCCCCCGGCCCATCAAAGGAGAACCCCATGGCTGCATCAGCGCCTCCGTCCAAAATCATGATCATCCGCCACGCGGAAAAGCCCCCCAATCCGCCCAACTCAAGCGGCCCTTGGGACGTGCAGGCGAACGGCCAGCCCGGCAACGGAAAGTCGCTGATCGTGCCCGGATGGCAGCGGGCCGGCGCACTGAATGCCTTCTTTGCCCCCTGCAAATCGACGCCCGCAAACCCGGCGATCGCCACGCCTGCCTACATCTATGCCGCCAATCCCGCCAACGAGACCCAGCGCCCCTGCCAGACGGTCACCCCTCTTGCCGCCTGGCTCAACTATGCCCAGGGCAGCCCCCAATTCAACGTCTCCTATAGCATTGGCGGCGGAGAGAAGGACCTGGTTGGGAGCGTGCTCGCTCTCGGCGGAGTCGTGCTCATCTGCTGGGAGCACCACAACATCATGCCCAACATCATGAAAAACATCGACAATCAGGTTCCAATCTCCAACTACTCGACCATTCCCAATGCCTTTCCCGACGTCTTCTACCTGGTCTGGCTGCTCGATCTGGATTCCAAGGGCAAAAGCTACAAATGGTCTTGCGTCAACCAGAACCTGATGGCCGGCGACGTGTAGCCATCGTCTTGGTCCCCACCCTCGCTGTGTGTCGCCGCGGCGACCCCGTTGCCGCCAGGGTGGGAAGCCGCGCGCCTGACCGATAATTGATTCATGCCAGAAGCACTCGTCACCCTCGCCGAAATCCGCGCCGCCGCCGCCCGCATCGCCTCCATCGCCGTCCAAACCCCGCTCGTCCGCGCCCCATTCCCCGGCCTCTCCGGCCACGGCACGGCCAAAGAAATCTACCTCAAAGCCGAAAGCCTTCAGCCCATCGGCGCCTTCAAAATCCGCGGCGCAGCCAACAAGATCCTCCGACTCACCCCGGCAGAAATCTCCCGCGGCGTCATCACTTACTCCAGCGGCAACCACGCCCAGGGCGTAGCCTACGCCGCCCGCGAAGTAGGCGCTAAAGCCGTCATTGTCATGCCCTCCAACGCCCCCGCCATCAAGCGCGCCGCCACGCTCGCCCTCGGCGCCGAAATCGTCGACGTCGGCCTCGCCTCCAGCGAGCGTCTTGCTGTCGCCGAGCAACTCGTCCGCGAGCACGGCTATGTCGTCGTCCCTCCCTATGACGACCGGCAGATCATCGCCGGCCAGGCCACCTGCGGCCTTGAAATCGTCGCGTCCCTCCCCAACGTCGACCTCGTCCTCGCCCCCGTCTCTGGCGGCGGCCTGCTCTCGGGCGTTGCAGCCGCCGTCAAACAACTCCGTCCTCAAACCAAAGTCTTCGGCGTCGAACCTGAGCTCGCCGGCGACACCGCCGAAAGCTTCCGCACCGGCTCCATCGTCACCTGGCCGGCCGAGTTCACCAGCCGCACCCTCGCCGACGGCCTCCGCACCCAATCCGTCGGCCAGCGCAACTTCGCCCACATCCAGGCCTTCGTCGACGGCATCATCACCGTCACCGAAGCCGAAATCCGCGCCGCCATGCGCGCCATCGTCTCCGTCACGCGCCTGGTTCCCGAGCCCAGCGGAGCCGTAGCCGCCGCCGCCCTCCTCTTCCACGCGTCGGAACTCCCGCCCTACACCACCGCCGTAGCCGTAGTCAGCGGCGGCAACGTCGATCCCGCCCTCCTCGCCCAAATCCTCACCGAAGCCTGATAGCTCGCCCCTGTTCCCTATTCCCTGACCCCGCTCACCTCGCCCACACCGCAACGTCGTTCCACTATCATGGTTCCCGTGACGACTTCCCGCAATCTCGCGCCCCTCGCCTTCGTCCTGGCCCTCCTTTGCGCCGCCCTCCCCGCCCCCGCTCAAAAGAAGGCTCCGCAGCTTGAAAAGCCCATGGCCGGCCCCCGCGCCACGCCCCTCCGTGTCACCTGGCTCTACATCGCGCCCGACCTCGCCTCCCAGAAGGTCGATCGCGTCCAGATCGGCCGCGAGATGGTCATGGCCGAGAAAAGCGGCCCCTGGCTCCGCGTCTACGCCAACACCGACATTCAGGAGGCGCAGGCCAAGGACGCCCCTATCTTCGGCCACGACGACACACCGCCCCCCGTCTCCGGCTGGATGGAAGCCAAGGGAGTCGTCATCGAAACCACCCCCAACGGCGACCAGGTCCTCATGGGCGAAGCCGCCAACCAGGAGTCGTTGGCCTCCGATCCCCGCGGCCCCGCCAACGCCGCCCGCAGCGCCCGTCTGCTCTACCGCCGTCTGGTCGAAATGTTCCCCAACTCCCCGCTCGTCCCTGAAGCCTCATGGCGCGCCGCCGACGTTCTCTGGCAATTGGAGAAGGCCGACGCCTCCACGCGCCCCTCCGCCCGTGAAAAAGAATCCTACATGCGCGATCAGATGGACGAAGACGAACTCAAGAAGGTCCTCAAGCTCTATCCCCACACCCGCCAGGCAGGGCTCGCCGCCTATGAACTCATCGAAAACAAGCTCTGCGGCGACTGGCAAGGTACGACCAAGTGCCCTGAAAAGGAATCCGAGTCCTACGAGAAGTACGCCGCCGAGTATCCCGACGGCCCACGCGTCGCCCAGGCCCTCTACCAGGCCGTCTACCGCCAGGCCGTCCTCACCGATATGTATGCCGCCGACGGCAGCGACAAGAAGGCCGACGAAGCCCACAACCACGCCCGCGAACTCGCCGCCCGCCTCAAAGACAAGTTTCCCCAAACCGATTCCTCCTGGCGCGCCGGGGCTCTGGTGTACAAATTGGATGAGGGAATTCCTGTCTACGGCATTGACAGGGAGTGAACCAGCGCCGACGGCGAAAAACTCACTCCAATGAAGGCTACGGGTGGTAAGCATGGGTATTATTGATCCGGCCCCAAAGGATGAAACCACCACAAAACTGTCATCCTGAGCGCAGCGCAGCGGAGTCGAAGGACCTGCGGTTGCTTTTCCTTTCTTCGGTTCTACTGTTTTGGGCCGGATCAATAACCCATCCACTTATCCCCTGAGGTATGCTTTATTCAGATTCTTACCGTTTCATTCGTAAATAGAAATACTTCAACAAATTCAGGCAGCTTCGAGCAATTGGATGATGTTTTGGATGGAGTGGTCGGCTTTGTGGAAGGCGGTTTCGAGTTTGCTTCTGGGGCGAAGGGCGGCTGCGAGCCGATATCGCCGCTGAATCGCTCTTGAAAGTCCGATATCTCTTGGATCGATGAAACGCGCAACATGTACTGCGAAACCCATGTGCGCGGGAGGCGTTCCAATGCGGCAAGGTAAATGAATCGAGGCAAACTAATTCGATGAGCTCAAACCGCTCGGGTCATTCTTGAAACTTGAGCAGAATTATACAGATTCTCAATTTTGACAGCGCGATACTCTCGAGGGGGGCCATTCCGTAAGGCTGGAGAAGCACACCCACGTGATGTTCGATCCCAGGATCGAGTCAAATTTTGTTCGCGGGAGCGTGTCGGATTGTTTATCTCTTCATTCATTCAGATGGCGAGCCAAAGGTATTATTGGTCGTCACCGTCGCGATTGGGCCGCATCCTATGGTCGATCACAAGCAACCTTCACCAGCAACTTGAAATATTCAGGATCTTGTCGCTCCCTGTATTCAACGAGCTTGTGCTTCGTGATCCGGTTTTTCCTTTCAAATATCTCTCCACGAAATATCTGATCGACGGGCTTCCCTCGAACGAACGCGCCTCCTGTTTCGTTCACCACTACAAATTCCTCGAGGCCAGGCTACCCGTGCGTTTCCTTCGCCAGCAGCATCAACGCGAAATCACCCTGTTCGAAACGCGGGAGGCCGGCAGCGCTTACGCCGTAACTTTGGGCTTCCCTCCGAAAAATGCCCTCTTTGAAGGTGAAATGCGTCTCCAGTTGCTGGTAAACGGCGTTCAGATTTACGATCTACAATTCACCATCGTGCCCGGATGGATTTTGGGATCGAAAGAAAAAGATGTTGTCTTTATTCTGCGCCTTCAAGGCATGAAGGGGTGCTATGAACAGGTTCGCTCCGCCACCAAAGCCCTGCATGAGATAGCTCCTCCGGCACTGCTCGTCGCGGCGCTCCAGGGAATTGCGACTGCCTGGGGTATCCGGGAGATGGCGGGGATTTGCGCCAAGAGCCAGTACTCCTACAACGAGCGCTCTTCGGCTCTGTTCATAGAGGCGTATGACGATTTCTTTATTGAGTTGGGAGCCTCGCGCACCACGGCCGACTTCTTCTCCAGCCCGCTTCCGGTCATCGAGAAGCCTCTGGATCTGATCCGAAACGGTCACAAATCCAGAACTCTCAAAAAACGTGCCTTCAAACTCCAGATTGCCGATGAGGTGTGCCGCTGGATGACTGAGATTTCACCGAAGGTCGCTGAACCGCTCGCAGTCCCATTCCGTACGCGAAGCGTCGAAGCCCACTCTCAGGCGCGTTCTGCGGCCTGTTGACAGCCCGGAGACGACAACCGGTCTCATAAATGCCTAGGCGCTTCCATCGTCGGCTGTGAGACCCGCCAACAAGGCGGGGCTCATGCTCTCCGCATGCCGAGGCGAATGGTTTATGAGACCGGTTCGAGCCATATTGTGGTCATGGTGAGAAAATGGACTGAAACCTGCGCGAGCATCGCGTAGTTAGATTTCATCCCAGTTTTTCGACCTTTGCCGCGGCCTCCTCCTGATTTGAGGCGCCGCGCCAATGGCGCCACGGAGGCTTTTTGAACCCCTATCTTCAGTCCGTCCTTTTGGGCATTGTGGAAGGCTTGACCGAGTTTCTCCCGGTCAGCTCGACGGCGCATCTGCGCATCTCTGAAGCTCTCATGCACATCCCCCTCGATGACGCCTACTGGAAGATGTACACCATCGTCATCCAGGTGGGCGCCATCCTCGCCCTCGCCCTCCTCTTCCTCAGCCGCATTGTCGAATACATCCGCACCTTTCCCAGGGGCGAAAACGGCGACCGCACCCTCCTCAACCACCCCCTCTCCCTCACCTTCATCGCCTTTGCCTGCACCTCCGCGCCCGCCCTGCTCCTCCACAAATGGAGCGAAAAGAATCTGGGCAGCCTGACCTCCATGGCCCTGGCACTCCTCATCGGCGGCATCGTCATGTGGATCATCGATGCCTGGGCCGCTCGCCAGGATCCAGGCACCACCGATATCGAGCAGATGTCCCTCCCCCACGCCATCTGGATCGGCCTCTGTCAGACCCTTTCCGCCGTCTTTCCCGGAACCTCCCGCTCCATGTCCACCATCGCCGCCGGTCAGTTGGTCGGCCTCGACCGTCCCACCGCCCTTGCCTTCAGTTTCCTGCTCTCCATTCCCACCATGATCGCCGCCACCGGCTGGGACCTCATCAAGGAGATTCACCCCTCCCAAGCCGCCCTCGCCGCCGGAACCGCCGCCCCCCATGTAGTCATGAGTCCGGAACGCTGGATCGTCCTCCTCATGGGCATCGTGGTCTCCTTCATCGTCGCTCTCGGCGTAGTCGAGTGGTTCCTCCAGTGGGTCCGCAAGCACGGCTTCGCCCTCTTCGCCCTCTACCGCATCCTCCTCGGCGTCGCCCTGCTCATCTGGGGAGCCAGATTCATCGCCACCTGACCTATCCGGAAAATCCAACTCCTGCCCTGGGGGTCCACACCATGGTTCCCCCCGGCCCTTTTTGCCCGGAATCCCCCTCCCGTCCACGGATAATAAAGGCTGCTCTGGGATTGTTTGCCCGCTCCATCGGCTCGCTCGCGGCAGGTTCCGGAGCACCATCGAGCGGGAGCGCCCACGCCATGAAGCCCATTTCCATCGTCCTCATCCCCACGCGAAGCCGCCCCCTGAACGTGTTTCTCGGGCTCATGCTGCTGCTCGCCGCGCTCATCCTTCTTCTTGCGCTGGCCACCTGGCGCGCCACTGACCCCTCGCTCAACACCGCCACTGACGCCGCCCTACCCCACGCCGTCCGCAACTGGACCGGCCTCTGCGGCGCCTGGCTCAGCGACCTGCTGCTGCAATCTCTCGGCGTCACCGCCTTCTTCCTCCCCGTCTGGCTGGCCGGAATCGGCTGGACCTGGATGCATTCCCGCTCCGGCGGCTCGTCCCTGCTGCGCTGGGTCGGCACCCTCTTGGCCCTCGTCTTTCTCCCTGCTGTCTTTGGGCTCCTGCCATGGCACTGGCGCTGGCTCCATGTCCTCCCCGTCGAGGGTGTAATGGGCCGGCTCATCTCCGCTCTGCTCGTCAGCTACATCAACATCCAGGGTGCCTGGCTGGTCACTGTCGTCCTCGCCGCCACCGGTCTCTACTTTGCCTCCGCCATCAGCTTCTGGGCCCTCAAAGAGAGCGTCAAAGACCGCTGGCTCCTCGCCCTCTCCTGGCGCGACCGCTTCCGCAACTGGCGCGAAGTCCGCGCCGAGCGCAAAGCCGAACGCCAGGCCCGGCGCTCCCCGGAGTCCGAACCCGGCCAGGCCGAATCCGTCCCGGCCACGCGCCCCAGCCGCTTCGCCGCCCTCTTTCGCCGCCGCAACCGCGCGCAGGACCAGAGCCTCTACCCCCTGGACGAGATCCCAGCCTTCCAGCGCGCCCCCATGCCCTCCGCGAAAGAAGGACCAATCCCCATCGCGGCGCCCGCCCGCAAACCCAGTCTCTGGGAGCGCTCTCCCGCAGCGCCCGCGCCATTCCCGGCCAACCCCGTCCCGGCTCCCGTCCCACAAAGGCCGGGTGCCCCAGAACCGGGGTCCCCACGGACGGGTCTTAGTCCGTGGGGTGGAGAGCCTGCCCTGAGCTCGCCGGGTGCCCCAGAGCCTGCCCTGAGCCTGTCGAAGGGTCTCGCTTTTGAGACCTGGGAGACCACAAGAGCCGACAAACGGGACCCACAGGAAATGCCGCCCCAGCCCACCGCCGCCCGCACCCCCGAACCCATCGCCATCCACGGCCGCGCCGATGCCCAGGTCCGCACCGCCACCGTCGCCCCCAAAAACGTCAGCGGCTTCAAGCTCCCCCCCAGCACCCTGCTCAACAACGGCGACGCCCCCCAGACCGTCCGCGAAGACGACCTCCGCGAGGAGGCCCGTGTCCTGGTCGAAAAATGCGCCGAGTTCGACGTCCGCGGCCAGGTCGTCCAAATCAACACCGGCCCCATGGTCACCACCTACGAGTTCAAGCCCGAAGCCGGCGTCAAATACTCCCGCGTCACCTCCCTCGCCGACGACCTCTGTCTCGCCATGCGCGCCGAGTCCATCCTCATCGAGCGCATGCCCGGCAAATCCACCGTCGGCATCCAGGTCCCCAACCACGACCGCGAAACCATCCACCTCCGCGACGTCCTCGAATCGGAAACCTTCGCCCGCTCCAGGGCCCGCCTCACCCTCTCCATGGGCAAGGACATCAACGGCCGCATCGTCACCGCCGACCTCGCCGCCATGCCTCACGTCCTCATCGCCGGCTCCACCGGTTCCGGCAAATCCGTGGCCATCAACGCCATGATCATGAGCCTGCTCTTCCGCACCACCCCCTCGCAGGTCCGCCTCATCCTCGTCGACCCCAAGCGCGTCGAGCTGGGCATGTACGAAGGCATTCCCCATCTCCTCACCCCCATCGTCACTGAGCCCAAGCTCGCCGCCAACGCCCTCCGCAACGCCGTCCGCGAAATGGAGCGCCGCCTCAAGCTCCTCGCCAGCCGCAGCGTCCGCAACATCGACCAGTACAACAAGCTCTTTGAAGGCGCCATGCCCTCCCTCTTCGACGACGCCGAAGAAGACAATGAGCCGCTCCCCTTCATCGTCATCATCATCGACGAGCTCGCCGACCTCATGATGCTCGACCGCGCCAACGTCGAGGAATCCATCACCCGTCTCGCCCAGATGGCCCGCGCCGTCGGCATTCATCTCATCCTCGCCACCCAGCGCCCCTCGGTCGACGTCATCACCGGCCTCATCAAGGCCAACATCCCCACCCGCATCAGCTTCCGCCTCGCCACCAAGGTCGACTCCCGCACCATCCTCGACACCAATGGCGCCGAAGCCCTCCTCGGCCGCGGCGACATGCTCTTCCTCCCTCCCGGAACCAGCCGTCTCGTCCGCCTCCACGCCCCTTTCGTCAGCGAGAAGGAGACCGCCGCCGTCGTCGGTTTCTGGAAAGCGCAGGGCGAAGCCGAATACGTTCAGGACTTCCTCCAGTCGCCCAAGGAAGAACGCCCGGCGGTCGACGGCTCCAACCCCGACCCCGACGAAAACGACCCCATGTTCGACGACGCCGTCCGTCTGGTCTTCGAATTCGGCAAAGCATCCACCTCGCTCCTCCAGCGCCGCCTGAGAATCGGTTACGGCCGCGCCGCCCACTTGATTGACCTCATGGAGCGCGACGGCCTGGTCGGCCCCGCCGACGGCTCCCGTCCCCGCGAGTTACTAAAAGCCCCCCACTGGCTCCATGAAATCTCCGCCATCAACGAATAGCAGGAGAGCGCCATCTCACCTCCAACAATGCTGTCATCCTGAGCGAGTGAGAATGATTTTGGAAAGTACTGATTCAATTGAGCGTAACTCCATAGATTCTTGCCGTGTAGGAACTGTGCAGGGCAATGTGCAATTTCAGTCAATTTGGCTGCTACAGGTCCCTTGGGCACGAGGAGCCGGGGTGCGGCGCCCCTTCTTCCGAAGGTGAATCTGGGCCAATACGCGATGTCGGTTCCTGCTGTTCATACTGTTAACGATAAATGATCGCAGCGATGGCCGCATCAGCACACGGTCGGCGATCTGTCCCTGGCTGGAATGACTTGTGACCGCGTAGCCATGATCGAGGCGCGGATGCGTCGCCGGATAAAGCTCGACTACACGGTCTTCTGGGCGGCCTCCATCCATCTTCAAACTCATCCGCCCATCCTGGCCGATGCCCCCCAAGGTCCCGAGTTCACGGTTGGCCAGCTTCAAGTCGGGCGAGGGCGCGCATAGCCTTGAGGCAACAAAGCAGGGCAGGGCGCTTGGTCGTGGCTCCTGACAAACCCTCATCCTTGAAAATCGTCTTGCATCCGGCCCGCTTCAAGGCAGCGAGCTGCAAGACTGCACTCTGGTCGTCAGTCGATACTCGGGCATAGCCGTATTTCATGGTTTAATCATGGCCCTGACATTTGACCCATGCAAGCCCTTGAAAACGCGGGGCGGCGGTCGTGGGTCAAAACTTACCCCTTGTGGGACACGCTGTACAATACAAATCGGGGTTGTAAGCCCAAATCGGAGCCAATGTGAATATCAACAGCATTGCCGTATGGTCTGGCGCAACTGCCGCGTTTGCCGCCCTGATTGTTGCCTTCGTCAACTGGCTTCAGCTTCGCCATTCACGGTTTGCGCTCGGGGTGGATATCATCCTGAAACTCGATGCCTTGTTCGATGCAGAGAACATGAGAGCCGCCAGACGCAAGGCTGCGAGCGCCCTAAAGAATGGCACCAACGGCACAGAGCTAGAGCCGGTCTTGGACTTCTTTGAAACCGTTGGTCTGCTCGTTCGCCGGAGAGCCATCGACAAAGAGATTGCATGGAATTATTTCTCTCACTGGGTGCTACGCTACGCCGCCCTTTCCCTTGAACAAATTCACGCCAGACGCAAAGCGGAATCGGACGACACGTACTATCAAGAGTTCGAGTACTTGGTTAAGCTCCTGACGCAGCTTGACATCAAAAAACGTAAACTGAATTCGCCGCTCTCTTTCCCCTCGAAAAACCTCGATGGGTTCCTTGAAGAAGAAATGGAGGTAGTGGAGAACCATGAAAAGCTCTAGCCGCGTCCTCCTCATTCTGACAATGCTGCTGGCCGTCCCGCTCGTTGCCTATGTCGCAGCTGCGGGCATTCAATGGAAAACCGACTCCACTCTTCACGAGACGCTGCTAAAACAGTTTCCTGATAAGGCGGAGGCCATTTCCGCCATGACTATATCGAGTTTTTGCCAGAATCCCGATGTTCGTTCTGATAAGGACCTTGGAAGTGTCTGCGAACAGGATGACTACTTGGCAATGATGAAGTCGGGGGCCATTCTTGCGGCATGTGTGGGAATTCTGATGCTGGTGGCGATCAAGCTGGCGGGAACAATAGCGCGTAAGCGAAGAACTGTTTTGCTTCTTCTTTTTGCTCCCGGTTTGCACCTGACCCTACTGGTCATGACCTGTTTGATAATCCTCTATGCGGTTTTAGGAATGGCTGCTATTTACTACGGAGAATCCGCTCTGATTGGCAGAATCCACATCGGGGTCATGATAGGTCTTGGGCTCGGTGCGATAGTTGGTGTTATCTCGCTGATCCGCGCTCAACTGAGCGCAGTTCGGAAGGCCAAGACCACAGCGAAAGGAAAACAGTTACAACGTCAGCAATACGCGCGGCTCTGGAATTTTGTTGATGCTCTAGCTGATGGGATAGGTGCGCAACGGCCTCAGTCGGTAATTGCCGGGTTGGAGCCAAACTTCTACGTGACAGAAGCAGACGTGACCTGTGTTGACGGTACGCTTCACGGCAGAACGATGTATATATCGCTTCCCCTTTGCCGAATCCTAAGCGTGGATGAATTCAAGGCGGTTATTGGCCATGAACTCGGCCATTACAAGGGGTTCGACACCAAATTCAGCAAGCGATTTTATCCGATTTACCGAGGTGCCACGCAGGCGGTTGTCAATCTTGCATCAGGATTTACGGAACGAGGCGCGGGTAACATCGTACTCTTACCAGCATTTGCCATGCTCTCTTTTTTCCTAGACAGTTTTTCTGTTGCTGAGAACGAAATCAGCAGAGACCGAGAGCTGGCCGCAGATAAAGAAGCAGCGAATGCTGTTTCTGCGAGGAGCATCGCAACATCCCTTGTCAAAATTCACGCATTTTCCGCAATCTGGCCGGTCGTGACAAACCACATGAAAGAAGTGCTGGAAAGCGGCAAGATGGTGATAAATGCGAGCGCATTGTTCGGAGCAATAGTGTCTCAAATCCCGGACTCCGACGCCTTTAAAGAAGTGTCACAGGAAGGACCACCTCATCCGACCGACACGCATCCTCCGCTTTCGGCGAGATTGGAGAACCTGAACTTTACACTGGCTGATCTCACTAAAGAGGCGGCAAATACCTCGCCTCAGCCTCCCGCTATCGATTTGGTGGACGCCGCAGAGACACTGGAAAAGGAATTAAGTGACATAGAGCAGACGCTCATGCTTAGGTCTGGCAAGGTACGTCCCCGCTTGGAGCCGGAGACTGCTGCCGTCACTCCGTAGCATATAGGGGTCAGCTCACGAACCGGGGAAAATCATACGCCTAGTCAGGGGTTCTAATCCCCAACTTTTTTGACTAGAGACCCAAGCCAATATCCAAACTCTGCTCCTGC
>Ga0182013_10002468_pt1 | contig 24076 bp, 25 predicted proteins | sample 612S2MmetaG_FD_120487 | JGI IMG/M metagenome (GOLD analysis project Ga0182013, IMG submission 120487) | Permafrost microbial communities from Stordalen Mire, Sweden - 612S2M metaG | ecosystem: Environmental > Terrestrial > Soil > Wetlands > Permafrost | place: Sweden: Stordalen | collected...
AAATCATTCCCACTCAATCGTGCCCGGCGGCTTGCTGGTAATGTCGTAGGTCACGCGATTAATCCCGCGCACCTCATTCACAATCCGGTTCGAGACCCGCGAGAGGAACGCCATGTCAAACGGATATATATCCGCCGTCATGCCATCCGTGCTGGTTACGGCCCGCAGCGCGCACACCTGGTCATAGGTCCGCCCATCGCCCATCACGCCGACGGATTTCACCGGCAGCAGCACGGCAAACGCCTGCCAGATCGCATCATACAGCCCCGCGGCGCGGATTTCCTCCAAATAGATCGCATCGGCCTTCTGCAGAATTTCGATGCTCGGCCGGCTCACCGCGCCGAGAATCCGTATCGCCAGCCCCGGCCCAGGAAACGGATGCCGCCCCACGATATTTTCCGGCAGCCCCAGCTCACGCCCCAGCGCACGCACTTCGTCCTTGAACAACTCACGCAGCGGCTCGACCAGCTTGAGCTTCATGAACTCCGGCAGCCCGCCGACATTATGGTGCGACTTGATGGTCACGCTCGGCCCGCCCAGCGCGCTCACTGACTCAATCACATCCGGATACAGCGTGCCCTGCGCCAAAAAGTTAGCGCCTCCGAGCTTGGTCGCTTCCTCGTCGAACACCTCAATAAACAACCGCCCGATGATCTTGCGCTTCTGCTCCGGGTCCGTAATGCCCTCCAGTTGCCCCAAAAACAGGTCCGAAGCGTCGCGATGGATCAGCTTGATATTAAACTGGTCGCCAAACACCCGCACCACTTCCTCGGCCTCGCCGCCGCGCAGCAGCCCATGGTCGACGAAAATACACGTAAGCTGGTCGCCAATGGCCTCATGGATCAGCGCCGCCGCCACCGAGCTATCCACCCCGCCCGACAACCCGCAGATCACTTTGCCGGTACCCACCTGGGCGCGGATTTTGGCAATCTCAGCCGCGCGGAACCCCGCCATTGTCCAGTCACCCGAAAGCCCGCAGACCTTATGCGTGAAATTGCGCAGCAACTGCGCCCCATGCGGCGTATGCACCACCTCCGGGTGGAACATCAGCCCGTAAAAGCGCCGCGCGTCATCGGCGATCATCGCGAACGGCGCACCCTCGGAGACGGCAACGGTGCGGAACCCCGGTGGCGGCGCGGAAATATGGTCGCCATGGCTCATCCACACCTGTTCGCGTGCGCCCTTAACCCAGGCACCGTCAAACAGCGTGCAATCCTCGACCACATCCACATACGCGCGGCCGAATTCGCGGATATCCGCGCCTTTCACTTCGCCGCCAAGCTGCGCGCACATCACCATCTGCCCGTAGCAGATGCCCAGCACGGGCACCCCGGCGGAAAAGACCTGTTCCGGCGCGCGCGGCGAGCCTTCGTCGGCGACGCTGGAAGGCCCGCCGGAGAGAATGTAGCCGCTGGCGCCAAATGCCGCGATCCGCGCCGGGCCGGCGTTGAAGGGGAGTATTTCGCAATATACCCCGCTTTCCCGCACCCTGCGGGCGATCAACTGCGTTACCTGGCTACCGAAATCGAGGATCAGAATCTTTTGTGTGTGCATGGAGCGGTGCTAACCCATCATGCGTCTACATCCAACAGCGTTTCTATCGGGTCCCATGCATAGGCGACCTGCGGGATAGCCGAACCGGCGACATATGTGGTGCCGGTGGAAATCCGCTTGCCACCCAGCCGCCCATAGAAAAAAATCGCCGGATTGCCGTGCAACACCCAGATAAACACCGAGCGGCACCCCTGCCCCGCCAGATGCTTCGCCGAAGCCCGCAGCAACTGCCCGCCCAGCCCCTGGTTTTGCCAGTCATCGGCCACATACAGCGTCTCAACCTCGCCATCACCCAGGCTCTGCCCCCGGCTGGGCCGCGCGGTGGCAAAACCCAGGATCAGCGGAAACCCAAGCCCGCTGTCCCGCGCCGCCACATAAACGCCCACGCCCATGCGAATGCTGCGCTCATACTGCAACGCCAGCCGCTCAACCGAGAGCCGGGCCAGATAGGTTTCCGGCAATAGCGTCGCGTAGGTATTCCGCCAGGTAGCCACATGCACCGCCGCGATCCCGGGCGCATCGGATGCGCGCGCGCGGCGGATGCTGATCAAGGATCGCGCGCCATGACGGCGGCAAAAAACCCGTCCGTCCCATGCGCACGCGGCGATAACCGCAGATATTTCCCGCGCAGCGCCTCGGGAGCCTCCACATCAACCTGCTTAAACATCGGATACCGCGCCAGGAACGCCTCCACCTGAGCCTCGTTCTCATCATTGAGCAAAGAGCAGGTCGCGTATACCAGTTTTCCGCCGGGCTTGGTTAATTTTTGCGCCTGGTCCAGGATCATCGCCTGCTTGGCGACGAGTTCCTTCAGGTCGGTCTCGGTCAGGCGCGTGCGCGCATCCGGGTTCCGCCGCCAGGTGCCGGTACCGGTGCACGGCGCGTCCACCAGCACGCGGTCGAATTTCCCCGCCTGCCGTTTGGTCCACTTGTCCCCTGGTTCACCCAGCAGATGCCGCTCGGCGTTATGCACCCCCGCCCGGCGCAGGCGCTTAATCGCCCCCTCCAACCGGGGGGCCGAGGTATCGCAGGCAACAATATGCCCCTTGTTATCCATGGTCATGGCAATCGCCAGCGTCTTGCCGCCAGCTCCGGCGCAGTAGTCCACAACCCGCATGCCTGGCTGCGCATCCACCAGCAACGCAATCAGCTGGCTGCCCTCGTCCTGGATTTCCACCAGCCCGTCCTGAAACGCCTTGCCCTGCGTGATGGATTGCCGGTTCGCCAACCGCAGCCCCCACGGGCTGAACTGCGTCGGCTGTGCCTGCAACCCTTCCCGCGCCAGCGCAACCATTGCCTCTTCACGCGTTGTTTTCAAAGCATTAATACGTAAATCCAGCGGCGCGGTCTGGTTCAGCGCCGCCATTTCCGCATCCAGCGCCGGGCCATACAGCGCCTTCAGGCGCGGCAAAATCCAGTCAGGGATTTCATACTTCACCGCCTCCGGCATATTCGGATGTTCCAGCGTATGCCCAGCGAATTTCTCCAGGATAATGCTTTCTTCCGGCGTCAGCGGCGGCGGGCCGTAACGCCCGGCGGCAAATGCCATGGAAATCTTATGCACCGTCATGCCCGAGAAAATCGCCTGCACCGCGAGCAACAGCCGCGGCGTCTCCGGCGCGCCAAAATGCTCCAGCCACCAGCCCAGATGCCGGCGCGCCCGCAGCACGCCCCAAACCAGCGTACTCACCTCGCGCCGATCCCCCGCACCAATAAACCGCCGGGTACGGAAAAAATGATTGGCAATGGCATCAGCCGGGCGGCCGTCAGCCTCGATCGCCGCCAGCAAATCGATGGCGGCGGCCAGTTGTCCTGCGGGGGTCATCCCTCCTGCCGGTAGTTCGGCGCCTCTCGTGTAATCGCCACGTCATGCACATGGCTCTCGCGCAAGCCGGCCCCGGTAATCCGCCGGAACTTCGCTTCGGTCTGCAATGCATTGATGTCCGGCGACCCTGTATACCCCATACCAGCGCGCAACCCGCCGACCAGTTGATGCACCACCGCCGCCATCGGCCCCTTATAACCCACGCGGCCCTCAATGCCTTCCGGCACCAGCTTCAGTTGGTCCTTGATCTCCTGCTGGAAATACCGGTCCGCCGAACCCCGCGCCATTGCTCCCAGGCTTCCCATGCCACGGTAGGATTTATAGCTACGGCCTTGATATAAAAACACTTCACCAGGCGCTTCGTCGGTTCCAGCAAGCATCGAGCCCACCATCACCGCATCCGCACCCGCCGCCAGCGCCTTCACCATGTCGCCCGAAGCCCGGATACCACCATCCGCAATCGCCGGCACGCCGAGCGCCCGGCAGGCCGCAGCCGTTTCCAGCACGGCCGAGAACTGCGGCACCCCCACTCCCGCGACCACGCGCGTCGTGCAAATGCTCCCCGGCCCAATGCCGATCTTCACCCCATCCGCCCCGGCATCGATCAACGCCTTAGCGCCATCCGGCGTCGCCACATTCCCGGCAATAATCTGCACCGCGTTGGACGCCTTTTTAATCCGCGCCACCGCCAGCAACACGCCATCGGAATGCCCATGCGCGGTATCGACCACCACCACATCCACCCCGGCCTCCACCAGCGCCAGCGCGCGCTCAGCTCCGTCATTACCCACGCCGGTTGCAGCGGCCACGCGCAGCCGGCCCAGCTCATCCTTATTGGCCAGCGGATGCGCTTCCGCCTTGTCCATGTCCTTCACCGTCATCAACCCAATGCAGCGGTACTCGTCATCCACCACCAGCAGCTTCTCCAGCCGGCGCTTATGCAGCAGTGCGCGCGCCTCCTCGGGCGAAACGCCAGCGCGCACCACCGCCAGGTTTTCCCGCGTCATCAGCTCGTAGATTTTTGCATTCGGGTCGGTGGCAAACCGCACGTCGCGATGCGTCAAAATCCCCACCAGCTTGCCGTCGCGCTCCACCACCGGGAACCCGGAGATATTATGCGCCGCCATCAGCGCGCGGGCATCAGCCAGGGTCTGGTCCGGATAAATGGTGAGTGGGTTCACCACCATGCCGCTCTCGAACTTCTTCACCCGCCGCACTTCGGCCGCCTGCTCGGCGATGGTGAAGTTTTTGTGAATCACCCCGATGCCACCCTGCTGCGCCATGGCAATCGCCATCGCCGCTTCCGTCACCGTGTCCATCGCGGCCGAAACCAGCGGAATGTTCAGCGCAATGCTGCGCGTCAGCCGGGTTGCCGTTGCCACTCGGGTCGGAAGCACCTGGGAATAGGCGGGCACCAGCAATACGTCGTCGAAGGCCAGAGCCTCGGAGATGCGGGTGGAGAAATCGGGGATTGCAAAATTGTCAGAAGCCATGGCCGCGCTTTCAATAGAAACCTTGGCGGCCCTCATTAAGCGGCACGGCGCTGCGGTGCAATAGCCTTTGGTTCTAGCAGCCAAGCCTTAGCCAGCTATTCCGGCCGGAACCCCATCGCCACCACGTACATTTCCTTGGAATCCTTGCGGCTCGCTGGCGGCTTGGCATGCCGCACCGTCTTGAAACGCAGTTTCAGCGTGTTCAGCATGTCCCGCTCGGCCCCGCCCTGGAACAATTTGGCGACAAACGAGCCGCCGGGCACCAGAATCTGCGTGGCAAACGCCAGCGCCGTATCGGCCAGCGCCATAATGCGAATATGGTCGGTCGCGACATGCCCGGTGGTGTTCGGCGCCATGTCGGAGAGCACCAAATCCGCCTTGCCGCCCAGCATCGCCGTCAGGCGTTCCTCCATGCCATCGGCCATGAAATCGCCCTCGATGAACTCCGCCCCCTCCACCGGGATAATCGGCAACAGGTCGATCCCCACCACTTTCAAAGCCCCGCGTTGCATCGCCACCTGCGACCAGCCACCCGGTGCCGCACCCAGATCCACGACGCGGGCGCCTTTTTCAATCAGCTTATATTTGTCATCAAGCTCCACGAGCTTGAACGCCGCGCGCGAGCGATAGCCCTGCGCCTTGGCGGCCTGCACATAGGGGTCGTTAAGCTGCCGGTTGAGCCAGGCCTGCGACGACGTGCTGTGTTTGCGCGCGTGCTTCAGCCGCACAGCCTCGCGGCGCGTCGGTACCGATGGATTTTCGGTCATGCCAAGCCGTAGCCACGCCGTACCGGTTGCACATTCCGCATCAGCCGCATCAACATACCCTCGCGCAATCCCCTGTCCGCCACCAACAATTCCGGTATCTGCCACAGTTCGTGGATGGCGGCAAAAATCGCGCAACCCGGCAGCACAAAGTCCACCCGGTCGGCGCCGATGCACGGGTGGCGGCTCAACCCTTCGCGCCCAAGTTCCTTGGCCTCGGCCAGAGCCGCTTCCACCGCGGCGCGGTTCATGGAAACCCCATCCACCAGCCCGCGCCGGTAGCGATCAAGCTTCAGCGACACCCCGGCCAGCGTCGTCACGGTGCCGGAGGTCCCCACCATCAGCACCCCGCCCTGGCGAATTTCCTGGCCAATCCGGTGCACCGCCTCAAATGGCCGCAGCATCGCCGCCACATCCGCCACCACGGAGGCAAAACCCTCCTCGGTATAGCAGGTGTGGGCGCAGCGCTCCGAGAGTGTGACGACCCCCACAGGCAACGACAAATAGCCAATCAACTCCGGCGCGGCACCATTACAATTCACCCGCACCCAGGCAATCTCGGTCGAGCCGCCGCCAATATCGAACAACAGCGCCCGCCGCCCGGCCTGGGAGATCAGCGAGGCACAGCTTTCCACCGCCAGCTCCGCTTCCTCGCGCGGGTTGATAATCTCCAGCGGCAACCCGGTCCGCTCGCGCGCACGGGCGATAAATTCCGCGCCATTTTCCGCCTGTCGGCAGGCTTCGGTCGCAATCGCGCGCAGCCGCAACGGCCCGGTCCCTGCATCAGCAGCCCATCGCCGCGTCCGCTCGGCACAGATGTTCAAACTCGCAATCGCCCGCTCCATCGCCACCTCGGAGAGCCGGCCGGTCTCATAAAGCCCCTCGCCCAGCCGCACGACTCGCGAAAAACTATCCAGCACATGGAACCCCTCCCCCGCCGGTGTTCCCACCAGCATGCGGCAGTTATTCGTGCCTAAATCGATTCCCCCGAACACAGGCCTCCGCCCCCCCCGCCGGTAAGCGGTGTCGGTCTGCGCGTTCAACAGGGAAGATTGGCTGGCCATATCTCAGTATAGTCGCGCCATATTAGGCCACTCGGCAAGCGGGAAAGCACGCATGCGGGCTATGATGCCGATAAATTTATGACCGTCCCATGACCCCAGATGTTGCAGCCAGGGCAAGCCGGTGCTAATCGGGCCTCGCTGTGACCGTTGGGGGATAGTTTAGCGGTAGAACTCCTGGCTCTGACCCGGGCAGCCTTGGTTCGAATCCAGGTCCCCCAGCCATCGCTCTAAATTCCTGAGTGATTTCAAAGGCATCAAGTAAATCAAGGGCTTTTCGCTATCCTCTGGTACAGAAGGGTGGTACAAATTGCCGTTGAAGATGTCCGAACCCACAAAGCACTCTCAGAGCGGGCGCTACCGCATCCGCCTCGCAATCCCGAAGGACCTCCGCGCCTCTGCGAAGAGCCTGTATGGCGTCGGGGCGGAGTTCACCGCTAATCTGGACACCACTGACAAGCGTGTGGCCCTGGCCCGCGCCCCAGCGGCACTTGCTGGCCTTCATGCCAAACTGAGGCTGGTCCGGGCGTTCCACCAGGGTAACCTGAAGGTCCTCTCGCAGCGGGAAATTCGGGCGCTGGCGGGTGAATGGTATCGGGAGTCGGTGGCAAGCAATGAAGACAACCCCGGCTCTTATGGGGGATGGGATGCATATCGGGATGAACTCATGGACGCCCGGACGTTCCCCGATGGCTCGCCAGAAGACGGCCAGCAGCCTGACTACGAGCCGGACGTAAAGGCCTTGCAAGACGCCCGGACGCTGCTGAGCAGCCGGGGCATTGTCGCCCATGAAGCCTCTGAAGCGGCGCTGGCAGTGGCACTATGGGAGGCCAAGACGCACTACGCAGCCCTTATGATGCGGCGCGCGGCGGGCGATTACGGGGCGGACCAATTCGCGGGCACCGTCCCTGCCCTGCCAGCGTCACTGTCCGCCGCTCCGGCTGCGCGTTCCGAGTCTGGCGCAGTGGTGTCCTTTGAAGACATCGTAAGAGGCTGGGCCAGGGATGCGGGGCACGACCCGGACGCCAAGCCTACGCCCCGTGGCTATTATGACCGGCACCGGACCGCCACCCGCCTTGCAGAGTTCCTGGGGCGCAGTGAGGCGGATAGCGTGACCAAGGCCGATGCGGTCCGCTGGAAAATGGACATGCAGGACAAGGGAAAAGCAGCCGCAACCGTGGCGAATGACCTGAGCGAGCTAAGCGCCATTTGGAAATGGGCCATTGCACACGGCAAGGTCGCTGAGAATCCCTTCGCGGGCATCCTGCCCCCAAAGAAGGCCCGCAATCGCAAGGCAACCCGCCGCCCCTTCACAGATGACGAAGCCGGTAAAATTCTCGCCTCCGCCCGGCGTGAGCGGGGCGCTCTCCGTTGGTTGCCCTGGGTATTGGCTGCTACCGGGGCGCGGCTCTCTGAAGTGTGCCAGGGCACGAAAGCGGACGTGATAGAGCGGGATGGTCTGCCCTTCCTGCGTATCCATGCGGATGACGAAACGCGGGCATTGGGTGAAGCTCAGAGGTCCGTTAAGAACGAAGGTTCTGAGCGCATGGTTCCCATTCACTCCCGGCTGACGGCTGAAGGTTTCCTGGCCTATGTCGCGGCGCTCCCCACCGGGTCCCCGCTCTTCCCAGACATCCCGCCAGATAAACTTTTTGGCCAGAGAGGCACGTCCGCCCAAAAGCTCATGGGGCGATGGCTGCGGAACAAACTCAACATCACGGACACGAAAATCAGTCCCAGTCATTCGTGGCGGCACTGGTTCATCGACAAAGCCAGGACCGCTGGAATGCACCCAGAGGTACGCAACGCCATAACCGGCCACGCCGATGACGGGAACGAAAGCCACCGCTACGGCCTGGGGTGGAAGGCCATGCCGGGGGCGCTGGCAGAGGCAATGGAGAAGATTGAGTTGCCGCTATTGCCGGGCGGCTGAGCACCCCGCCAGCGCCTCAGGTCATCGGCAGGTTACGCCCGTCCTTCCCTCAGATCGTTCCGCTTCTGAAGCGCCGCACCTCGGTCCAGTTTGCATAAATTTGAACGGCGCAGGTCAAGCGTGTTGCCGTTCCGATACGTCACCACCTCTCGCCAAACCGCCTCCGTTATAAGACGGCCCAGCGCCACCAACTGTGTCCGGCTTCGCGGCTGCTTCGCCAAGTGGCTTACCGCCTTGCGGCTCGAAACCACATAGCCAAGCCTGTCCGGTCCGCCCCCCAATATCCAGCACTCTGGCCAGCCTTTACTTTGCCCCAAGTCCCAATCCGCAGCCTCAACGGTCATGGAATGTCCATGGCCCCTGCCGAATAGCGGCACCCGGACCAGCTCAACGCCGTCCATGGTAAATCGCTCAACGGCCACAGGTCCATCTTTTGGTTTTGCCGCATACCGGCTGGGCCGACGCGTGCGGCGTACAGGTAACAGCGGACCATTATTTTCCTCAATGGGGGTTAGCACAGCCGCACTCACCGTTTGCTGTCCGCTACGAGGCGCGCGGTATCGGCTGCGGCCAGCTTCAAGCAGAGACGAATTGCGTCGCTGCGCGTGGTGAAAGTCTGCCCTGCATCACGCAACGCATTGGCGATGTGCTCAATGTTGGCGAGGTCTTCCGGGGTTGAACGAAACGCGAAGCGCGCAATAGTTTTGGTAGACATGATGATGTCCATTCCTATAAGTTGATTGTTTGAGTTGACGATGGGGAAGCGGTGCCAAGTTTGACAAAAAGTCAGGCCCGCTTGGGGCTGCTATCCATCAGTTGCGGCATTTAGCGGCAGCAGTCTGACTGGCATCTTAGGGCTGCTATCCATCAGTTGCGTCCTTTTTTGACCACACACAGTTTAACCGTACGTTTTCAGATGGTTAGGGAAGATTCGCAGTAGATTGCTGCCCGTATCTTGCGCGCCGGTAGGTGGCCCTGAAGGTCCGCTAAGCCGACGCACCGGCACATCGTGACCCTGTATCCTGCTCTGATATTGCATATCATGCGTGGGTCATCCTCAAGGAAACATGTTGGAATAATCAGGGAGTATCGAATATCAGCCATATAGAACTCGGTTATGTGATATTCGTATCCCCTGCGGGCTTAACAGCTAGCCCGCTAAACGGCCCGTTACGTCCTAAAAGTCCTGTGTATCGGGCACCGGCCCGGCCAGCCCAGCGCGCCATTCCGCCTCAGAGATTAACCCCTGGCTGACCGCCCGGACCTTCAGCCTGCCAACCTGCACCGCAGATAAGCCCAGCTCCGTAGCCACCCGCTGCTGCGTGCTGAACTGCCCGGACCTCACAGCGTCCACTACGGCCAGCATCTCAGCCCCGGCAGTCGGCTTGGTGCTCCACCCAGTGACACCCTCAGCATCCGCGCCCAGCCGCATTTCGGCATCCCTGGTTACTGCCGTTGGCCTCCCCCGGTATTTCCGCCAGAGCAACTCAAAGACAGCCCCATCGGTAACGGCTTGTCCATCAGGGCGCACCAGTCCGATGATGACCTCGAATGTTGTGGCCAGCTTGGAACTGCCCCGGTAGTCATTGCCCGCCTTCCCGGCATGGTGGACCAAGATGCACGCCACGTCCGCCTGCTTCAGCCGCATCAAAAACGAGAGGATGGGTGACATCGCGGATGCGTCGTTCTCATCGGCAACCTCCGCCAGGGTGCTGAAGTTGTCCAATATCACCAGCTCCGCGCCGGTCTCTCGGACCTTCGCCATGATGACATCCTGCCCGCTCTTGGTGCCTGGGTGCGGTGTCATGGTCTCCGCCAAGTCAGGGAAGCGCGCCTCAGAGTCCTGGTCCTGCCGGGAGAGGATAACGAGGTTCTGGCCCGCAGCCGCCACGTCCAGCCCCTCAACAGCCCCCGCCAGCATCGCCAGCCGTTCCCTCAGGTCCTCAATGTGCATCTCTCCGTCCACCAGCAGCACCTTGCGTGGCGTTGCAGCGTTCCACCCGGCCACACTGCCACCACCAGCCACAGCCAGCGCCAGCGTGTTCACCAGCATGGACTTGCCGACTCCCGTGGGTGCCCAAAGCAGGCAGCTCTCCGCCGCCCGCAGCCATGGCGCTATCAGCACGGCGCGGGGCGGAAACTGCCGGTCCAGTAAATCGGCAAGCGTTGTCGTTCGCAGGCTTGCTGCCTGTTGTCCTATCGTCATGTTGGCCTCAAAATGAAAAAGCCTCCGCAGTGTTTCCACCGGGAGGCCCAAAATGATCTGTCAGCAGCGTTCAGCTTGCCGCCGCGCGTCTCTGTTCGTCTCGCTTTAACGGGCGATATTCCGCCGCGCTTCCCGTATCATCCGGCCTGAGCAGGCCAGTCCGCCCCGCGTTGCTCACGGCAAAACCGTATGGCGTCGTTCAGGTCATCGGTGGTCATCGTCGGGGTTCCGGCTGTCGATAGGTCCTGAACGGTAAAACCGCTGCCATTGGCATTACACCAGACCATGAATTGCACCGCCGCCCCGGCTCTGCTGTCTCTGGGCGAGACCTCCAGCACCTCCGGGCAACCCTCATGATTGTCCGCGAGGCTGAGAGGTAGCCCTAAGTCAGCGGCAAGGCTGAGCGCCGCCTCAAGCGCCGTTATGTCGAATGGAATGCCCCATTGTTGTTCTTCAGGTCTCTTCATGTCTGCTCTCCTTTTGGTGTTTTGTGTCTTCAATCGTCCGCCGCACGAAACGAGATAACTCTATCGCAATAAAGGGTTATGCCGAATTCATCACTTGCCTTCCCTCAGCCGCACCGTCTGCCCCGGCCTGCACCCTGAGCCACACGGACCGCACTGCCGCCGCCGTCCATTGGCCGCCACGCGGGGTCTTCACCCCTGCCGCTGTCATTCGCGCCGCCACCTGTCGCAGGCTCTCCCCCGCGTCCATCGCGGTCTTAACCATAGGCCCTACGAGCACAGCGAAGGCCTGGGCGGCCTCTGCGTTTGCCGCTGCACCAAGACGCCCGTCAGGCGGCACCCCTCTGTAGCCGCCCATGACGACTCCACGGGCCTTGGCAGCGGCCAGCGCCGCCTTGGTGCGCTCAGATATCAACTCCCGCTCCCTCTGGGCCAACAGCGCCATGAGGCCGATGCTGAAGTTATCCGCATGGGGGACATCCAGGGCCTTGAAGCGCGCACCGGACTTTTGCAGGCCCAGCAGGAAATGGGCGTCACGACTGAGCCTATCCAGCTTGGCGATAAGGAGCACGGCGCCGGTCCGTTCGCAGCCCAGCAGCGCCTCAGCCAGCTTTGGCCGGTCGGACTTCTTGCCGCTCTCCACCTCAACCAGCTCACCCAGCAGCGTTCCGCCGCCCCGCAAGAATACCGCAACGGCCTCACGCTGGCCTTCGAGACCCAGCCCAGACCGGCCCTGCCGCTCGGTGCTCACTCTTAGGTAGGAAATATAACGATCAACCATCGGCGGTACTCCGTCAGCCGTTCGGGAACAGTCACCGAACGGTGACAGAGTTCAAACACAAAACGACTCTGGGCAGTTGAGTCCATCGGGAATCCCTGCCGAGTCGATGGTGCATGGCTCAGTGGCATGTTGCTTGCTGTGCGATGTCTGCGATCATGCAGTCGTTTACATCAGCGATTGCAGATTGATTATGTCGATTAATAACGAAGATCGTTTGATTTCTGCCAGATTTGCACAAAGCAGACCAGAAGTAGCACCACCGGGTGTCTGTAGGAATGACTTCAAAAAAGCCGGCTTTGTTGGGGTTATTATTCATCGTAGCCGGGCTTTGAGTGCGACGGAAAGTTCCTCCAGAATCGAGGGTACCGGGGGTAGGCTGGGGTTGGTCTGGCAGGTGACCGGGAAGTCAGTATCGGGTGTCAGGGCGGGGCTGGTGGGGGCTGCCGCGCTCGACAAAGCTGCGCCTCCAGGTTATTACAGGTATGTAATACTGTATGGGGCACCTGATGTTTCGCATAGCGATGGGCTTGGCCTTCCTGTTGGGTGCTGGGGGAGTTTCCCCGGCACTGGCCCAGGTGGGGCCGTCACCGCTGATGGACCAATCCCCCTTAATGGCGCCCAGCCCATTCGCATCCCCCGACGATCAGCAAGCGCCTCCACCGAGCTACCAGCAGCCTGAGATTGCCGTGTCGCCACAGGGGGCGCCTATGGGGGTCGTGGTGCCCATGGGTGGAGGGAATAGCGTGGTCACGTCACCGGGCGGCCAACCTATCGGGGTGGAGCAGTAGCGCGCTCGTCCCGTTATGGCACCTCGCAGGCGGCAAGAAGCATGCGCGCAAACGGGGTTGTGGTCGGTTCCTGGCCGGGATTTTGAAATGCACACCCCAATTCCACCAAAGTTTTGACGGATACCAACCACTCATCCTCCCCCAGGCCGATCTCGCTTCGCTTGTCCCTATGAAAGCTCTGCCGCGCATTCGGATGATTAGAATTGGCCGTCGAAGGAAGAGGTAAGCGATAAATATTGAGCACACTGACATCTACCGGCTCTAATTTTCTCACGACCTCCAGGTACTCGCGTCGCACCTTTCTGCCGCCATCAATCATCGAATTGGCCAGCAAAGCTGCCCAAAGGTCCTGAAGCTCCTGCCGGTCCTCCTGGCAGGCCGCATCCACCAAGGGGATCAAAATAGACGGTGACGGCTCGGTATGCCGCTCAGGGGGGACCTTGTCCCTCAGCTCCTTCGCTTTTTCCGTAACGCGCCGCCAGTTCCTCTCAAATGCTGGGCCAAAATACTTCACCACAGCAGACTGTGCAGCTTTGGACGCGCCGCGAATTGTCTGCACGGCTTCAATGAACGCAGCCAGCTCCTCTGCGTCCTTGGGGATCATATTTATCAGGTCGTTTGCCATGCGCCTGTTTATCAGGCTACTCTACGCTTGCCGAGTGGCCCGTGGAGTGGTCCAAAGGCGTCTAATTTAGTCGCGTTAAGTCACTGATTCTATTAATGTCTTTGGCGGACTGCCAGTTTCCAGGTCCCCCAGCCACCGCGCTCGCAAAATCTAAAGCCGATCAGCCGCTTAACCCGGCTTTTCGTCGTGGCATCCGGGCGCTATGCGCCCGGCCTAACCGCCTCCGGCCCCGCAATTGCCATCGCGCGTTGATACGCCGGCCGCGCTTCAATCCGCTTCACATACGCCACCACGTTGGGCAGATGGTCGATCGCCGGCCCTCCGAACTTCGGCATCGTGGTCAGCGCAAACATGTTCTGCACATCCGCGGCGGTAAATTCCGGTCCGGCCAGATACTCCGACTCCCCCGTCCGCAGGTTCAAATGGTTGAAATACAACTTCACCCGGTCGGCCGAGGCTTTGGCGAACATCGCCCGCAGCGGGTCCGTCGAGTCCGGGTCACCCGCCATTTGCGCCATGACGGAGCCCATCAAGCTGTTGCTGAAGCTCAGCCAGTACAGATAATCGGCGTAATTGGGCGCATCCACCGCCACCCCCAGCCGCCCGCCCGCATGCCGGTTCACAATATACTCGACAATCGCCAGCGACTCACAAAACACCTTGTCGCCATCACGGATGGTCGGCGCCGTCGCCACCGGATGCAGCGCCTTATACTCCGGCGGCGCGAACATATTGGGCATACGGTCAAACCATTCCAGTTTGTAAGGCAGGCCAAGCTCCTCCATCAGCCAAACAATCCTGTCCGATTGCGACACGCCAAGGTGATAAATGGTAATCATACAACTTCCCCTCAAATTTTATGGTTTCCGGCAGCCTAACCTCAACGCCACAAGCCAGCAATCACGACCGCCCAATCGCCGCGCCATTGTAATTCCCGCCTTCCTTGGTATCTCTGTGGCTGAATACGAAACCTAAGGGAGCAACATGCTGAAAGCCTATGCTTGCGCCCCGGGCGGCCGGCTTACCTACCTCGACCTCCACACCCAGCCCGGCGCGGTGCCGCAAGCCCTCTGGTTCGACCTGGAAAACCCGCGACCGGAAGACTATGCCTTCGTCACCCGCGAGACCGGACTGGCGTTGCCCCAGCAGGAAGACATCCTGGAAATCGAGAACTCCTCGCGTCTCTCGGCTGACGGCGAGGTGCTGACCCTGACCATGCCGCTCGTCACCCGTACGCCGGACGGCCTGCAATCCAGCGCCTGCGGCTTTGTTCTGGCGCCGGATCGCCTGGTCACCATCCGCTTTGCCACGAGTCTGGTTTTCGACAACTTTTCTACCCAGCCGCACGAGGCCGGCCCGCCAAATTCGGCGATTATTTTCACGGGCCTGCTGGAAGCCATCGTCGACCGCCAGGCCGACGCGCTGGAAAACCTGCGCCGCGAACTGGATGAACTCTCGCACCAGATCTTCCACCACCGCTTCAGCACCGCGCCGGAGGAGCGCGCGAACCGCCGGCGCAATGCCGAGGCCGAGCTACAGGCCACCCTGGTAATTCTCGGGCGCGGCTACGATGCCATCTCCTTCCTGCGGGACAGCCAGCTAGGTGTCGCCCGCATCGCCCCCTATGTTCTTGGCACGGCGGCTTGGCTGCCAAAACCCGTCAGCCAGCGCCTCAAATCGGTCGCTCAGGATGTCTCCTCGCTCAACGAATTCAGCACCCATCTCACCGACAAGGTGCAATTCCTGCTCGACGCCACGCTCGGCCTCATTAACATCGCCCAGAACAGCCTCATCAAGGTGCTCACCATCGTCTCCATCGTTGGTATTCCGCCCACGCTCATCGCGGGCATCTACGGCATGAATTTCCACAACATCCCCGAACTCTCCTGGAAGTATGGCTACGGCTACGCCTGGGCATTCATGATCCTCTCCGCGGTGCTGCCGCTGGCGTGGTTCCGCAAGAAAGGCTGGCTATGACTTCCTTCTACCAACCCGAGGACGCCAGCGCCGCGGAGGCGATTGCCGCCATCGCCGAGGACCTGGCGCTGTTCGATGATTGGATGGACCGCTACCAGTTCATCATCGAACTGGGCCGCAAACTGCCTCCCTACCCCGTGGAATGGCAGGACGAGGCACACCGCGTGAAAGGCTGCCAAAGCCAGGTCTGGCTGGCGGCAGAGCAAAGCGGCGACAAATTATATTTCACCGGCGCCTCGGACGCCGCCATCGTCTCCGGCCTGGTGGCGCTGGTATTACGCGTCTATTCCGGCCGCCCACAGGCTGAAATCCTCGCCACTCCCGCAAAGTTCCTGCACGACCTCGGGCTAATCGGCGCGCTATCCACCAATCGCGGCAACGGTGTCGCCGCGATGGTGGAACGTATTCAGGCTATGGCGAAGGGCTGAATCATTACCCGAAGCGCCTTCTTTCGTCAGGTCACCTTTATTGCAGTAACGCGGTCGCGGCCCTGGCCGCGCGGCTGGCAACAACGAACAGCAGACCCAGCTTGATCGGCTTGTTGGCGATGATGCAGAGTACGGCAGCGTTGCTGGCATGAATGATCAGCACATAGCCTTGTGCGCCGCTGATCAAAACCTGCTCCAGACTGCCAAGCGAAAGCTCGGCGGCAGTGCGGTCGCCCAATGAGAGCATGGCGGCAACCATGGCACTGATGCGATCATCGTCCATGCCGGCAGTGAGAGCGGAGGAAATAACAAGACCATCCGTCGAAATCAGCGCTGATGCTTCTATATCCGCGGAACTACCATTCAGGTCTGTCAAAATGGTTTGTATCTTATCTTCACCCATGTGTTCCTCCAGAAGGATTGGCCGCGCCGCTCAGGCTAAAAGCTTTCTAATTTAGTGCAATACGAATACCTAACGATATTTCCCTAAGCGGACACATCAGTTTTGCGTGATCAGCCTTGCGCAGTTCCGCGGAACGCATTTTAATCGCTTCAGCGCCTGAAATAGAAACCAAGTTATAGGTCTATTCAATATATTATAATACATACCTTACCTTGCATATAAGGATAGACTTTGTGCTGAAACCGTATCAAGCCTACGCAATTGCGCGGCACAAGCCATTCGCTGCGCAGACCAGGCGGCCAGGGCCGCGCTTTCCCGGATTGTTCCGCAATAAGACACCGCGTGAGATTTTTCCGTGGATCGCAACGAAAGACACTGAAGCTACGGTCAACACAATGTTGCTATTTCGCATGAAATCGTGGTGCACGGGCTATCTGTATGCCAAGTTTTGGCTATTCTTGATAACACAGCGACCCTGCTGGAGGTGCACATGAACGAAGATGAAATTAAGGCCGTCTTGTCGGTCCTGAACAGCCATTCAGCCGATATCCAGGCATCTGCCCTCATATCCACGGATGGCTTCGTTATTGCCTCGGCCCTGGCTGAGGGCATGGATGAAGATCGCGTCAGCGCACTGGTCGCCGCCACCCTGTCCCTGGGTGAGCGCACTGCGTTGGAGCTCTCGCGGGGCCATCTGGAGCAGGTCATGATCGGCGGCAAGCAGGGTCTTGTGCTGGTCATCCGTGCCGGCGATGACGCCGTGCTCTGCACCATCGCCAATAAATCGGTCAAACTGGGTTCGCTGTTCCAGGATGCCAGTATCGCAGCGAAGGCTGTCTTGGCTTACCAGAACGAATTCAACGACATTCTGGAAGCCAACCAAGCGGCGAAAGCCATTCCCGGACCCAAGCCTGAGCCCGCATTAGCTCCCCCCCCCAAGTCCGAGCCAGTGGCTCAGTATATCCCAGAACCCGAGCCTGAACCCGTGGCGGAGCCGGTTCCGGCCCCGCTCCCGGAACCCATCACCCAGCACGCTCCTATCCCCGCCGCCCCGGCAGAGCCAACCCCGCTCCCCGCACCCAGCTTTCAGTCCGCTGACGAGTTTGACCTATCGGACGAACCTGTTCTGATCCTTGATTCAACCTATGCACTCACCCCCGCGCCGCCGGCACCGCCAGCGGAGACCAGCCCGCAGAAAAACCACGCCCAGGACACAACCCTGCACGAACTCTGCCTGGATGTCGGCTTTACCTCCGAAGACCAGGGCATCATCAAGTCGCTCCAACCCCTGCTTCGCCCACTCCTACCTGGGCTGACCGAGCGTTTCTACAAGGTGCTCCTGGCCGACCCGCAAATGGCCCCCTTCGTGCAAAATCAGCTAGGCACGCTCAAGCCCGCTCACAGCGCATGGCTGGATAACTTGTTCGAGGGTGATTACGGTCCGGATTTCGTGCGCCGCCAGCAGGAAATCGGCGAAGCCCACGCGCGGGCCAACGTCCCGCCGATCTTTTTTGCTGCGAGCATGGCCTTCCTGCGCGCGGCATTCCCGCCTTTGCTGACCGCCAATATAAAAGATCCTCGTGAACAGGGCGCCGCCACCGGCTCGCTGCTGCGGCTGCTGGACTTATGCCAGTACCTCATCGACCCGAAATATTATCAGGCCCTCATTCGGCTTGGCCAAGTGCAGAAAAAGAACACCTCTGCCGCATCTAATCGCGAACTTTCCTACTAAGTGAAGGCTTAACCGGGCTGAATCATTATCCGATTCAGCCCGCCTCGCTGCCGAACTTGCCCGATTTTGGGAACCCGTTCGGCGGCATGCGGCCAACTTGCGCGCGCACCCCCAGCCATTCAGTCAGCTTCGGCTCGGTCCGGGTCTTATCGCCCAGCCGCCACGTCAGCCCCTCGGCCAACGCAAACACCTTCACGTCGCTCAACGAGCCATCTTTGTACTTCTGCAAAATTACCCCTGACCCCTTCGGCATCTCGGGCACCTCTACCAGCGGGAACACCAGCAGCTTGCGGTTGCTGCCAATCACCGCGACATGGTCGCCCTTCACCGGCACGCACGCAGCCCATTCCTCGCCCGGCCGCAGCGTCAAAATCGTCTTGCCCGCCCGCCGCTCGGAGGTCAGCTCCACCCCCGGCAGAATAAAGCCGCGCCCGGAGGACGACGCCACCAAGTACTTCGCCGTCAAATCCGGCAGGAACAGCCGCAGCACGCCATCCTCATTGGCGAGGTCAATCAGCAACCGTATCGCCTGCCCATCCCCCCGTCCGCGCGGAATATCCGAGGCTTTCAGCGTATAAACCCGCCCATTGGTCGCCAGCAGCGCGATGCGGTCGGTGGACTCACACCGCAGCAGGCAATCCAGCCGGTCGCCTTCCTTGAACTTCAGCTCCGCATCGTCGGCCAAATGTCCCTTTTGCGCCCGTATCCAGCCCTTTTGCGACATAATTACCGTAATCGCCTCGCGCTCCACCAGTGCCTCGGCGACAATCTCCACCACCGGCGCCGCGGCGCTGATCTTCGTCCGCCGCGCGCCCAGAGGTCCGGCACCAAATTTCTCCCGCACCTCGCCAATTTCGGCGGTAATCTTCTCCCAGCGCTTGCCCACGTCGCCCAGCAGCGCCTGCAACCCCTTCTGCTCGGCACTCAGCTTCTTATGCTCGGTGCGGATCTCCTGCTCCTCCAGCCGGCGCAAACTGCGCAGCCGCATGTTCAAAATCGCCTCGGCCTGCGTATCGGTCAGGCTGAAAGTCGTCATCAGCACCGGCTTGGGCTGGTCCTCGGTACGGATAATCCGGATCACCTCGTCAATGTTCAAATAAACAATCAGATACCCGTCCAGAATCTCCAACCGGCGCGCAATCGCCTCCAGCCGGTGGTTGGAGCGGCGGACCAGCACCTCATGCCGGTGGTCCAGCCAGCAACGCAGCAGCGCCTTCAACCCCATCACGCGCGGCGTCCGCCCGCCGTCCAGCACGTTCATGTTCAGCGCAAACCGGTTTTCCAGCGTCGTCGCGCGGAACAGCGAGGCCATCAGCATTTCCGGGTCCACCGTGCGCGCCTTCGGCTCCAGCACCAGGCGGATGGTCTCGGCACTTTCATCGCGAATATCGCCCAGCAGCGGGAGCTTTTTCTCCTGCAACAGCAGCGCCACCTGCTCGATCAACCGCGACTTCTGCACCTGATACGGAATCTCCGTCACCACGATCACCCAGGTGCCGTTCTTCTGCGCCTCCTTCACCCAGCGCGCCCGCGTGCGCAGCGAACCGCGCCCGGTCTCATACGCCGCCAGCAGTGTCGCCTCGTCCTCCACCAGCTCGCCGCCGGTGGGAAAATCCGGTCCACGCAAATGCCGCATCAACTCCTGCGTCGTCGCTTCAGGGTGCTGCACCAGATGAATCGCCGCGGCACACACTTCCCCGGCATTATGCGGCGGAATGGAGGTCGCCATGCCCACCGCGATCCCCGCCGCGCCATTGGCCAGCAGGTTGGGGAACGCCCCCGGCAGCACCACCGGCTCGCTCTCCTCGCCGTCATAGGTCGGGCGGAAATCCACCGCGTTCTCATCAATCCCGCGCAGCAAAAACTCGGCAACCTCGGTCAGCCGCGATTCCGTGTAGCGCATCGCCGCCGCGTTATCGCCGTCGATATTACCGAAATTCCCCTGCCCCTCGATCAGCGGAAACCGCGAGGAAAACTCCTGCGCCAGCCGCACCAGCGCCTCGTAAATCGAGCTATCGCCATGCGGGTGAAACTTACCCATCACATCACCCACCACACGGGCGCATTTTTTAAAGCCTGAGCGCGGGTCCAGCTTGAGCTGGTGCATGGCGTAGATCAGCCGGCGATGCACCGGCTTCAGCCCATCGCGCGCATCGGGCAGCGAGCGCGACATAATGGTGGACAGCGCATAAGCCAGATACCGCTCCGAGAGCGCACTGCTCAGCGGCGCGTCTTCAATATGGCCCGATACCTCATCCAACATTCTTCTCACCCTCGGCTAGTCTATCAGCGATCAGGTCATAGAGACGCTCCCGCGCCGTTGGAAGAGGGCGATGGCGCGCCCCGAACACGTCGCGGGCAAAGAAGTGGCTGGTAATGCGCAATCCGGCCAGGCAATCCGCCAAACCCGGCTCGCTGTCATCAACCAGGAATTCCGGCAGCGGGAACAACCTATCCACCCATTCCCCAGCCTGGCTCAGCGTCACCGCCCGCCCGGTACGCGGCGAGACATACGCCAGCCGGTCATTCCCGCCCGCCTGCGTGGCAAAATCCAGCCCAAACCCAAGTTCCCGCAGCAGCACAATTTCCCAGCGCACTAGCTCAGGCAACGGCACGCCGGGAATATCGATCCCCGCCAGCAGCCGCGCGAGCCCCGCGAACACCGCAGGACATGGCTCCCGCTCCGGCAACGCCCCCGCCGCCAGCGCGCAGGCGGCATTCAGCACCGCCAAAGCCTCCCGCTCCTGCATCGCCAGCGCCGCCGCCGGGTGCACCAGCTCCCCGCTCAAAATCCCCAACTGCTCCGCCAGCCGCGCCACCCAGCGCGCCGAAACCAAATTCCCCGGCTGCCAAATCCCCGCAAGCCGGCGCGATGCCCCGCCCTTCACCAGCCCGCGCCATGCCCCCTGCGCGGTCAGCACCGTTACCAGCGCATCGCCCTCGCCATAGCCGGTGGTCTCCAGCACAATCGCCGGCTCCTGCCATTCCATTGTTTACGCCAGCGCCGCCCGCGCCACGGCGGCAAAATACCGCGCCGCCACGGGCAAAATCGCATCGTTATAATCATACGCCTCGTTATGCAGCCCGGCCGACGCCCCGTTGCCGATCCACGCATACGCCCCAGGAACCAGTTCCAGAAACCGCCCGAAATCCTCCGCCGCCATATCCGAGCGCATATCCCGGCGCACTTTTAACCCCGCCGCCGTGGCCGCCGCCGCCGCCAGCCCGGCCTCCGCCGTATGATTAACGGTCGCCGCCACATGGTTGGTAATCTCCACCCGCGCCGTCAGCAGATGCGCCCGCGCCGTATGCTTAGCGACGTCGCGCACGCGCGTCTGCAAATACTGTATCATTTTTGGCGTCAGCGCCCGCAGCGTGCCGCCCAGCGATGCCTCATGCGGGATCAGATTATGCGCCTCCCCGGCTTTCAGCATGCAGGTGGAAATCACCGCCGCGTCCTGCGGGTCGATATTGCGCGCCACGATGCTGTTCAGCGCAATAATCAGATGCGCCACCCCCTGCACCGGGTCGGCGCAGGCATGCGGCATGGCGGCATGGCCCGCCAGCCCGCTCAACGTAATCGAAAAATTGGAAGCCGCCGCCATCACCGGCCCCGGATGCACCATCACCACCCCCGCCTCCAGTCCAGGCCAGTTGTGGTAACCAAAAATCCGCTCCACCGGAAACTTTTGCAGCAGCCCATCGTCCAGCATGGCCTGGGCCCCGCCAAACCCCTCCTCCGCCGGCTGAAAAATGCACTGCACCGTGCCGGACCAGGTTTGATCCTCCAGCAGCAGCTGCGCCGCTCCCAGCAGTGAGACAGTATGCCCATCATGCCCGCAGGCATGCATTACGCCCGGATTCCGCGAGCCATATTCGCGCCCCGGTACTTCCCTGATCGGCAGCGCATCCATATCCGCCCGCAACCCCACCGACCGGTTGGAGTGCCCCCGCGTCAGCGTCGCCACCACCCCATGCCCGCCGATATTGGCCGTATACGCAATCCCCATCTCGCCGAGTTTCTCGCACACGAACGCCGCCGTCGCGCTCTCCTGGCGCGAAAGTTCAGGATGCGCGTGCAGATGATGCCGCCAATCGGTGAGTTTTTGGGACAGGTCGAATGGCATGGCGGATGACCTCCTGAAGTCCTCAAGATTTAGGGTTGTGCGCCCCGCCGTCAACACAAATCAGCAGCAGCCTAAAATGGCATCGCCTGCTTGTACAACTCGGGAAACACCAGCAGCGGCGCCGCGGAAAAAGCCGCGATCATCAGACTGCTGAACAACAGCAACCCACCGGCCTGCCAGCCGTTCAACCCCAGCCCGGCGCGCATGATGAACCAGTGATACCAGAGCAGGTAAATCCCGGCGAAGCCCAGCGCCAGCATCTCTGCCTGCGCCATGCCCAGGCCAAACTGCACAATCACCGCCGCGATGAACGCCGCCACGAACAGCACCGGCAGCAGCATCCAGAACGCCCAGTCCAACGCCGTCGCGGTGCGCAGCCACAGCGCCTCGCGCCCCGTCCGCTGCGCGAACTCATAAACAATCACCGGCAGCACGAGCACCGCGCAGATACGCGAGAACAGGCTGACCAGCGCGAACGCCCACTGCCCGTTCAGGGCGGAAATCCCAGCCCCCACCAACGGAAACGCAATCAGCGGCGCCAGTGAGGCGGTGAACCCATCCATGGACGCGCTGAACTCATTGATGCCGGTTTTTTTGCCCCGCGCGAGCATGAACAGGCCGCGCAAAATCATCCGCAAAAATCCTCGATCAATGTTTTGTAAATATCCGCCAACTGCGTCAGCGCCGCCACTTCCACAGCTTCATCGGTGCGGTGCATGCTCACCCCCACCAGCCCGAATTCCGCCACCGGGCAGTAGCGCGCGATAAACCGCGCGTCCGATGTCCCGCCGCCGGTATTCTGCTCCGGCGTAATGCCCGTCACTTTCTCGATCGCCCGTGTCAGCGCCACGGTATGCTGACCCGCCTGCGTCAAAAACGCCTCGCCGGAAACCTGCACCTGCAAATCCGCTCCCGGCGCAAACTGCTCCAGCACACCGCGCAGCCATTCGGTCAACCCGGCGCTGTCGTGCGTGTTGTTGAACCGTATGTTCAACATCGCAGTCGCCGCCGCCGGAATTACATTGGTCGCGGTGTTCCCCACATCCACCGAGGTAATCTGTAAACTCGACGGCTCAAACCACGCATTTCCCGCATCCAGCGGCTGCGCCGTCATCGCCGCCAACGCTGGCACCAGCCGGTGGATCGGGTTGTCCGCCAGATGCGGATACGCCGCATGCCCCTGCCGCCCGGTCACCGTTATCCGCGCATTCATACTCCCGCGACGGCCGATTTTCACCACATCGCCCAGCACCGCCCGGCTTGTCGGTTCGCCGACCACACAAAAATCCGGAATTTTCCCGTGCGCCGCCATCCATTCCAACACCCGCACCGTGCCGTCGGTCGCCACACCCTCTTCATCGCCGGTAATCAGCAGCGAGACATGCCCCGGCACCCGCGCCGCCGCTGCCACGAAAGCGGCAATCGCCCCCTTCATATCCACGGCCCCGCGCCCATACAGCATCCCGCCGTCGACCACGCCACCAAACGGATCATGCCGCCAGCCCTCGCCGGGCGGCACCACATCGGTATGCCCGGCAAAACACAAATGCGCCCCCGCCCCCGGCCGCTCGGCGTAAAAATTCTCGATCTCGCCGAAGCGCAGCCGCGTCACAGCAAACCCCAGCGCCTCCAACTGCGCCATCAGCACAGCCTGCGTGCCGCCATCCGCCGGTGTGACGGAGGGGCAACGCAACAGGCTCTGCGCGAGGGCGAGAACGTCCACGATTTTACGCGCGCAGCAGGTCGTTAATCGAGGTCTTGCTGCGCGTCTGCGCATCCACGCGCTTGACGATCACCGCGCAGGAAAGCCCCGGCCCCGGCGAGCCGTCCGCCAGCGACTTGCCCGGCAATGTGCCCGGCACCACCACGGAGTACGGCGGCACGAACCCGGAGAACATCTCCCCCGTCTCGCGGT
>Ga0182013_10002470_pt1 | contig 24063 bp, 24 predicted proteins | sample 612S2MmetaG_FD_120487 | JGI IMG/M metagenome (GOLD analysis project Ga0182013, IMG submission 120487) | Permafrost microbial communities from Stordalen Mire, Sweden - 612S2M metaG | ecosystem: Environmental > Terrestrial > Soil > Wetlands > Permafrost | place: Sweden: Stordalen | collected...
CGGCGTGCAGAACGTCGGCGGGATCCTCGCCGGCGGGATGACCAACTGGCGCCAGGAGCGCCAGCCGGTGGCCCAGCGCGAGAGGATCACCGTCGAGCGGCTCGCCGAACTGGCCGAGGCCGATGCGGAGCTGCAGATCCTCGACGTGCGCGAGGCCTCCGAATTCGATGAGGGACACATACCCGGCTCTATCTCCGTGCCGTGGCACGACATCACCGCAGTCCCGGACGGCGTCGACGCCGGGCGGCCGATCGCGACGATCTGCGCCGGCGGCGTGCGCGCGGGGACCGCGGCGAGCCTGCTTGCACTGCACGGCGCGGGGACCCTCTACCACGTCGTCGACGGCGGCGTGAAGCGCTGGCCGGCAATCGGCCGAGAACTCGTCGCGGCCTAGCGCGATGCTCGCCGTCGCGGCGCGGCCGGCGAAACTGATCACGCCGGCGCAGCTGGCGGCCAGGCTCGCGGATCCCCGCCTGCGAATCTTCGACGCGACCCAGACGCTGATCCGCCCGTCCGGCGGCGGCCCCTACGCGGTACAGAGCGGCCGCGAGGCCTACGCGGCCGAGCACATCCCCGGCGCCGCGTTCGCGGACGTCAATGGCGAGTTCGCCGATCCCGACTCCCCGTACCCGTTCACGCTGCCCAGCGCCCAGCGCTTCGCGGCGGCGGCGTCCACGGCCGGTGTGGGGCCCACGAATGAGGTCGTCGTCTACTCGGCCGGCGAGCCGATGTGGGCCACGCGCCTGTGGTGGCTGTTCCGCGTCTACGGCTTTGACCGCGTAGCGGTGCTCGACGGCGGCCTCGCGGCCTGGCGGGAGACCGGACTGCCCTTGACGGGCGGCGTCGAGCAGTACCCCGCGGCGAACTTCGCCGCCCACCCGCGCCCCGAGCTGCTCGCCGACCAGCCGGAGATCGAGCTGATCGCCTGCGGCGAGTCCGACTCGCCGCTGGTCAACGCGCTCTCGCCAGAGGTCTTCGCGGGTCGCGGGGCAACGTCGTACAGCCGGCCGGGCCACATCCCGGGCAGCGTGAACGTCCCTTGGCGCACGCTCGTCGACGAGACCGAGCGGTTCCACGCGCCCGCGCGCCTGCGGGCGAGCATCTGCCCGACGATCGGCGCCGAGCCGCCGATCGCCTACTGCGGCGGCGGGATCTCGGCGACGGTCTACCTGTTCGCGCTTTCGCTGATCGGGCGCCAGGACGGCCGTCTCTACGACGGTTCACTGACCGCGTGGAGCGCCGACCCGGCGTTGCCGCTCACCGTCGAGGCGGGCTAGGTGACAGCGGCGCGCAGCGCCTCGCGCAGGCGTGTCTCGTGCTGTGCGAAGGCGGGCGTCTCGAGCGTCTCGAGGCTGCGCGGCCGGGGCAGGTCGATAGCCAGCTCGGCGGCCACGCGGCCCGGGCGCGGCGAGAGCACGTAGACACGGTCGGCGAGGAAGACGGCCTCGGTGACGTCGTGCGTGATCAGCACGACGGTCGTTCGGACCTCGCTCCAGACCTCGAGCAGCCATTGCTGCAGATCGGCCCGCGTGATCCCGTCCAGCGCTCCGAACGGCTCGTCGAGCAGCATCACCCGGCGGCCGAGCAGCACCGTGCGCAGGAAGGCCGCACGGTGGCGCATCCCACCGGAGAGCTGCCAGGGCCACGCGCGCTCGAAGCCGCCCAGCCCGAAGCGCTCAATCAGCGGCCGGGCCTGTTCGCGGGCCTCGCTGCGCCCGACGCCGGCCAGCTCGAGACCGATCGTCACGTTGTCGATCGTGCGCTTCCACGGCAGCAGGCCGTCGCGCTGGGGCATGAATGCGCAGGCTCCCAGCCGACGCTGGAGCGCCTCGCCGTCGAAGCAGACCTCTCCGGAGTCGGGATCCTCGAGCCCGGCGAGAATGTGAAACAGCGTGCTCTTGCCGCTGCCGCTCGGGCCGATCACGGCGACGAACTCGCCGGGCTCGGCGACGACGTCGACGCCGGCGAGCGCAGTCACGAGCTCACCGCCGGAGTCGTAGGTCTTGTGCAGCCCGCGGACCTCCAGGCGGGCGCCCGCCGTGACTGCCGGCGCCGCCGCGCTCACCAGCCGTCCTGCCCGCGCACCGGTCGCCGCCAGGGCAACGCGGCGCGCTCGAGGCCGGCGACGACGAGGAACAGTGCGAGCGTCAGCAGCGTCGTCGCGATGATCGCGCCGAAGACAAGTTCGGTGCGGAAGTTGTTCTTGCTGACCTGCATGTAGACGCCGAGTCCCTGCGTGCCGCCGACGTACTCGGCGAAGATCGCCGACACGTAGGCATAGGTGACGGCCACCTTCAGCCCGGTGAAGAACTGCGGCAGCGCGCTGGGGATCCGGATTCTCGTGAGCAGCTGGCGCCGGCTCGCGCCCATCGTTCGCAGCAGCGCCATCGAGTCGTGGTCCGAGCTCGCCAGCCCCTGGACCGTCCCGACGCAGATCGGGAAGAACGTGAACAGGGCGACGAGACCGATCTTCGGCGCCATGCCGAAGCCGAACCAGATCACGACCAGCGGCGCGAGGACGATAATCGGTAGCGTCTGCGAGGTGACCATCAGGGGGTAGACGCTGCGGCGCACGGACTTCGACCAGTCGACAGCGATCGCCAGGATCACCGCAACGACGGTCGCGACAAGAATTCCGATCACGGCCTCCTCGGTGGTCGTGACCATCGCCGGCCGGAGGTTCGCGCGGTCGGCCCACGTCGCCGACGCGACCAGGCGCGGGCCGGGCACGATTTCCGCGCTGACCGAGAAGACATTGACCAGCACTTCCCAGAGCACGATCAGGAGCACGAGCACCGTGAGCGGCGGCCACGCCTCCCGCGCGAAGCGCTTGAGCCGAGCGCCCAGCGCGCGGTCACGGCGTGTTCCAGCGGCCCGCGCGGGCGCGGACTCGACTGCAATGTCCGTTGACGCCATGCCGGAAGCGTAGCGTGTGGGCAGCCTATTCTTCATTTTGCTTGTGAACTTTGTAAGGTATGGTCAATGACGATTGGCAAGCAGCTCCCCAAAGTGCTCCGTGCCGCCGCCTCGCTGCCCGTCGCGGCGCTGGCCGCGCTCGCGCTCGGCGCGTGCGGCCAGAGCCAGGCCCCGTCGGCGGGCGCGACGAGCTCGGGCGCTCGCCAGCCGGTCCGGATCGCCCTCGACTACACGGCGAACGTGAACTATCTCGGTATCTACGCGGCAATCGCGAACGGCTATTTCGCCAAGCACGGCATCGAACCTCAAATCATTCCCTACGCGGAAACGCCGGCCGAGACCCTGATCCGCTCGGGCAAGACCGACCTCGGCATCTCCTACCCGCCACAGGTCATCATCTCCCGCTCCCAGGGACTCAAGTACAAGGCCGTCGCCGCGCTCGTACACGGCAACACGACGGCACTGACGGTCTTGGACTCCTCGCCGGTCACCAGCCCGGCGCAGCTCTCCGGCAAGCTTTACGGCGGCTTCGGCATCTCCAGCGACCCGCCGACGATCAAGGCGATCATGAAGAACGCCGGCGCGAGCAACCCCGTCTACAAGGAAGTCGTGCTCAACACCGACGTCGTGCAGGCGCTAGCCGCGCACCGCATCGACTACACGGCGATCTTCGAAGGCATCGACGACGTGACCGCGGAACTGCACGGCGTGCACCTGCGCAAGTTCCCCTATCGCGACTATCTCGGCGCGGCCGGCCAGTACCCAAACGCGGTCTACGTCGCCAGCGACGAAGAGATCGCCAAGCGGGGACCGGTGCTCAAGCAGGCGCTTGCGGCACTCAAAGAAGGCTACGAATGGTCGGCGCAGCACCCCGCGCAGGCCGAGCAGATCCTGATCAGGGAAAACCAGACCGCGCTCGGCAACGGCCAGGCCGTCGTCAAGGCGACGGGCAACGCGACAGCCCCGCGCTTCGTGGGCCCCGACGGCAAGTGGGGCACGATGAACGCGGCGGACTTCCAGGCGCTGCAGAAGCTCCTGCTCGAAGCGGGCGTGATCAAGCACGCCGTGCCGCCAGGCGAACTGTTCACGAACTCGCTGGTCGATGGTGGCTGAGCTCGCCGACCTGAGCCGGGCCCGGGCGGGCGCACGCAGCCCCGGCGCCGGGCCGCTGCGCGTCGGGGCCGCCTACTTCCACCTGTGGCCGAACGACGCCGGCCTGCTGCTCGCGTCGGACGCGGGACTGTTCGCGCGTGCCGGCCTCGACGTCGAACTCGGCGTTCCCGATCCGCTGCGCGGCGACGCGCTGAGCCACCTTGTGGGCGGGTCGATCGACTTCGCGCTCTGCCCCCCGAACCGGCTGCTCGTGCGCGCCGAGCGTGGCGAGGACGTGATCGGGGTGGCCGCGATCAACCACCGCGGCCTGGAGACGATCCAGACCGTCGCCGGCCTGGGGATCGAGCGCCCGCGGGACCTCGAAGGGCGGCGGATTGCGCTGAACCCGACGCCGCGCGGCCTCGCGATGATCAGCACGGTCGTCGCGGCCGACGGCGGCGACCCCGAGGCGGTGCAGATCGTCGACAGCGGCGTTCGCGAGCTCGGCGTCGACGACATAGCGGCCGGCGAGACGGACGCGACCTTCGGCGGATACTGGGCATGGGACGCGCTCTTGGGCGAGCTGCCCGAGGAGGAGCGGGTTCTCTGGCGCGCCGACGAGCTGCACGGCGTCCCGCGCTACCACTCCTACGTCCTGGCTACGCGCCGCTCGCTCGCCGAACGCTGTCCCGAGGCCGTTCGCTCGTTTCTCGCCGCCTGCGGGCAGGGCTACCTCGCGGCGGGCCGGGACCCCGACCGCGCGTTGGCGCTCTTCGAGCGTGTCACACCGTTCTTCCCGCGCACCGTCCTGCGGCGCTCGCTGCGGCTCGTCTCGACGACCTGGAGCCACGACGGGCGCTGGGGACAACAGCGCAGCGAGCTGTTCGCCTCCTACGCCGACTGGCTGGCCGAACACGGCATCCTGGAGGCGCCGGACGACTGGACCAGCGCGATCACCAACGATTTCCTGGAGGCGGGGCCGCGATGATTGCGGGACTCGCCGAGGAGGCCGCCGCGATCGCGGCGGCACTTCAGGCGCGCGAGCCGCGTGCCGGCCTTGCGCGCGTCGTCGCGATCGACGGCCGCGCCGCCTCGGGCAAGTCGACGCTGGCGGCGCAGGTCGCCACGGAGCTCGGGGCGCCGTGCGTGCACCTCGAGGACCTCTACGGCGGCTGGGACGGCCTCGCCGACGGCGTGACCCGGCTGGTCGCCGACGTGCTGCTGCCACTGGCCGCCGGCGGCAGCGCGTTCGTGCCGCGCTACGACTGGCACGCGCGCCTGTGGCGCGAGCCGCTGCTGCTCGACGGCCCGGCGGACGTCGTGGTCGAGGGGGTCGGCGCGGGCGCGCTCGCAGCCGCGCCGTTCGTCAGCCTGATGGTCTGGATCGACGTGCCCCGCGACCTGCGCTACGAGCGTGCGATGGCCCGCGACGGCGAGCTGTTCGCGCGCAACTGGGAGCGCTGGGCCGAGCAGGAAGACCGGTATCTCGCGGCGGACCGCAGCCCCGAGCGGGCCGACATCGTGCTGCGCGCGCCGGCCCGCGCCGCCGCGCGCTAGCGCAGCCGCGCGAAGACCGCCGCATCGTGCACGCCGGCACGGTCGACGAGGTAGCTGCGCAGGAGCGCTTCCTGCTCGTAGCCGGCCGCACGCGCGACGGCGCAGGAGGCAACGTTCTCGACCGCGACGATGATTTCCAGCCGGTCGATCGGCAGCGAGCGCAGCGCCCAGTCGCCGAGCAGGCGCACCGCGCGTGTCGCGACGCCCCTGCCGCGCGCCTCGGGCGCGACCCAGTAGCCGAGCTCGACGCGCCGGTCGCGCAGCGAAGGGCGCACGATCGCGATCGAACCGAGCAGCTTGGCGTCGTCGATCGCGGGCGTGATCGCCAGCCCGAGCTCGCGTCCCTCGAGCCGCTCGCGCTCGCGCGTGGAGATGTACTCGCGCGCATCTTCGAGGGTGTACGGGCTGGGCACCGGGATCCATAGCTGGATCTGCTCGTCCGAGCAGGCGGCGGCGACCTGGTCGCTGTCGGCCAGGCGCCATTCGCGCAGCGCGACTTCGCCGTCCCCGGTCGGCGAGCTGAGCGCCGGCAGCGGCGGCGCCCCGATCAACCGGCGTAGGCCCTCATCAGCGTCTCGGCAACGCAGACCGGCTTCTCGCCGCCCTCGCGCTCGAATGTAAGCGTCGTCTGGACCTGGATGCCGCCCGGGATGTCCTGGACCTCTGCGAGTTCGGCGCGCATCCGGACCTTGCTGCCGACGGGCAGCGGCGCGGGAAAGCGGACCTTGTTCACGCCGTAGTTGAGCGCGAACGCAAAGCCCTCGAAGGTGAACAGTTCGTAGGAGAACATCGGCGCCAGCGCGAGCGTGTAGTAGCCGTGGGCGATCGTGCCGCCGAAGGGCGTCTCCTTGGCGCGCTCGACGTCGACGTGGATCCACTGGTGGTCGCCTGTGACCTCGGCGAACTGGTTGATCGCGTCCTGGGTGACCTCGTGCCACTGGCTGACGCCGAGCTCCTTGCCCACGTGGGCCCGCACCTCATCGATTCCGCTCAGCGTGAGCATCGCCATCCTCCTTCGCCGTTTGCGGGCCGGCACGGCCCGCCGTTCGCACCGGATCCTAAGCCTCGCCGAGCAAAGGTGCAGCCCGCGCCGAGAGTCCCTACCCTTGCGCTGACCGACGGTTCACCGACAACGGAAGGATGAGTATGGGTGCTGAGGAGCTAGAGGCGGTGATGGGCCCCGTCGACATCGTGGTGATCGGCTATCCGGCCGGCGCGCCGATGACGGGTGAGGCAATTCCAATCCTCCTGGACCTCGTCGACCGCGGCGTGATCCGCGTGCTCGACGTGCGCGGCATCGTCGCCGAGGAGGACGGCTTCACGGCGTTCGACGCCGGGGCCGGCGACATTCCGGTGCTGGTCCACTTCGAGGGCGCCCAGAGCGGGCTGATCGGGGACTCCGATCTCGCGGCCGCAGCCGAGGCGATGGAGCCCGGATCCGCCGCCGTGATGATCGTCTACGAGAACACGTGGGCCGCCCCGTTCGCGAACGCGGTGGTGCGCAACGGCGGCCGGATGATCGCCTACGAGCGCGTCAGCGGCGCAGATCTGCTGGAGGCGGCAGAGGCCCTCGAGGCCTGATCGCCGACGAGAACGAAAGGAACACATCGATGCCACTTCTTAGGACTGTTGGACGTACCGCAGTGATCGCCGGAACGGCGAGCGCCGTTTCGGGCCGCGTGCAGCGCCGCCAAGGCCAGCGTTGGCAGGAGCAGGAAGCGCAGCAGCAGCCCGCCGCTCCGGCGCCGGCGGCTGCGCCGGACAGCGCCGACATGATGACGCAGCTCAAGCAGCTCGCCGAACTGCACGACCAGGGCGTGCTGACCGACGAGGAGTTCGCGGCGCAGAAGGCCAAGCTGCTCGGCTGACGCTCACTTCGGGACTGCTGCGCGGCCCGGGCGCCGCGCAGCAGCGCCCGCTTCCGCGCTTTCAGGGGATCAGGACGAGCTTGCCCCTGACGTGGCCCGTTTCAAGTTCTTCGTAGGCCGCGCGCACATCGTCGAGCGGGTAGGTCCGCGCGACGGAGAGTTCGAGGCGCCCGTCGGCGACCATCGCCGCGACCAGCGCGAGGTTCTCGGCGCTCGCCCCCTGGGCGTTGCCGTCGCGCTTGACGCCTTTCTCGCTGGCCGCCCGCAGGTTGGCGATCGTGTCCACGCGATCCGGCGAAACGCCCAGCTCGAGCGCGAGGTCGACGTACGGCCCCCCGACGGTGTCGATGAAGCCGTCAATCGGCTGGCCGTCGGCGGCGGCGGCGAGCAGCTCCGCGAGCTCGCCCGCCGAGTAGTCGACGGGAACGGCCCCGAGTTCGCCCACCCACTGCTGGTTGGCGGCCCCCGCGATGCCGATCGCCTTCGCGCCGCGCAGGAGCACCAGCTGAACGGCCAGTGAACCCACGGCGCCCGCTGCGCCGGCGACTGCCACGAGGTCGCCTGGGCCGGGGGCCACCGCGTCGACCGCCGCGAGTGCGGTCGTGCCCGCGACGAACAGCGAGCCGGCGACCTCCCAGGGCAGACCCGCGGGCTTGCCGGTCAGCTGCGTGTCCGGCACGACGACCAGCTCGGCGTGGCTGGCGCGCTCGTCGGTCCAGCCGAGCACCTCGTCCCCGACGGCGAACGCGTCGACGCCGTCACCGACCGCATCGACGGTCCCCGCGAAGTCCGTGCCCTCGCCGGACGGAAATGTCGCCGGGAACATCTCGCGGAACTCGCCGGCGCGAATCTTCGCCTCGCCCGGATTCAGGCCGGCCGCACGCACGCGGACCCGCACCTGGCCCGCACCGGGAACCGGGTCCGCGACGTCGCGGACCCCGAGCACGTCGACACCGCCATAGCTGTCCCACTGCACTGCCCGCATCACGCGTCTCCTTTTGGTCGTTGCCCTTCGCCGTCCGGCGCGGGCTGCGCAAGCAGGAACCGGTCGACCAGTTCACCGACGGTGCGCGCCGACGGCGGACGCCCGGCGATCACCGAGCGAAAGACCAGGTACCCCGGCATGAGGTCCCACAATTCATCTTCGCGATCGACCGCGCCCAGTTCGCCGCGAGCCCGGGCGCGTTCGAGGATCTCCTCCATCAGCCGCCGGCGATCCAGGTAGAAGTCGCGGGCGAACCAATCGCCGAGCCGTCGGCTGTTGCGGATCTCCGGCAGCACCGCGACGAAGGTGCTTGCGTGGCGGTCAAGCTGCAGGCGGATCGCTTCGCCGAGTGCGATCAGGTCTGCGCGCAGCTCACCCGTATCGGGCGCCGCGACCTCGTCTCGAATCCCCCAGGTGACCGCCGCGAAGACGAGCTCGCCCTTCGACGGCCAGCGTCGGTAGATCGTGGTCTTGCTCGCGCGCGCCCGCGCTACGACCTCGTCGATCGTCAGCCCGTCGTAGCCCCGCTCGCGCAGGACGTCGAGCGTGAGTGCGAGCAGTTCGCGCTCACGCGCTGTCGGATCGGCGCCGGCCGCGCCCGGGTCGCGGCGCCCTGTGTCGCGGGTAGTCACTGAAGACATGATGAGGGTTCTGATCCCATTGCGGCCATGATACGGTACCGTACCGTACCGTATCGTGAGCGACGCGAAGCCCGACACCCCCGCCGCCGATCACCGCTGGCTGCTGCTCGCGGTCGTCGGGACGGCCCAGCTGATGATCGTCCTCGACACGACGATCATGAACATCGCGCTGCCGTCGGCACAACGCGAACTCGGCTTCTCGACGAGCGACCGCCAGTGGGTGATCACCGCCTACGCACTGGCCTTCGGGAGCCTGCTCCTGCTCGGCGGCCGGATCTCGGACCTCGTCGGCCGACGCTGGCCGCTGGTGATCGGCCTCCTCGGCTTCGCCGGGGCCTCTGCGCTCGGCGGCGCCGCGCCGTCCTTCGGCTGGCTGATCGGCGCCCGCGCGATCCAGGGCGTCTTCGCGGCCCTGCTCGCGCCGGCGGCCCTCTCCACCTTGAACGTGACGTTCCCCTCCGGAGCGGACCGCGGCCGCGCGTTCGGCGTCTACGCCGCGATCGCCGCAGGCGGCTCGGTTGTGGGCCTGATCCTCGGCGGCGCGCTGACCGAATGGCTCTCGTGGCGCTGGTGTCTGTACGTGAACCTGTTCTTCGCGGTCCCCGCCGCGTATGGCGCTTACGCCTACGCGCGCGGCAGCGACGAGCGCGTCAAAACGAGTCTCGACCTTCCCGGCGCGGCGCTCGCCACGACGGGCCTGTTCTGTCTGGTCTACGGCCTCTCGAACGCCCAGCAGGAGTCGTGGGGCGCGACGCTGACGATCGCGATGTTCGCGGCCTGCGTGCTCCTGCTCGGCGCCTTCGTGCTCGTCGAGCTGCGCCGGCGCGATCCGCTGCTGCCGATGCGACTACTGGCGGACCGCAACCGGGCCGCCTCCTACAGTTCGATCGCAATTGCGTTCGCGGGGATGTTCAGTGCCTTCCTGTTCCTCACCTACTTCCTGCAGACATCGCTCGACTTCAGCCCGCTCAAGACCGGGATCTCGTTTCTCCCGCTCAGCGCCGGCGTTGCGATCGCCGCGGGCCTGACAAACGTCCGGCTGCTGCCGAAGTTCGGCCCGCGGCCGCTCGTGCCGCTCGGGTTCCTGTTCGCCGCGGGCGGGATGCTCTGGCTCGCGCAGATCACTCCCGCCTCGACCTACTCCGCCGACGTGCTCGGCCCGATCATCCTGCTCGGGCTCGGGCTCGGCTTTGCCTTCGCGCCGTGCCTGAACGCCGCGACCGACTCGATCGACGAGAGCGACGCCGGCGTGGCGTCGGCGATGGTCAACACCTCGCAGCAGATCGGCGGCGCCGTTGGCACGGCCGTGCTCTCGACGATCTTTACGACCGCCGTGGCCGACTACATCGCCGAAAACGCCCACACTCGTGCGCTCGTGGCGCAAGCCGCCGTGCACGGGTACACGACCGCCTTCTCGGTCAGCGCGGCACTGTTCGCCGCCGGGCTGCTGCTCAGCGCCGTCGTGCTGCGCAGCGGGCCGCTGGCCGGCAGTGCCCGCAGCGCAGCCGTGGCCTGAGGCCGGCTGCGAGGCGCCGCCCGGTTGCCTTGGGCGCCCCGGCTCGACCATACGCCCGCGCAGGCGCCCGTGGATCACGCATCTTCAGCGCGTGTCCGACGAGACATGAAACTGCCTGGCTTGCCCCGGCTTGCTTGACTCGGCGCGAAAGGCTGGGACGATGGGCCACTTGGGAAATCCGTCCGGAGGTGTGACTTGATCACGAAAGCGGGAGCGGCGCGCAGAACGGCCGACCGGGGTCTCGATGAGGACGCGGGGGCGGCCGACCGGCTGGTGATCTTCGGGATCACCGGCGATCTCGCGAAGGTGATGACGTTTCACTCGCTCTACCGGCTCGATCGCCGCGGGCTGCTGACCTGCCCGATCGTCGGCGTCGCGGGCGACGATTGGACCATCGATCAGCTGCGCGCGCACGCACGCAAGTGCATCGAAGACTGCGGCGAGACGATCGACGAGACGGTCTTCGAGCGCTTCGCGGCACGCCTTTCGTACGTCAGCGGCGACTTCACGGATGCCGCGACCTACAAGAAGCTGGCCACGGTCATCGGCGACGCGAAGGAGCCGGTCTTCTATCTCGAGATCCCGCCCTTCCTGTTCGGGCCGGTGATCAAAGCGCTCAGGGACGCCGGCCTGACGGGCAATGCGCGCGTCGTTGTCGAGAAGCCGTTCGGGCACGACCTCGCGTCCGCCCGCGAACTGGCCGCCGAAATCCACGAATCGATCGACGAGTCCCAGCTCTACCGGATCGACCACTTCCTCGGGAAGATGGGCACCGACGAGTTCCTGTACCTGCGATTCGCGAACACGGTGCTCGAGCCGCTCTGGAACCGCCAGCACATCGCCTGCGTGCAGATCACGATGGCCGAGAATTTCGGCGTCTCGGACCGCGGCCACTTCTACGACCCGGTCGGCGCCGTGCGCGACGTCGTGGTCAACCACCTGATGCAGGTCGTCGCGGTCGCCGCGATGGAGGCGCCGGCCGGCGCCGACGCTGCGACGCTCAAGGACGCGAAGTTCTCGCTCTTCCGCTCGATCCACGACGCCGACCCCAAGCATTACGTGCGCGGCCAGTACAACGGCTATCTCGACGTCGAAGGCGTCAAACCCGGCTCGACGACCGAGACCTACGCGGCGCTGAGACTGGACATCGACAACTGGCGCTGGTCGGGTGTGCCGTGGTTCATCCGCGCCGGGAAGTGCCTGCCGGTCACGCAGACCGAGCTCCGCGTGGTGTTCCGCGATGCCCCGCACCTCGGTTTCCTGGAGCACGGCAACCGCCGCCCCGAATCGAACCAGTTCGTCGTCAAGCTCGACCCCTCGACGGGCGCGCGGATGGTGCTCGAGGCGCACCGCGCCGACGAGACGGGACCGGGTCCCGTGACCCTCGACCTCGAGTTCGCGCAGGAGGGCGGCGAGGCGCCGACTCCCTACGAGGTGCTGTTGCTCGACGCGATGAAGGGAGACTCGTCGCGCTTCACCCGCCAGGACGGCGTTGAAGAGACTTGGCGGATCTTCGAACCGCTGCTGAAAAATCCGCCGCCGGTCGACGGCTACGACCAGGGAACCTGGGGTCCCAAGGAGGCCAACGCGCTGGTCAAGAGCTTCGGCGGCTGGCACGGCCCGTGGGTGGAAGCATGACCGCCCCGCGACGCACCACCAAGAGCAAGAAGGCCGCAAAGCCGGCGAAGACGAAGACCCCCCGCCACAGCACCGGCACGCCGAAGGGCAGCGGCGCCGGTGAGGGCGGCGAGCACGGCCCGGAGCTGAGCGCGGCCCTTCCTTCGGCGTTCACGCCGATCGCCGAGTACGCGTTCCTCTCGGACTGTCACACCGGCGCGCTGGTCGCCCCGGACGGTTCGATCGACTGGCTGTCGGTGCCGCGTTTTGACGCCCCGAGCATCTTCGGGCTGCTGCTCGACCGTCAGGCCGGCTCGTTCCGGATCGGCCCGTTCGGCATCAACGTGCCGTCCGCGCGCTGGTACACCCCGGGCACCAACGTGCTGGTCACGACGTGGAAGACCCCCACCGGCTGGGTCGAGGTGCACGACGCACTGATCCTCGGGCCGCGGCGCGGCGAGGACACTGTCACGCCGCACACGCGCCCGCCGACCGACGAGGACGCGGCTCACATGCTCGTGCGCGTGGCGCACTGCATCGACGGCACCGTCGAGGTCGAGATGACCTGCGAACCGGTCTTCGACTACGGGCGCACGGCCGCCGAGTGGACGGTCCACGAGGGCGACCTCGCGGCCGACGCGACGGGCGCGGGCGTGACGGTCCGCCTGGCGACCGACGTGCCTCTGGGCGTCGAGGGCGACCGCGTGCGGGCGCGCCACACGCTGCAGAAGGGCGGGCAGATGTTCTGCTCACTCTCCTGGGCCGCCGACTTCGAGACCCCCGAGGATGCCGACGATGCCTGCGCTCAGATCGAGGCGACGAGCGAGTTCTGGCGTGGCTGGCTGAGCCGCGCCAGGGTCCCCGACCACCGCTGGCGCGAGTCGCTCCAGCGCTCCGCGCTGGCGATCAAGGGCCTGACGTACATGCCGACGGGCGCGACCGTCGCGGCGCTGACGACCTCGCTTCCCGAGACGCCAGGAGGCGAACGCAACTGGGATTACCGCTTCACGTGGCTGCGCGACAGCACATTCACCCTGCAGGCCCTGCACTACCTGAACCTCGACTGGGAGGCCGAGGAGTTCATGCAGTTCGTCGCCGACCTCGAGCGCAACGAGGACGGCGCGCTGCAGATCATGTACGGGATCGACGGCCGCCGGGACCTGACCGAGACGCTGCGCGAAGAGCTCTCGGGCTACGCCGGCGCGTGGCCCGTGCGCGTCGGCAACGGAGCGTTCGACCAGCGCCAGAACGACGTCTACGGCGCCGCCCTGGATTCGATCCTGCTGCACACGCGGCGCGCACAGCGCCTGCCGCGGCGCCTGTGGCCGGTGGTCCAGGCGCAGGCCGAGTGCGCACAGCGCGTATGGGCCGAACCGGACCAGGGAATCTGGGAGGCCCGCGGCGCGCCGAAGCACTATGTCTCGTCGAAGCTGATGTGCTGGGTCGCGATGGATCGCGCGGCGAAGCTCGCCGAGATGCGCGGCGACTCCAAGCTGTGCAAGGAGTGGGAGGCGACCGCGGAGAAGATTCGCGCGGACATCCTCGCGCACGGGATCGGCCCCGACGGCGGTCTGCGCCAGCACTACGAAACGGACGCCCTGGACGCCTCGAACCTGCTTGCCGCGATCTTCGGCTTCCTGCCGGGAAACGACGAGCGGCTGCGCGCGACGGTGCTTTCGATCGCCGACGACCTGACCGAAAACGGCTTCGTGCTGCGCTACCGCACCGACGAGACCGACGACGGCCTGAGCGGCAAGGAGGGCAGCTTCCTGATCTGCTCGTTCTGGCTGGTCTCCGGACTGGCGATCATCGGCGAGAAACAGCGCGGCTGCGACCTGATGGAACGGCTCCTGAAAGTCGGCTCGCCGCTCGGACTGTACGCCGAGGAGTTCGACACCTCGACGGGCCGGCACCTGGGCAACTTCCCACAGGCGTTCTCGCACCTCGCGTTGATCGAGGCGGCCGGGAGGATCATCCTTTCGGAGTTCGCCGAAGAGCTCTAGGCGCCGCGCGTGTCCGAACGCTATGAGGTGATCAACGGCAGCGGCGCGGGCGGCCGTCCGCTCGCCCGCCGCCCCGGCCCGTCCGGGAAGGAGCCCGGCGCTGGCGGCTGAGGCGCCAGCCGCGGCGGGCCGGCGCCGGGTCGTGATCATCGGCGGCGGGTTCGGCGGGCTGACCGCCGCCCGGGAGCTCGTGGACGGCGACGTCGACGTGACGCTCGTCGACCGCCACAGCCACCACCTCTTCCAGCCGCTCCTCTACCAGGCCGCGTGCGGCGGGCTCGGGGCCGGCGAAGTCGCCACGCCGATCCGCGAGCCGCTGCGCGACGCAAGGAACGTCGACGTGCTGATGGCCGCGGCGACCGACATCGACGTCGCGGCGCGGCGCGTGCGGCTCGACAGCGGCGAGACACTGGCCTACGACTCGCTGATCGTCGCCTGCGGCGCGGAGACCTCCTACTTCGGCAACGCCGCGCTCGGTGAGCACTCCTACGCGCTCAAGACGCTCGCCGACACGCTCGCCCTGCGCGAGCGCGTCTTCAGCGCCTTCGAGGAGGCCGAGCGCGCGGGCAACGCCGCCGACCGCGACCGCTGGGGAACGTTCGTCGTCGTCGGCGGCGGACCCACGGGCGTCGAGTTCGCCGGTGAGCTCGGGCTCCTGACGCACAGGATCCTGAAGCGCAGCTTCCGCAACTGGGACCCGGCGTCGGCAAAAGTCCACCTGCTCGATGCGGGCCCGCGGCTGACCGCCGCGTTCGACCCCCGGCTCTCGACGAAGGTCGGGCACTACCTCGACGAACTCGACGTCAGCGTGCACCACGGCGCCCGCGTGAACGCAATCGACGAGCACGGTGTCGACTTCACGGTCGACGGGCGCGACGAACGCATCGAGGCCCGGACTGTCGTCTGGGCCGCCGGCGTCCAGGCGGTCGGGCTGTGCGCGAAACTCGCCGCGTCCGCCGGCGTCCAGCCGGACCGCGCCGGCCACCTGCCGGTCGGGCAGGACTGCTCGCTCGCCGGGCACCCGGAGATCTCGGTGATCGGCGACGCTGCCGCGACGCCGGGCCCCGGCGACCGTCCGCTCCCGGGGCTGGCGACCGTCGCGATTCAGCAGGCACGCCATGTCTGCGAGGGGATCCGCGCCGGGGCGCCGGGTGCAAACGGGCCGTTCAAGTACTTCGACAAGGGCGCGCTCGCGGTCGTCGGCCGTGGCCGCGCGGTCTGCGAAGTGCGGGGGCTCAGGCTGTCGGGCCGCCCGGCATTCTTCATGTACCTGACGGTGCACATGTACTACCTGACCGGCGGGGGGCCCGGCCACCGCCTCAAGGTTCTGATCGACTGGCTCAACGCGCGCTTCGGACAGCCGCAGAATCAGGTCATCGAGGGCGAACTGCCGCCCCGCGGTTCCTGAGCGGGCGCGGCGCGCTCAGACCTCGTCGACGGCCAGCGCGAACTTCGCCGACCAGCTCTCGCCTGCCGCGAGGAGCGGCGCGGCGCCGAGGGCAAGGGCGTTGGTGTGCGTGCTCATCGGCTCGAAGCAGATGAAATCGCGGCCCTGCGGCGCGTAGACCTGCGCGCAGGGATACCCCTCTGCGAACGTCAGCGTGACCCGGCGGCGCTCGCCCGCGACTTCGAAGCGGGCGCCCGGCGCGAGTCCGTCGTAGCCGTCGTCGAACGTGCGGCCGCCGAGCTCGAATTTCGCCGCGTCCTGCGCCGCGCCGGCACCCGTCGGCAGCGACCGCGCGTCGAGCTCGAGGTGGCGCATCGCCGGCAGGCTCACGGCGTAGCGCTCGCGTGAGCCGCCGGGCGCGAGGTAGGGGTGAAAGCCGAAGCTGACGGGCACGCGGTCATCGCCGGCCGTGACGCTCACGCCGATGGTCAGGCAGCGGTCGGCCAGCGCCGCCTCGTAGTCAACGGTGTGGGCGAACGGGAAGCAGTCGAATGCCGAGCCGAGCGCCGCGTCCCAGGCCAGCCTGGCCCGGACCCGGCTGGCGCCGGCGTCGATAACGGCCCAGCGCATCAGGGCCGGGACGATGCCGTGGATTGGCAGACCGTTGCCGTCGACGGCGATCACGGACTGATCGTCGGGCAGCCGTGCGGTGAGCGCCCCGATCGTGTATTCGCGGTCGGCGAGCCGGTTTGCCCACGGGTACAGGAGCGGGATCCCCATCGTCTTGCCTCGCGCCGCATACTCGGCGACGCCCTCGTTCTCCGCGATCAGGTTCACGGCGCCCCACGCCAGGCGCGAGCAGAGCATGCCGGCGCCGGGCACGAACTCGGCGCGCAACTCCGAGCTCGCGTCGGCGATCGCGACGGGCTCGAGGCTCCTCTCAGGTGACATCGGCGGCGATCGGCTCCGCGGCGTCCAGGCGCGCAGGCGAGTCGGGATCGTGCGACGGCAGGAAGACGGTCGGATACTCGGCGGCGTGCGCGAGAATCGTCTCCAGCGTCGCGCGGTGCACCGCGACGTCGGGGGCGACCGCGTCGGGGCGCAGTGCGAGCAGCTGCTCGAGGCTGTCGGTGACGTCACCGGCCAGCATCACGTGCCGCCCGGCGTCATCGATGCAGATCACCGAGATGTGCCCGGGCGTGTGGCCGGGCGTCGCAACCGCGACGACCCGCCCGTCGCCGCTCAGGTCGCGGCTGCGCGCGAAGCGGCCGAAGGGGCGCTCCTCGAGCGTGAACAGCTCGGCGCGGAGCGCCCTGGGGATCGGCTGGTGGAGCACTCGGCGCATCAAGCTGGGGAACGCCCCGGCGGCAAATTCGAGCTCGGCCGCATTCATCCGCACCGGGATCGGCAGATGGTGCGCGCCGTCGATGTGGTCGCCGTGGTGATGGGTGAGCACCGCTTCATCGACGCGCTCGAGGTCAAGGCCCGCCGCGGCGAGCGCGTGCGGCAGCTCCTGACCCGCGTCGACTTCAAAGCGCGCGAACGGCACGTCACGCACCGCGGCGCGCTCGCCGGTATCGACGAGCAGCAGGCGTCCCGCATGCTCGACTGCCCAGCAGAGGATCGGCAGCGGTTCCGACCACGCACCGGGCGTGAACAGGTCGAGCTGCCGGCGAAGCCCGCCGCGCGGGAACAGGAACGCCTGCTTGACGCTGACCGAGCCGGTCCTCAGTGCGTGGATCCGCATCGCCGCAAGGCTACCCGGCGTGCGGTCTTCGAGGCCCGCCCGGGCCGCCAAGGAGCAGGGCGGCCCGGGCGGGTGCTGCCGTCACTCGGCGGGAGCGAAGGCCGGCTGCCGGTTTTCGGCGGGCGGAGCGTCGGCGGCGCCCAGCGGCTGTGCGGGAAGCAGCGCGGCGGTGGTCAGCGCTCCTGCGGCGCCGACGATCGCGGCGACCAGGCAGCCGATCGAGAGACCGTGGATGAATGCCGTTTGCGCCGCCTGGTGGATCACGCCGCCGAGCGCCGCGTGGCCGCTTGCGGCGAGCGCCCGGGCAGCACCGAACGCCTCGCCGACCGACGCCTTAGCGGCGCCGAGGACCGGACCGGGAACGCTCGTGGGGATCCGCGAGGTCAGGCGGGCCGCGTAGGTCGAGGCGAACACGCTGCCAATCACCGCGACGCCGAGCGTGCCGCCCAACAGGCGCGTCGCGTCGTTGACGGCCGAGCCGACGCCGGCGCGCTCGAGCGGCACGACGCCCATGATCGACTCCGTCGCCGGAGCGCTGGTCAGGCCCATGCCGATGCCGTAGAGCACCATCTGCGCGGCGATCACGCCGTAGGGGAGCGTGGGCGTCACCGACAGCGCGACCCAGAGGTAGAACGCCGTGATCATCACCAGGCCGGTCGTGACCACGAGCTTGGACCCGAAGCGGACCGCCAGACGCGTTCCGAGCACCGATGAAACGCCGACCGAGATCGCGACCGGCAGCAGGTGCACACCGGCCGAAAGGGCCGAATAGTTCTTCACGAACTGGAAGTACTGCGTCATCAGGAAGATGAAGCCGAAGAGCGTGAAGAACGCGACCGTCACCGCGGCGCACGCGGCGCTGAAGCGCCGGTTGCGGAACAGGTGCATGTCGAGCATCGGGTAGCGCGTGCGGCCCTCGCGGATCAGGAACGCGCCGAGCAGCAAGGCCGCGAGCGCGAAGCCGGCCAGCGAGCGGGGAGCGAGCCAGCCGTAGGTCGGCGCCTCGATGATCGTGAAGACCAGCAGCGACATCGCCAGCGTCGAGTAGCCGATGCCGGGCCGGTCGAGCGGCGCCGCGTGCGCTTCGCGCGAGGTCGGCACGAAGCGCGCGACGAGCACGATTCCGGCGAGCGCGACGGGCGCCATCGCGACGAAGATGCTGGCCCACGAGTAACGCGCGAGCAGCCAGCCGCCGAAGATCGGCCCCAGCGCGATCGCCATGCCGGCCGTGGCGCCCCACAGGCCGATCGCGCGCGCCCGCTCGTTGCGCTCGGTGAAGACGTTGGAGATCAGTGAGAGCGTCGCCGGGAAGACCATCGCGGCGCCCAGGCCCATCACTGCGCGCGCGGCGATCAGCTGGTTGGCGTTGGTGGCCGCGGCGCCGGCGAGACTCGAGAGGCCGAACACCGCGAGGCCGGAGAGCAGCAGCCCCTTGCGGCCGATTTTGTCCGACAGCGAGCCCGCGGCGAGGATGAACGCCGCGAACACGAGGTTGTAAGCGTCGACGATCCACTGCAGCTGGGTGTCGGTGGCGTGAAGCTCGCGCACCAGCGACGGCAGCGCGACGTTGACGATCGTCGTGTCGAGGTTGATCGCGAAGGCCGCGAGCAGGAGAGACAGCAGGACGAGGGGCTTGTTGGCCGTGCGGGAGCTTGGATGGTTCATGGCTGGACGTTCTAACGCATATGGACAAGAAAATCAACCACTTGATTTCTATCCTCAAGCGCGGCTACCCTTGAGCCATGCGCTCCTACAACCAGTACTGCGCCGTCGCGAAGGCGCTCGACGTGATCGGCGACCGCTGGACGCTGCTGATCATCCGCGAGCTCACGCTGCGCGGGCCGAGCCGCTACACCGACCTGCGCCGCGGCCTGCCCGGGATCGCGACGAACCTCCTCGCCGAGCGCCTGCGCGAGCTCGAGCGCACAGGGATCCTCGCGCGCGAAGAGGCACCACCCCCCGTGGCGACCGCGCTCTTCTCGCTCACCGAGCGTGGCGCCGCACTCGCGCCCGTGCTCGATGCGCTCGGCCTCTGGGGCGTGAGCTATATGACCGAGGGGCCAGAGCCCGGTGACGAGTTCCGCGCGCACTGGCTCGCTTGGCCGGTCGACATGTTCCTGCGCGACGCCGACCCCGACGGCGCGCCCGTGACGATCGAACTCGACACCGGAGATGACCCGGTGCTTGCACGGCTCGATGCCGGCGAGATCACGGTGCAGCCGGGGCGCGGCGAGATCGCCGACGTGCGGATCAGCGGCGAGCCGCATCCGGTGCTCGGGCTCCTGACGGGCGCACTCGACATCGCACAGGCGCGCGACGCCGGCGTGACGGTCGAGGGCCGGGCGGAGATCCTCGACCGCCTGCAGCCGGCGCCGGCCTGAACCCGCCGGGCGACCGCCAACCGGCCGTGGTTAGGGGCCTCGGCAAACGGGTACCAGTAGGCAACGGCATGTGGCCCCATGCCCACCTGCCGCCCTGACCGGGGCAACCCGTCGTCGGGCGGTGGGGCTTCCCGGGGCGGGGGTGGCGCGGACATCCCTGCACGTCGCCCCCGCCCCACCCCTTTCTTCGAGCGATTCGGCGCAGTTCGCACGGCGGACCTGCCGAGGCGTATCCTCCGTGGTGGACGCCGAGGACCGCGGGTGATGACCTACCAAGCGCTTGTAGACGCACGTCAGACCGGACACGGCGAGGCTGAACTCCTCGCCCGCTGGCACGAGCACGGCGATGAACGCGCCCGCGACCAGCTCGTGCGCATGCATCTGCCGTTGGCACGCAAGCTCGCCCGGCGCTATGTGCGCTCCTCCGAGCCGTTCGATGACCTCCTGCAGGTCGCGAGCCTGGGGCTGCTCAAGGCGATCGACCGCTTCGACCCGGAGCGCGGAGCGCCGCTTCGCTCATTCGCGGTGCCGACGATCCTCGGCGAGATGCGGCGCTACTTCCGCGACTGCGGCTGGTCGGTGCATGTGCCGCGCGGCGCCCAGGAGCGGGCTCTGCGCGTCCGCGACGCACAGATCCGCCTGACCAACGAACTCGGCGGCGAACCGGACGTCGTGCGCCTGGCTGAGTATCTCGAGATCGACGTCGAGCAGGTGCTCGACGCGCTCTACGCGCTGCGTTCGTACGAGTCGGTCTCGCTGGACGCGGTCGTCTGCGCCGAGGATGACGAGTCGGTCAGCTTCGTCGACCTGCTCGGTGGCGAGGATGAGCGCTTCGAACTCGTCGAGCTCGGCGCGGTCGCGGCCGCCGCGATTCGCGAGCTGCCGCGCCGCGAACAGCTGATGGTCAAGCTGCGCTACATCGACGAGCTCACGCAGGCCGAGATTGCAACGCGCGTCGGCCTGTCGCAGATGCAGGTCTCAAGGGTTCTGCGCCGCTCACTGGAGCGCCTGCAGGCGATCGCACAGGAGGAGGCGTGACGAGCGCGGGCGAGCCGATCTGCGCCCGGTCGAACGCTTCCCCGACCGACCCGAACCTGACGCTCGAGCTGTGGAGCCGGGCCGGCGACGTGGTCGTAGTGCGCCAGGCGCTCGCCGCAATCGCCGAGGTGCTCGAGCTGAGCGGCCCCGACGTCGCCGACATCGCAACTGTCCTGACCGAGGCCTGTAACAACGTCGTCGTCCACGCCTATCCGCCGGACGAACCCGGTCCCCTGAACGTCGAGTTCGCGTTCGCACCCGGTTTGCTGGTCGTCACTGTCAGCGACCTGGGCTGCGGGATCGCAGCACACCACGAGGAGCCGCGCGCCGGCGGCGGGCGGCTCGGCATCCCGATGATGGTCGCGCTTGCGCGCAGCGTCGAGTTCAGCGACCCCGGACAGCGCGGTACGCGCGTGCAGTTCACGTTCGACGTCGGCACGGTCGAGTCCGACCTGCTCCTCGACCGCCCAGCCTGGACCCGGCGGCCGCAGCTCGCCGAGGACCACGTCGCCGCCGGCGGCGCGATCGTCACCGCCTCGCCGGGACGCCTGGCGGCCGTCGCCCTCGCGCGAGTCGCGCGCGTGCTCGCGGGACGCGCGCGCTTCACTGCCGCCGGCCTGGAGGACGTCGACCGCGTGTCCCGGCAGATCGCGCGCGAGGTCGCGGCAGAAGGCCCGCACCGTGCGCTGACGTGCGGAATCGTCGTCGCTCCGCGGTCGATCGAACTTTGCACCTTCGCCCGCCTGACCTCGATCGAAGGAGACGAGAGCGCCGCGCTGGAGGTCAGCAATGAAAGCGGGATCACGCGGGCGATGCTGGGGGCACGCTGAGCGGGCGATGGGGGCGCGGCGCAGACCCGGCCCGGCGGACCGGTTCGCGGTCGTAGTCGATCATGGCGACGAGCGCACGATCGTCGCCGTTCACGGCGAACTGGACCTCGCCAACGCCCCGCGCCTCGAAGCCGCGATCGCCGACGAGCGCGTGCGCAGCGCCGAGCGCCTCGTAATCGACCTCAGCGCGATCGGCTTCATCGACTCGACGGGCCTTCGTGTGATCCTCGCCACCAGTGAAGAGGCGCGCGCCAGCGGCCAGCGATTCGCGGTGACGCGCGGCGGCGAACAGGTCCAACGGATCTTCGCGGTCACCGGCGCCGACCGCCGCCTGGAAGTGCTCGGCTCGCTGGATGAGGCCTGACGGCGCACCGCCCGGCCCCCGAGCCGTGTCGGGGACCGGGTCAGGCGCGCTCGCGCTAGTTCTGGCGCATGCTCCCGAACGCCAGACGGGCGAGATGTGGGCCGCGCCATTCGTGTGGTCGTGCCGCTCTCGGACGACCTGCGGCCGTTGTACGGATTGCGGGCGGTGCGTGCACCGCCCGCCCCGCACGCGCTCAGCTACCCGCGCGAGGCGGCGCCAAAACCAAGGCCCCCGAAACGGCGGCGCGAGCCGCCCTGCAGATGTTTGAAGAACCCCCCGACGAGGTTATCCTCGGCGTGTGGCTCGCGCGATCTGGAGCGGCGCGATCAGCTTCGGGCTGGTCTCCGTGCCGGTGAAGATGTACAGCGCGGTGGAACGCAAGAGCGTGCAGTTCAACCAGCTCTCGCGCGAGACCGGAGCGCGCATCTCGATGCGCCGCGTCGACTCCTCGACCGGCGAGGAGGTCCCCTACGAGGAGATCGTCAAGGGCTACGAGGTGACCCCCGGCAGCTACGTCCAGATCGCGCCCGCCGAACTCGACACGCTGGCGCCCAAGCGCAGCCGCACGATCGAGATCGAGGACTTCGTTCAGCTCTCGCAGATCGACCCGATCTACTACGACCATCCCTACTATCTCGCCCCTGCCGCCGGGGGCGCGAAGCCCTACAGGCTGCTCGTCGACGCGATGCGCGACACGGGGCGCGTCGCGATTGCGCAGGTCGTAATCCGCTCGCGCGAACAGCTCGTCGCCCTGCGTCCCACCGGCGAAGTGCTGACGATGTCGACGATGGTCTTCGCCGACGAAGTGCTTTCGCCCGAGCGCCTGGACGAGCTCGCGGACGTGCACGCAGCGAAGACCACCAAGCGCGAGCTGGACATCGCCAAGCAGCTGATCGAGTCGCTCGCCGAGGACTTCGAACCCGAGAAGTACCACGACACCTACCGCGCCGCGGTGCTTGAGCTGATCGAGCGCAAGGCGGCGGGCGAGCAGACCGTCGCCCAGCCGGAAAAGCCGGTCGACGGCGCGGCCGCACCGGACCTGATGGCCGCGCTGAAGGCCAGCCTCGACGCGGCCCAGGCGGCCGGCGTGAAGCCGCGGGCCCGCAGCCGCAAGTCGGCGCCGGCAAGCAAGCCGCGCAGCCGCAAGACGCCGGCGAAACGCACCGGCTGAACCGATGGCGCGTGCCGGCGCCGGCAAGCTCGAGGCCTACCGCGGCAAACGGGACTTTTCGCGTACGCCGGAGCCGGCGCCCGGAAAGGCGGCCTCGGGCGACGGCCCGCCGCGGTTCGTGCTGCACGAGCACCACGCGCGGAGGCTGCACTGGGACCTGCGCCTGGAGCACGACGGCGCGCTGGCCAGCTGGGCGCTGCCGAAGGGGATGCCCGACGACCCGCGCCGTAACCACCTCGCTGTCGCGACCGAGGAGCATCCGCTCGAGTACCTGGACTTCCACGGCACGATTCCGGCCGGCGAATACGGCGCGGGCGAGATGACGATCGCCGACAGCGGGACCTACGACTGCCTGAAGTGGAGCGAACGCGAGGTCGACGTCGTCCTGCACGGCAAGGCGGGCGAGACCCGCTACGTGCTGTTCGCGACCGACGAGCCGGCGCGGAACTGGCTGATCCACCTCAAAGGCGAGCCGCTCGACCCCGCGGCTGAACCGATGCCCGACGCGCTCGCGCCGATGCTCGCCACGGCAGCGGACCTGCCGACCGGAGGCGGCTGGGCTTACGAGGTCAAGTGGGACGGCGTGCGGGCACTCGCCTGGTGCGACCGCGGCACGGTCAAGGTGCGCAGCCGCAACCTCAACGACATCAGCGCGACGTTTCCCGAGCTGCGCGACCTCGCGCCGGCGCTCGGCGTCCATCGCGCGCTGCTCGACGGCGAGATCGTCGCGCTCGCCGACGACGGGCTGCCCGACTTCGCGGCGCTGGTGCAGCGCGTGCGCACGACCAAGCCCGCGCGATCACGGGAACTTGCGCAGCGCACCCCCGCGATCTACGCCGTATTCGACCTGCTCTGGCTCGACGGCCACTCGCTGATGACGCTGCCCTACGCCGAGCGCCGGCGCCGGCTCGAGGCGCTCGAGCTGAAGGCGCCGCACGTCACGGTGCCCG
>Ga0182013_10002472_pt1 | contig 24050 bp, 19 predicted proteins | sample 612S2MmetaG_FD_120487 | JGI IMG/M metagenome (GOLD analysis project Ga0182013, IMG submission 120487) | Permafrost microbial communities from Stordalen Mire, Sweden - 612S2M metaG | ecosystem: Environmental > Terrestrial > Soil > Wetlands > Permafrost | place: Sweden: Stordalen | collected...
CTGCCCTGCCGCTGATCGAACTGCAGCACGGCAGGCTTGTGGAAAATATCGGGTAACAACAAACACTGTGTCGTGCTATTGTCAGACACGCGAAGGCCTCTCTTGCTCTTACAAACACTGCCTCGACAACATGTTTGTAGCAGAAGAGGCTTTTCGTGTCTTCAAGATCATGAATAATGCGGGCTAGAGCTTGCTCAATGCGACGGGATGTTATTTCGGGTTTGAATCGTCACTGCCGGGGGCGTTGTAGGTGGTAGGCTTCTGCGGCTTGCTCTTGCTGACGGGAGTGGTCTCGCCAGGCGGCTTGCATTTCTGGGCTACGACCTCGACATCGGTGGCCTGGAAGCGGTCCTTCTCGGGAGACTTCTTGTTCAGTTCCGATGGAGGAAGCGGCTGCCATTGACCGGTTAATTTCACCTTGCTGCCGGAGTCGTTCTTGAGCTCATCGGAGCCCCAGACTTGCACACCGAAGCGGTGAGCCATGTTGTGAAGCAGGTACTTGCCGTTTTTGTCCGGGCCAGTCAGGCAGCCAATTACGGTGGCCTGCTTGGTCCCGGCGGGGTTAATGATCTGATCGTCGCCAGTGGCGCTGCTTGGCTGCTGGGCCGCAGTGCTAGCGGAGGGCGGATTCAGCGGGGTCGCGGCAGGCTGCTGGGACCAGGGTGCAATGCCGAAGCCGACCGTCAAGATCAGAGTGCAAATCGACCTCATAGAGCAAGAATACCTAAGGAAAGTCTGATTAAGCCAGGTGGGAGTGCCTCAGGGGCTGAAGCCCAGCCTTTATAACGGTCATTTACGGACGGCCTGAAGGCCGTCCCCTTCGAAGGCCCTGACTTAATCAGAGCTTCCCTAAGAGTGCGACGTAGTGCGCGGGCCTGGAGGTGTCGGGGACAAGGTTCACCACGGAGAACACGGGGTTTACGGGAGAGCAAAATCAGGAAGAGGTTAATAACCGCAGAGACGCAAGAGACGCGGAGAAAGTTCAAAGACTAGCACTCTTTTCTATGCCTGCGTCTCTGTGGTAAGTACGGCTTCAGTGCTGGTTGGCCCAGACAGAAGCGTTCAAGCATTCGACCACACCGTCGATCACCTTGCTCAGGCCGTCCTGGAACTTGTTGGGGTCGATGATGTTCTGGTTGGTGGCTGCATCGGTGGTTGAAACGGCGTTTTGCACGAAGGACAGAGCTGCGGCCTTCTTGCTGACCCCGGACTTGGCGCCGAAGACGGCTTCGACTCCCTGCACGATGGCGGGGACGAAGGCGATACCTTGTAGCAGTTTGGCTAGGAAGTTCATGATGGTCTCCTTGTAGTTGGTTACGGGAAGAATGAAGCTCGAGAAAGTTTCGTGTGGTGTCTCACACTGACCAGAAGCTTTATTCATTGCGGCGTTCCCCAGACTTTGTCCTGGGCTAAATTGGGCCGTCCCGCAGGAGGACGGGAAGCTGCAGGCGTGAGCGGTTATGGTTTTGCGGGTTCATTCCGGACGACACATCAAGGTGCTACGTAGGGCGAGCAGGTGAGGGAAAAGCGGGTCAGGATGGTTGCGTTCCGTCGGCAGAGTATGCCGCTCCTGAAAGAGTCGGGGCGGCCGCCCCGCGGCTGGTTTTCTTTTCCCCCTTGACTCCGGGCTTACGCCCACGGCCAAGGACGATTCGATCCAGTCCGTTGCAATGTTCTCGGGGCTAGAAGCTCCTATTTCATATCAAGCATTTCCGGGCGGCCTAAAGAGACTGGGTCGCAACCGTGCCGCTGCACGGCTGGTTTGATAAATTTTCCGGCCCTTTGTTCCATTGCAAAATTTCTGCCGCAGTCGCGACACAGTCTCTGAAGGCCGTCCCCTTCAACGTACAGACTTAGTCAGAGCTTCCCTAGACGCCGAGTCCTCGCATCTTAGTGCTTATAGCGCAAGTAGTCGATGGCGAAGTGAAAGAGGGTGAGGACGGTGGCGAGCGCGGTGGCGATGCCGGTGAAGCGCTGCAGGTAGGCTTCGTGACGGTCAACGCGTACTTCGATTTCCTGAATTTTGCCTTCGTTGCCATTGCCTACGACCCAGCGCATGTGGGCCTTGAGTTCGGAGAGGTCGGACAGAACTTTCTGCTCGAATTCAGTCATGCCATACAGGGTGATAACGGATGATTTGCTCATAAGGGATAGTCCACATGCAGCAGCGCCGAATAGCGCGAGTATTTCGCAGGCGACGAACCGTCATACTGCTGCAGATAATAGTCCTGGACGCGCGACAGGCGCGGCAGGTTGAAGGCTTCGGTGGTGAAGCGTCCGGCCAAGTTAGCGCTGCCGCCGGGTCCCCAGCCACTGTCAGAGCGGCGCACCTCGATGCCGCCTCCGGGAGGCGGAGCGCAGCCGGCATCGACCGAGATCTCGCTGGCGATAACGTTGGTGACCTGGGCAGCAGTCAAGGAGGCGATGTAAAGCGAAGATGAAGGGGTGGTAGTGGTGAAGATGGTGGTCAGTGGATCGGGCAGCGTCATGGCTTCGAACTTGAAGGCCAGGGTTGCGGCGGCATCGTTGGAGAACTTGATGACATACTGCGAATGATCGCCGGCGAGCGAGACGATCTGCAGGTCCACTTCGCGAACGATGGCGTTGAAGACGGCCCCGCGTGAAGGCGCCGAAACTTCTACCGCATTGCTGGGTATGACATCTTCGACCGGCAGATAGTCGCTAAGGATGACGTACTGGCCGGCCCAGGCGGGCTGGACGCTGTCGTCAAGCAAAGCCAGCGAAGCATTTTCGCAATCGATGGAAGTGGGAGCGAGCGGGAGTTTGAGCCGGCGAACATAGCTGCGACGTCCGTTGTCGCTGCCATGGGCGTGTTGCGCGATGCTGTTCTGGTCCTGAACCCGGGCCATGGCGCGAGCGCTGGTGCGATAGGCAACTACAATCTGCTCGTTCTGCTGTGGCGGATAAGGCGGATAGAAGCAGAGCTCGCCGGTGGACGTGATGTAGCATTCGCCGCCATCGGCCAGCGCGCCCGCCAGCCGGGTGCGAAATTGATCACCGGGAATCATGCTACGAATCTCGGCGTCAACGATGTGCTGCAAACGGGTGAAAGAAACGCTGGCAAACAGGCTGCTCTCGTTGATTAGGGCATAGGTGGCGAAGCCTGGCGGCGCGGCGAAAACGTTGTCGTAGAGGATGGTTGCGGGGGCTGCCAGGGTCCCGGGATTATTGGGATCGACGTCGTGCACGGTGAGCACAACTCGCAGCGTCGCCGGAACAGGGTCTCCGCCGCGCCCGTTGCCGGCGGGATGAGTGGAGGAAAGATAGGTCTGATGAACGCGATGGCCTTCGTTGCAGAACAGCTGGGTCACGAAAGAGTACTGATGACCGGGCGTAGTGGTGAGTATGGGGCCGGTCCCGGTGCCGTTGATCAGGGCCTGAATGTAACAGTTGCTTCCATCCGGCGAGACTTTGAAGCCGGCAATGCAGTTGGGATCAGAGGGCGTGCCGTTATAGAGGCCGCCAATAGTAGCGCTGGAAACGGCGTTGAAAACAAACTGACCGTGCTGCATCATCAGGCCGGCGGCCAGTTCCAACTGCTCGACGAAGGTGATGGTCGCCGGACCGCCGTTGATTTGAAGCTGCCCAGCGCTGACGGAAACGTCGCCGTTGGGATCGGTGACACTCCAAAGTGTCGGTTCCAGAGGCGAAGTAATGTAGTCCTCTTCAAACAAGGTAGTGGTGGTTTTGCTGAACGGAGTTTCCGAAAGATAAAAGTACAGGGTTGTCCCGTCGCCGAGGAAGTAGTCGCGGACGTAGTCAACCGGCTGGAGTTCGCCGATGATGGTGACGTCATTGCGCAGCTCGTCCGGCTGGAGCAGCGTTAGTCCAGCGGGGTCGAAGTTCGGATCCTGTTCGCTGACGGTGAAACTCTGCTGCCCGACGGGCTGGAAGTAGAGGGTGCCGTCGTGCGCACGGTAGGTGGCGCGGGTCATGGTGGTCAGCTCCTGGGCGTGTTCGGTCCAGGTGTTTTGGGGGACGATGATGAATTGGTTGACCGGGCTGACGTCCTCTACTCCGGACTCGTCGAGAACGCCGGGCAGCACGTCATTGGCGAGCGTCTGGAGCGCATTGCCGGCGGTCCGCGAAGCGAAGGGAGTGCGGGCCAGCAGCGGATTCTGATCTAGCAAGCAGGAATCGTCGATCGCCTGCAGGAGGTAGCGCCAGGCGGGAAGCTGTCCGTAACCCAGATATTGCTGCTCGGGGGCGGTGGCGAGATATCCGGTGAACAGGGGAAATCCGTCACTGCGTTGCAGGATGACGCGAGCGCCGCTGACGGGAGGATCAAAGTTGGAGTCGGCGGTGACCAGGGTGGCCATCATGGTGGCGGCGCAATTCAAGCGGCGACCGATCTTGGGCAGATGGTCGGCGTCGACATAGGGCGTGTAGTCTAGTTGGCCGAGGCCAGCGTTGTTATCGATTAAGAGATTCATCAGGAGTTTCTCCGCGTTAGTACGACACAGTGGGAGTCTGACAATGGGGGATTTATTATCCCCCCGCCGCAAAATGCCGAAGCGCCAGCCGTCGGTCAGGATGACAGCGCAGGTGATGAGGTATGGAGGAATACAACCCAGTCCGGGGCTAAAGCCCCTTGTTGGCTGGACCTGTGACGCGGGCCTGAAGGCCCGCTCTACCCGAACAGCACTACCTAACTGCATTGCCGGGACTACAGGACGACAGCGATCCCCAAAGAGGCAGCCCGAATCATACGGCGGCAGTGGGAGCCGGGAAGTAGCTGCGGTAGCAGAGAACCGTCTCGCCGTCGTTGCTGTCGGCGGTCGGCAGGGCGTGCAGGCTGACATGCAACATGTGGTTGAAGAGCGGAGCGGCGAATTCCTGGCGCGTCTCGCAGCCGCTGGCGGCAGGCTGGAGCCGGGGATAGAAAAAGCACGAACGGCCGCCGCTGTCCGGCGCGACGACAAAAAGTCCAGACCATTCCTGGAAGAAGCTACTGCCTTCGCGGTCCACAAAGGCGACCACTTTTTGCACGCCCATGCCGGTGGCAGGTACGGCAATAAGCGGTTCCGCCAGGAGCAATGAAGATGAGGTCTTGGCGCTGACGCGAGAGATGTTGAAGGTGATGCGGCGGACGAAGTCAATGACCGATCCGATGGTGAGAGGGGAGAGCAAGTAGGTACCTGGCGCGCCGGAGCCCAGATAGCCAATCGCACCAGTGTAATCGACATCGACCGCAACGATGTCGCCCAGGTTGAAGTTGCTAAGTTGATCGGTGGTGAGGACGATCTCGGTCTGGGTAGAGCCGGATTGCACGGGGGCGGCGGGAAGCGGTGTGCCGCCCGAGGGCTCGGGCATGGTTGTCGGTATCTCGGCCAGCACGTTCATCTGCTGCGTGCCGCCGGAAAGCGCCAACTGCAGTTTGCCCCAGGAAGGAAGATCGAATTCCAGACGGGCCTCGGGTTGAGTGCGGTATTGCACGGTGATGTTGGCGGCTGGACCGGTGCGCAGGGCCTCATATTTTGTGAGGGCGGTGCGATGAAAGTTTTCTACCCAGCCGAGATCGACAAAGGGAGGCGGGGGCGCGTCGAGATCGAACTGTCCCTGGCCGGCGGGATCGAAAGCCGGGAAGGAGCCAGTGACCCGGTCCACGGGGGCGGCGTAGGCGCGCACGGCGCGGGCCGCGGGGGTCATCTGAGAGCGCTTGGCGTAAGGATTGGAGCTCATGTCTGGTTTACCTCGGGATAGAAAAACAGGGTGATGCTGACGTCACGTCCCACATACGGGGAGGTGCTCTTGGCGGCGTTGAGGAGCGGCAGGGCCCAGAAAATGGTGGAACCCAGCGCCACCGGGGAGCCGGAGCTGTAATCGTATTTAGCGATCTGGGGAGGCGAGCACATGACCAGCAGATCGGAGTCGAGACTGGCAAGGTCGCGGCCGCGATCGAGACTGGCACTGGGAATGGAACCCTTGGTGCAGTAGGAGATGGTGCAGTCGAGGGCCATCAGGGTACCGGCGGCAAGGGGCGCGGGACGGGCATTTCCCCAGTGCAGATAAAACGTGTCACACAACAGCGGTGCGCCGGTAGGCGGTTCGTTTTCGAGGACAGCGATGGCCGGGCGAGTGGCGCCGTCGAGGGTGATGGTGCGATTGGGATCGACCGCGACCAGCCGGTCGCGCAGGGCGACGTAAAAGCTATCTTTGGTTGGTTGCATGGTAGGGTCACTCCGTGGCGTTGATGCGGTAGAAGCAATCGGACCCGAAGAAGCGGTCGACGATGACGCTATCGATGTGCATCAACTGATCGTGATGAAGAACGCCTTCGGCGGTCAGCAGCCAAGCTGCGATGTCGGTGACGCCGTGATCTTTGGCGATGGGTGCAAGGGCGGTGGCACTGAGCATCACCTCGAAGCGCCGGCTGCCGTCTTCGGCGGGTGGCAGTGAGCTCACAACGGAGGGCCAGACCTGCAAGTCTTCCGAAGGCGGGGGCTCGAGTCCGAGCTGGCTGTTGGTGTCGCCGGTGGAGGGATCGGCCACACGCAGGGTGACTTGGGTGGCGCCGTAGGACTGGAGCAGCGCGTTAGCGAGACGGCGGGACGCGCAGCCGCGGCCGGGAATCAATCCCAGTTCAGGATCGGACATGTCAGCCTACTTTCTGCGCTACATAGAGCGCGAGCATGGCTTGCACGGTGGAATCAAGGAGGGTGTCGGCAAAGTAGGTGAAGTGCATTTCATTCAGATAGCCTTCTTTGACGTTGAGCGCGGGGGTCGCCTGGGCATTACGGACGAGCTGCACGCAGGCGAACTTCACGGGGTCGGGAACGGTGGTGAAGCCGGCAGTGTAGGTGATCTCCATTTCGTCGAAGAAGAGGCCGAGTGGATTGGGCAGCCAGGAAACCTCGCCGGTGTCGGCGAAGTAATCGAAGGTAGTCAAGTCCAAATCGATCCAGACGCCGGGAAGGCCGAAGATGATGGCGTACTCGGAGGTTGTCTCCCACAACGTAAGATCTTCGCCGCGGCGGGGGACACCATAGCGTGCGCGTCCGGAAACCAGGGGCGATTGCGCGCCATTGGCGATAGCCAGCGGCAAGTAGGTGAGACGGAGATTGTTGCGGCCGGGAGTAAGCCGGGCGCGCTCGGTGAACTGCGAAATCCACAGAGTCGGCCGGTTGCAGTGAGCGTCGATGAGCGAGGAGGCGGCAGACACCCAAGATTCCGGCGTGCCGGGCTCCAGCCCGTAAGTTTGATATTCAGAGTCAGCCAAGTAATTCATGAGGATTCCAGTCACCGCCGCGAGGGACGGTTGTTGTCAGGAGAGAAAATCCCCACCCAAGCAAAACAGGCCCAGGTGGGGCAGGCACAGTCGACGATGGCCGACAGGGCGGCAAGAATTCCGATCCGGCGAGCGGAACAGAGGCGCCGGGGAACTCGGTTTTAGCGGTCCACGATGACCTGGTAGTGGGCGTAGCTGGCGCCCTTGACAACGACGGCGCCAAACTTCACTACAACCATCTGCGAAGTCAAAGAACTCGGGGTACCAAGCTGGAAGACGCGCGGAGTGGGATTGGTGAGCCAGTGATACTCGATCATGTCCTCGGTAACGATGTAGACGGGCAGTTGCGCCGAGCCACTGCCGGGGGTGCCAGTGTAGGGCAGTGACCAGTCGGGGATGAGCGGCAGATCGCCGGCCTGAGTGGATAGCGTTTTGACGGTGAGACCGCCAGCCACCTGGGTGGTGGAAAGCACGACGTTGAACTCCTGCTTCATCTCGCGATCGATCAAGTCAAGCAGCACCGGATTGGAGTAGATGGCGGTGGGCCGGACTTCGTAGTTGTTGTTGGAAGCCATCTGAGCGATGGTGGATTTCAGACCGTCGACGATGCTGCTGGTAGTGGAAATGGTGGTGGTGTTGCCGCCGGCGACGATTTGGCCGCACACGCCGAAATACTGCGGGGTGGTGGGATTGGACAACGAGGTATCGGTGCCGTTCCACAGCGCGACGTCGTGGGTGCGCAAGAGGCCTTCCACGGAGTCGGCTAAATCTTTCGCCTGCAGGTAGGCGAACTGGCTCTGCTGGGAACCGACCTCGATGTCGAAGACGTTGTAGTTAATCTGCGAGACCAGGCATTTCAAGGGAACGCTGCGTTCTACCCGAGTGGGTGCCACCAAGGTCGGAATAATGTTGCGCGGATCAACGAAAGCATTGGCCGCGGTGGGCGAGGGGATGGCGGTCTCCTCGAAGAAGCGCGAGGGGTGACCGGTGGCGGGGACCTGCTTGATGCGCTGACCGAAGGGGGCGCGACGGCGAACGATGTCGGTGATTTCGGATTGGTAGAGATCGACTTCGATTGCGCCCGGACCCATGTAATCGGCGGCGGCTTGCAGGTTGACGAATTGTGCTTTCATGATGTCCTTTCGGGAAGAGTGGCTGGGGGATAGGGATTAGGGGCTAGACAATTCTGGACACGATAGTCGTGGAGTCGCCTAGACCAGGATGCCGGCGCGGGCGAGTTCGGCCTTGACGGCAATGCGCTGTTCGATGCTGAGGCCGGCCAGCGCCTTCTCGACGATGGGGGTTTCGATGAGGGCGTTGCCGTCGACACCTTCCTTGGCGAGCAGCGCGTTCACCATGGGGGACAGCGTCTTGCGGCGCGCAGTGTCGCTCTGCGCCTTGAGGTCGTGGTTGACCTTCTCCAACTCAGTCAGTTTGCTGCGGAGTGCGGCATCGCTGTGGGCGGCAGCCTGCAGGTCGCCATCATCCACGGCGGCGACGATGCGGTCGATTTTGGCGTGCAAGGAGACAAATTGGCCATCGAGGTTGGAAAGTGCGTCGGCCAAGGACTGCGTGGCCTGCGCCATTTGGCCGGCCAGTGCCGCCATGTCGGGAGTGGTATTCGGGTTATTTTCTTGATCCATGAGTGTCCTCTTACATTGTGGGATGTGGCTAGCGGCTAGCAACTAGCGACTAGCGGCTAGCGAAAGCGCGTTGGTGGAATGGCGATGCCGAACCAGCGATAAAGCCGGCGACGAGAGGTGCGAGCAGCAAAAGGTGGAGTTGAATGCAGCCCCGAAGAGTCGTATTGCTTGATCGGATATGGTTGTAGCTCGCTCCTAGCTACTAGTTCCTAGTTAGGGTTTTGGCTAGAAGCCATCAATCCATGTCATAAATCATTTCTGGTGTGTGTCAGGGCACGACTTGAGTGGTGCCGAACGGCACCCCAAGATCGGGGCTTCAGCCCCTGCAACCACAGCCTCAGGGGCTGAAGCCCTAGTCATACTCAGCCGCTTTGCGGCACGTCTGAAGGCGTGCCGTGACACAAACCTGACTGCGGCGATTATGAGATGGCTGATGGCTTCTAGTTGCTAGTTGCTAGTTGCTCGCTGCGAGGGCGATCCAGGTTTGCGGGTAGGCGGCTTTGTCGCGCCGTAAAACGGCGGCCCCGGTAAAGGTGAAGTTAGTGACTGTCCAGATGGAGGCTTGCTGATTGGGGACGGTGGCGTTAGCGATCTCGTAGGACATGCCCAGAGCATCGCCATGGTGAGCGCGGATCTGGTCCACGACATCGGGGAAGTCGTGAGCGAACAGGTAGCCGCCAATGGCGATTTGCCCGATGGAGCTAGCGGGTTTGCCCGAAGGCATGGGCACGATGTTGGCTTCGGTGATGATGCCGACCTTGTGGCGCGCGTCGTGGGCGTCGAGCGCGGGAGCGTAGTCCAGCGCCATGCCTAGCAAAGAGGGCAGGGCGGCTTCGGTGGCAGGGCGGGTCAACATCACCCTATGGCCGCGGGCGCCGCTGGGCGAGCGCTGGGAAGCAACGCCCACCAAAGTGAGAACACCGCGAAAGGGCAGACGGTTGGGATGTCCGGCGACATTAGGCATGGCGAGAGCCATGGCGTTGAGTTGGAGGTTCATGGGTTCCTCAAGAAAGCAATTAGAAGCCATCTCATAAATCCGAAACGCTTCCACCCCGAGCAACCTCAGGGGCTAAAGCCCGACATTCAAAGGACTGGTACGGCACGGCTGAAGCCGTGCCCTTTCAAACCCGATTTATGAGATAGCAACTGGCAATTAGCAGTTGGCAATTGGCCAAAATACTTGGCAGGTAGCGCGATGCGAGCCGCTCAGGATGACACGACAAGAACAAACGCAGATGCTTCGACTGCGCGCCGGCCCGACCCGCAAACCGGAAAGGCCTTGCCGGCGCCGCTCTCGGGGTGACAATGCGGAGAAAGCAAGCCTTCTATTGCATGGGAGGAGCGTCGGCGAGGCCGCCACGCTGCTCGGGCAGTGGAGGCAGGCCTTTCATGCGGCGGACCTCGTTGATGGTAAGCACGCCGCAGCCGAGGAGGATTTGCTGGATTTGCGCCTGTTCCAATTCGTTAGGCGCATCCACGTCGGTGAAAACGAACTCCAGATCGTCCCAACCGAGGCGCTTGCTGATGGCGTCGCGAGTGAGGTGTTCGGCGACGAGGCGCGCGACGGGGACGACGGCGGTGCGAAAAGCATCATCCGACTGAGTGCTGGCAGTGTTGCGATTGACGTCGCGCTCCAGGCCCAGAAGCATAGGCGGCAGATCGAAGGCGTCGGCAATGATGCGGATGAGGGCCTCCTGCCATTGCAGCCGGAGGTCGGCATCGGTGCCGCCGCTGAAGCGCAGCACTTCGGGCTTGGTCTCGACGGAGAGGATGGGCACTTTGCCGGTGCCTTCGATTTCGTCCTGCCACCAGCGGATGAGGCGCTCGTGGTGCTGTGGACTGAGGCCCTGCAGCCAGAGGGCGTATTGCACGACGCTGTTGCTGGCGAGGCGGGAGGCGAAGCGATGGGCGCAGAGGAACTCGTGAATGGTCTCGAAGGCGACCTCAAGTTTGCCGAGGCCGAAGGGGGTGTGGGTGCGCGGGTTCAGACGAATGTAGGACAGCTCTTCGTCGGTGAGCGAGATGTCCTGATCGGGCAGGAATGCGGCGGTGGCCTGGACGTAGTGCGGCGACGTGGGATTGCCGTCCCAGTCGGAGCGAATGCGAATGCTGGCGCCGTCAACCGGCCACATTACAAGGGGATGCGCGGGATCGCCGCTGAGATCGAGTTCGATGGCGCCGAAGCCGCCGACCAGCACGTCTTCCAGTATCTGCTCGATAAAAGAGCGGAAGGAGTCCTCGGGGTTGGGCTGCTCGAAGTTAAGAACGAGGGTGGCGATGCGCTCGGTGGCGTCGGGCAGGTCGTCGAGAGAACGGCCGTGGCGCGGCTGAATGCGCCACTGCATTCCAGCGATACGGTCTTTGATGGTGTTGATGGCCTTGCGCGCGATCGGCATTTCGGCGAAGCGGCGCAGGTTGGCGGGCGTGGGTTTAGGCATGACCCCGGCACGCACGAGCGTGGGTGCCCCCGGGGCGAATATGGAAGGTAGAGGCACCGTTCTACGGGCGGATTCGGCGCTGGTGGCTTGCAGCGCGGAGGGGAGCCGGCGAACCGGCCAGTGCAGCTTGAGAAACGACGGTCCCACGATGCGACGCAGGGCGCCGCGCAGAGTGTCTGGCATATTCATAGTGTTTTGCCTGTAAGAGAGTGGTTAGTGGCTGGTTGTCGGTGGTCCGGACGAGGTAGTTAAGGCCGGATGTGCGGACGTAGCAAAGCATCCCACAATGTCAGAGAACAAGGAAAGTCGATGGGGTCGATAGCGGTCCTTCGACTGCGTTCCCTGGGGGGCTTCGCTGAGGATGACAAACGTCTTAGAGTTTGAGCTCAAGCCGAGCGCGCTGGGCGATTTGCGGCAGTTGGCTGGCCCTGGCGATGGTAATGTCGCTGTCTTGCAGGGTCGCCAGAGCGAAGGCCACGCCTTCATCCTGGAGATCCAGACCGTCTTCGGTGATGGCGGTCAGGTCGCTGATGGCGTGCTCAGCCGCGTTCAGGCCCGCGCGCAAGTCCAAGTAGGTGAAGGCCAGCACCTTGGCCGAATCCACATCCGTCGCTAGCGATAGGGCGTGAAAAAGATGAACCACGCCGTTGGCCCCAGCCGGAGCAGGGCCGGCACTGGCCGGCAGCCCGGGAACGCGATAGCCGCAATCGATCTTCAGCGGATCGCCCTTGCGGGTGTAACGCGCGACATCGATGTTCTTCAGCATCAATTGCCAGACGCCCTGTTGCTCGAAGGCGTCGCGCATGGCGTTATAGATGACGCGGCGGCCGGATTGGGCGCGGTGGCCGTGGGTGGTCGATTCCAGATACGCTTGCGCGAGCTTGATCAGCTCGTCCGGAGGCGACTCGGTCAGGACAGCGCTCATCGCCGCCAATTCCAGTGCGCCCGAAAAGGATTGCTGCATCTGCGCGAGCAACCATTCACGACGCGACATGGGGCCGCGATAATTGATGACCTCGGGCAGTCGCGATTGCAGCAGACGGCGTACCTCGGCCTCGTACGATTGCAGCAGCTCGACGTCGACTTCGGGATCGAGGCAGCGCGCCCGTCGCCAGTCGGGAGTGAAGCGCACGCCGGTGAAACCGTCATCACCGCTTTCCAGCAGCACCACGCCAACATTGACGAACTCACCCTTGACCACGTCGGGGACGTAGCGCAGGAGGAAGCATTCGCATTGTTTAAAGGCAGCCATCAGCAGTTAGCATTTGGCATTTTGCCAGAAACGCCGTGTGCGCGGAAGCCGCGCTTCAAGAGTGTGGTCCCGCTGGGCGGGACTGAATTATCGGCGCGCCGTCCATCAAGCCGCAAACAAGTTGTTCGCGGTGCAGCGCGAACCGCAGATTCCTCACGGGCTGAAGCCCGCGAGGAATGACAAGAATAAAGGGCTTAGGACGGCGCACCTAAAGGTGCGCCCCTTCAAAACATGTCGAATCCGACTTTTTCAGCAGCCTGCTAAAGGCCGGTGCTTCTACCCGAACCGTCCTGATGCCACCACCCGAACCGTTTTGACGTGTATGAAAGCTGATCTTTTGGCACCTCACCGGCAATCCATTGTCCTCTTTCTCGGTGTCGCTGTGTTTCTGTGGTGCAACATCAATTCACCGCTTCGCGCCAGTTCGGGAAGGGGTTTCGAGATGAATTGCGGAAATCCAGGACCAGTTCGCGGACGCGGGAGCGGCGCGCCAGCAGGCGCGAAAGCAAACGCTCCAGTTGGTCACTGGCACCGCTATACCACTCGGGCGGAATCTCCTCGGCCAGCGGCCAAAGCGAACTTTCGGGAAAGCTTTCTATGCGGCTGAGCCAAGGCTCGAAGCTGTCCCACGATGTGACACATGCGTAAACGTCGTTGCGCCCGAAGACACCGCGTAGGGGCGCGTCGGGAAAATTCCACTCACCGGCGTTGAAGCAGTAGCCCTGGTCGATGAAGCTGGCGGTCAGCTTGCGCTCGCGCGGACGCCTCCAGAAGGCGGCCTGGCGCCCGTTGGCGTTACAGGTCCATTTGTCGAGCGCGAGGATGCCGGCGAAGTCGCGCAGGTTGCGCACGCGCGAGATCATGGTCTCGGGCAGATAGTCGAAAACCTGGCCCTCGAGCGGCGAGACCACGTAGCGCGAACCGAAGGACAGGCCGGGGGTGAACATGGTGCGATGGCCGCAGAGTTCGATGCGCAGATCGGGCGTGTGCTCCAGCAGCCAGGGGTGCACGTCGACAATGGCGGCCACCGGGACGGGCAAGCCGATCAATTCAGCCAGGCGGGTGCCCAGCCAGTCGTTGACCAAGACGCGCGAGTGCTGGGGGTTGTTCTGAAACTTGACGACGTAGTAAAAGCCGTCGGCGCAGCGCATGAGATGACTCTGCGCGCCGCCCCGCATCCTGCGCACGTGTTGGACCGCCTGGATGAGCACAGTAAGCAACTAGCGACTAGCAATTAGTAACTAGTGTTGGTTTGTCCCTGTGAGCCAGAGGGTCCGAAAAGCGACAGGGGGGCAAAGCACAATCCTGTGGAAAACCGCCCGCAACGGTCATCGCGGCCGTACATCACGGCCAGGGCGTCGGCGTCGGCGGCTGCGGCAGCTTCCCGAGTCGATGCTAACGCGGAAGCTGCCGCGATTACGTCGGCATACGTCACAGAGCAGTGTGAGAAGAGCGAGGTCCACCACAATTCCCACCCTTTCGCCAAGGGCGGCGAAAGGATGAGGCACCCACTCTCTTCGCTATTGGTTACGGTTAGGGAAATTCTGATCAAGTGAAAGCGAGGTCCCGCAGCGGCTAAAGCCGCACGATTTCGGGTACTTAACGGACGGCCTGAAGGCCGTCCCCTTCAAAACGGGACTTAATCAGAGTTTCCTCAGAGCTTTTTGGCAAACAGGCTGGCAAAGCCGAAAATCACCGGCATCAGAGTAGTTGCCAGTTGGGTAGCCACGGTGGCCTCCTGCTGCTGTTGGGGATTGGTGGTGGCGGACTGGGCGATGGCTCCGGCGGTCTGCACGGCTGCGGTAACAGCACCCAGGTGATCGCCAGATCCCCATTGGCCAGCGACGGTGGCGGCTTCCGTAGTAGCCGCCTGCACGACGGACATCATCTTCTGGAATGTTTGTAGGTTGAATGCCATTTCAAGTTTCTCCTTTATGGTTTGTGGATAGGTTGGCGGCGGCGATAGAGGCCGCTACGGGGTTGATGGGTGGAACGCGGTTGGCCGGGGTCCGCGCGACCAGGGGAACGTCCCTGCCGGGACGGGGAGTTTTTTTGTGACGCGTACCCAGGACTTCGTCCTGGGCTAAGCTGAGTCGTCCCGCTCCGCGGGACGGTTGTGTTGTGGTGCTTGCGGTGCCGACGGAAGATGCGGAGCGCCGGTCCTTCGACTCGGGAGGACAGAGCTATAGGGGACGCTTCGACTGCGGCGCTGCGGATGAGAAAAGGGAGAAGCAGCAGCGCTCACCGCTGCCAGGAAGAGCGCTCTCTGCGCTGCAAAGGACAGCAGGTCCTTCGACTCCGGCGGCGAAGCGCCGCCTGCGCTCAGGATGACACCAAGCAAAGTTGCTTTATGCCGCTTGCAGCATGGTGAATTGCAGTTCATGTACCGACTTGGGAGGAAGCACGCGCAACTCGGCGCGGACGGCCTGGGCGACGGCCATGGCCATGACGGTGTCGTCGTGAGCGCCGGCGGCAGCCGAACAGGTGCCATCGGTATGACGGATGAAGGTGCGGCACTCCTCCAGCAGCCGCGGGCTGAGGAACATGAACGACGCCGCCGAGAGAATGGCCGCGAAGTTTTCTAACATGCGGGGACGCGAGGCCGCGGTGGTGAGCCATCCGGGCTGATTGCCGGACTTGTAGAGGTTGGTGTAGCCCTGATTCATGACGAGATGGGCGAGCACCGCGTGGCCGTGATTGTTGCGCTCGACGGCGACCAGCGCGTCGTTGTACTTGTGGGCGAGGATGGCGACACGAGCGGCCAGATCGTGGGGAGAGAAATGTCCGTGAAGCTCGGCACATTGCACTCCGCTGGACTGGTCGATGACCTGAGCGCAGGAATAGTCGCCGTCGGTGCCGCCTCCAGCCGGATCGACGCCGACGATGTATTGCTTGGGGACGATCCCGTTGCCGCCGGGAATCGGCGGAAAGAAGGTGAGCAGGCGGCCTGCGTCGCTTTCTTCGGCGATGGGAGCAGGCTGCTTCAGGCGCTGCTCGACAAGATCGGAATCGAAGACGCAATCGCCGGAAGCCAGGAAGCAGCTCTCGGGATCTTCGGCATACTCTTCCCGGGCGCGGTTGCGGAAGTTGGCGCGCATCTCGCGGCGAAAGGCAATTTGGCCGGGGTCGAGTCCGTGCCGGCGAATGAGCTCGATTTCTTCCTCGGTGAATTTAACAACCTCGATCTTGCGGCGGTAGTTGGCGTCCCACCACCAAGGATAGAAGTGGCGGGTGTAGCCGGTTTGCGAGGCGCGCTGCCACTCGTCGTAAAACTTGCCGCCGGCGCCGCTGGGCGTGGACTCGAGAAAGATCTCGCCGTCGGGCGGGACGGCGGCGCGCAAGGAGGCGAGAGTTTCCGAGACATCGCGCGGCCAGCGGGCGACCTCCGAACAATGGAGGTTGTGGATGGTCAGCCCGCGGCCGGCGTTGGGGTCCGCGGCGGTTTCCACGCGATACTCGCTATCGAGAACGGGAAACACGATCTGGCGGACGTTGGCGCGCGAAGTGACCAGCGCGCCCTGGCGCAACGCCTCGGGCAAGTTCTCCAGGAGGCGGTGCACGATGCGAAAGATTTCTTCAGCGGAACGCTGGTCGTGCGCGACCTGCACGCTGAGCGTTCCTTCGCGAGTGATGCAGTTGACAAAAAAGCGCGCGGCAACGTAAGTGGTGACGCCCAACTGACGGGCTTTGAGAACGATGTTGCGCTGAGTGCTGGTGGTTTCCAGATCTTTCTGGGCGCGATTGAGGACCAGCCGGCGCAGGCGTCCGTTCTTATCGCGGATATTTAACAGCGCCCACATCAGATACTCACGCCAGGTGGAGGCCGCGGGCGAAGTTTTGTAAGGGCCAATGCGGCGGTTGTCCGGAGGTTTCTCGTCGAGATGACTGCCACACCACTTCAGCATTTCCGCGCTGGGGGGTGCGTCGTGGGGAGGTGCGGAAGCAACGGGCGGCGCGGGCAGCTCGGTCGGTAGAGGGTCGAGTTTAGGTGCGGGTTTCAACTTCGGTTTGCTTGGTTGCTTCGAGTTGGTTGTGCGTTTAGTGCCCACCGGGAACTCCTGGAAGAAAGTGGTTCGTGGTTAGGGGCTGGTGGCTAGCGTGGCGGACTTAGTTCCGCAGCGAAACCGCGGATCCCTCACCGACTAAACAGGCCGCTGAAAAAGTCGGGAAAGCATAGTTGCTGCCGCCGGCTAAAGCCGGCTCGGAATCAACAACAAAGAACTTAGACGCTGGCCTGAAGGCCAGCTCTACCCGAGCTTTGACCTCCAACGAGTTTTTCAGCAGCCTGGGAAGTCGGTTCGGGATGGCAAGAATAAGGGACTTGCTACGGCGTAGCTAACGGTGCGCCCCTTCAAGACATGTCGAATCCGACTTTTTCAGGGGCCGGCTAAAGCCGGTCTTAACTTGCGAGGTGCGCTATGACGCGGCGCTGAAGCACCGCTCTACCCGGGCTCGCCAGGGCGCTGCTCTATGCGGGCTCGCCAAAGCGGCGCCTACGCGAGTTGAGTGAAGCGCGTGACAGTTTGCCGTTATCGCACGCCACAGCGATGGTGCCGATTACTGCACGGTTTGGCAGTAGAAGGCGTCGCCGGTCATCTTGTCGGTGGCGGCAACGTTGAAGTTAATGGAGATGGTGTCGGCGTTGGCCAGGTTTTCGTTCCAGGTCACCGTCTGCGGACTCTCGGTAGTTCCTCCAAAGAACGAGAAAGGAAGAGTTACCACCTGGGAGCTCAGTGAGGATGGAGTGAGAATTTCAATGTCGGCCATGACCTCGTAAGTGCTGCCGGTAAACGTAGTGGGATAGCTTTGCGAACTGCTTCCCAAAGTCCACTGCATGGTAACCGCAGCGCTTCCGGTGTGGTGCATACGGGCGTAGCAATGCACTCCGGTCCCGACCGTGAGCGAGCCGGCCGGGATGCTCTTGCTGTAGATGGCCAGCATCGATCCGGTGCCGGTAATGGTCGAAGTCGATCCCGCCATAGTTCCGGAAACCAGGTGCGCACCCTGCGAGGGGATGGCCGGTTGGCTGGTCACCTGCGACCAGGGGACGGTGACCCCGGAAGCGACCGCGCCGGTCCCCAGACTGCCGGGGTCAAGGCTGGTGAGCAGCGACCCGTTCAACGCGGGCAGGTATCCGCTGCTATTGAGCTGTGGGATGTTGTTGGCGCCTAGTCCTACATTGTAGGATGTGCCCCATCCGGTTCCGGTGCTATTGGCGACCCCGGCAGCGGGATAGACCATGCTTCCGCCGGATCCGCAGCCGTTGCAGGTGGTGACGTTGAGCGTGCCCACGGTTGCGGTGGTGGTATTTACGTCGGTGGAGTAGACCTCGTCCCAGCGAAAACCAGGATCGCCGATCCAACGGGTACTGGTGTCGCCATTGACCTTGGTGGGGATGAACTCCCACTGCTGAGTGTTGGGAATGCCGCCGGGAAAGGCGTAGGTCATCTTGGCGAAGAGGTCGGGCGATTGGCCGTAAGTGGTGCGGTTGGGCATGCGGAAGCCGATGCCACCGGTGCTGATGCTGGTGGAGGTGCCGCTGGCGGCGAGCAGGGTTTCGTTGGAGCTGGTGGTGCCGAAGATTTCGGTGAGGATGCCGTTGCCGCTGTGGGGCGATTGGGCGAAGGTATTGAGGTCGAGGGTGAAGGCCTGTCCGGAAAAGAAGGCGCCGGTGGGGCCGTAGTAGAACGGGACCTTGTTCATGTTGGCGGCGGCGGTGGTGCGATTGTTCACGGTGTCGTTGACGGCGTTGACATAGTTCTGCACGTAGAAATTGCTGACGCTGATGAAGGGCGTGGTGCCGGGCGTACCGTTCACATATTTGATGACATCGTTGACGCCGGTGCGGCCGAAGGTGTAGCCGCCGACGATGACGAGGCCGGGCTGAGCGCCGTTCTGGCCGGTCTGATCGATGGTGACGAGCGGGTCCTGGCCGCTGATTTCTTCCTCAGTTTTGAATCCGAGAATGGTCAGGGTGCCGGACTGGCCGCCGTTGAGGCGCACGATGGAAGTGGTGTTGGAGTCGCCACTGAGGCCGTGAACGACGGCGACGCCGCTGAGATTGTTGAAATTGAATCCGTAGCGGCCGGCGCTGTTGGTGGTGATGTTGGCGATGTCTGACGGTGTGGCACTAGCGCCGGTAAACAGGATGTTATCGAGATAGCAGGCGCTGACTTCAATGGTGCGGAGAAAAGCGGTCTCGCCCATGTTTTCGATGTTGAAGCAGTTGCCGGCGGTTTGATTGGCGCCGTTACCGATGACGCGCAGATTTTCGAAGCCTCCCCAATGCCACCACTGGGCGGCGGAGCCGATGCCGGTGCCGACGGTGGAAGTGGCGATGAGGTCGGCATTCAATCCGTTGGCGGCGGTGACGATGGTGCCGTGATTGGTGGAGGTGCTGGCCCCGATAAGACGCGCGCCGGGGATGGCGACGATACCGGCAGTGACGTTATTGTTGCCGTTGTTGTAGGTCACGGTGCCGTTGATGGTGTAGGTGGTGGGGGCAAGTTTGAGCGTAACCGAGTCGTAGAGAATGAAGCCGGGGCCGGTGTAGGGCGAGGTGCGATCGTCAACCACGGCGCCCAGGACGGCGCCATTGTTGTAGGCGGCGTTGATGGCAGCCTGGATGCCGGCGTACTTGCTGACGTAATACTCGACGCCGGGAACGTCGCGGGCGGTGAGGTCGCCGGCGAAACTGGCGTTACCGGTAGAGGGGTCTGACATTGTGGTAAAGACGGTATAGACGCCAGTACCGTTGTAGGCCCTCTCGTTGGCAGAGGCGATGGGGCCGGTTCCGGAAAAGACGTAGACATCCGCCGAGGACCAGGCAGAGCGGTTGCCGCTGGTGTAGGCGGGAACGGCGCCGCCGCGAATGGCGACGGCAGCGACGCTGGTGGAGTCGGTCACATTGTCTTTGGCGGTGAGGTTGGCAGCGGTAGGGGCGGCGAAGCGGAAGCAGGCCTTGTCATAGTCATTGGCAGGCGGCCCGGTGACGGCGAAGGGATTGGTGCAGTAGTTGTTGGTGAGGTAGGCGGGAGTCTGGAAATCGGCGGCGTAGGAGCCGGGAGAATCCCACTGATTGCCGTTGACGGTGAGGCCGGCGCCGGCATTGGTCACCTGCAACGAAGCAGTGCAGGAACCACCGCAGGTGAGTTGGCCGCTGGAGAACTTGTTGTTGCTGATGTTGAGCCCAACAATGCCGCTGCTGTTGAGCAGAATGTCGGAATCGCGGACGATGCCGAAGGTGTTGGCGGAGATGTTGGAGCGCACCAGCGGGGTGGAGACGTAGATGTGGTTCTCGGTGGGATTCCAGAAGCCGGCGGAGGCGGCGAAGTTGTTGCCGTTAATGTTGAGGCGGTAGGTGGTGTAGGACTCGGGGCTGGCAACATAAATACTGAACTGCTTGGCGTAGAGAATGTTGTTGTGATGGATTTGGACGCCGCTGGCGCCATCGATCTGGATGGCGGACCACTTGTTGGCGAAGAAGTGATTGTCGGAGATGAGGACGGAGTGGGAGGGATTGTTGCCGTAGTCCTCGCCATCGCCTTTGACCACGACGCCGTTGAAGGTACTGGAGTCGAAGGTGTTGCCGATGACACTACCGATGTTGCCCTGAACATAGACTCCAATTCCGCACTCAAACCAATTGTTTTTGACTTCAAAGCCGGAGTAGGTGAGCGGGTTGATGCAAACCTGACTGCCATTTTCGGGCGTGCCCCACAGGATTCCCTCGACATCGATGTTCTGGGTACCGGAATCGAGAGTGCAGGTGTTGGTTCCAGCACTGGCGTTGGAGCCCATGCACAAGGCGTTGAGACTGTTGGTGGGGCTGAAGAGGAGGACCTGAGTAGCGGCCTGGCCAGCGCCGATCAAGTTGTCGTTGTTGCGGGTATAGATGGTGCCGCTGATGAAGTAAGTCCCGCGGGGAAGCAGGACGGTGCGTCCGGGCTGGGGAGAGAACACCTGGTTAGGAGTGGTGGTGCTGGTGCAATTCATGGCCGCGCACCAGGCGGCGGTGTTGTCGGTGCCATACCAGAGCGGCCCGTTGGACACGGTGGTGGAGGCGGCGTCTTGCAAGGTGACCTGAGTGGCTGACTGATAGCTGGCGATGGTGGTGTTCAAGAAGGCACTGGACGCCCCGGCAGTGGGGAAGAATGCGGCTTTGCCAACGTCGGCGGAGGTGAAGGAGGAGGCCGAGCAGGTGACAACATTCTGTCCGGAGGTAATGTTGCAGCCGGGTTGGAGAAGGCCGTCGCCCTTGAGGCCGTAGTCGCGCAGATCCATGACGGGGAAGTTGGCGGTGCGCAAATCCTGCGCGGTGTTGACGGTGGCGTTTACGGTGTTGGGCGTGACATTGCCGATGGGAGGGGGCGCGCCCAGATTGCCGCCGCCGCCGTTGGCGTCAACATAAGCTTTGTTGGCGGCGTCGGTGGGATTTTGCGGGGTGGGAACGGAGGGAGGATTGGAGAAGGTCTTGACGCCGGCGGCGGTCTGGCTGGCGGTGAGGTTCATGTAGTTAGCGTCGGCGTAGGCGCGAGTGAGGAACTGGGCCGCTTGATTGGCGGGAACCAGAAGGCTGCGAATGGCCCCGATGGTGGTGGTTAGAGTAGCGGGAACGACCCAATATTCGGAACTGGTGGACCCGTCGTCAAGCTTGTAGGTGACGCGATAGTAAGTGCCGGCGGGAGTTGCGCCGCTGTTGGGAGCGAGGCTGGCGTTGAACTGGCCCTCGGGTCCTAACTGGACGGTGAGGTTGCCGGGGGCGACGGGCTGTCCGGCAGCGGTGGTGAAGGCCGGCCACAGGATGACGACGTCGCCTTGGGCGGGGGTGCCGTCGGCGCGGTAGACGGTGTCGATGATCTGACAGAGAGTAAGGCCGGAACCATCGAAGGCATTGAGGGGCGCGGGCGGAGTGAGGGCGGCCAGGGTGTAGCGGCGCTGGACCGACCAGGCGGAGAAATGCGGGGACGAGATTAGCGGCAGCGGGGCGATAGTTGCCAAGGGCGAAGCGGCCGGAGATGGAAGCCCCGCAGCACGCGCAAGAAGGGAGCGTTGCGGGGATCGGGAAACCGCTTCGCCAGCAACGACGGTACGCGGCAGTAAGATGGCGAAGACAAGCGAGATGAGGACAGAAAAGAACCGCCCGGCAAGGCGGCTGGTATGCGGCATAACGTATGCCTCTCTGCTGCCGGCGAAACCGGCGAAATAGGAAATGGATGGTTGTCCCACAGAGTGGGAATAAACGACACGCAAATGGGCGAAAAGCAACAGCAGGCCGTCGCTCCGCTCGGACTAAAGTCCACGGTCGGGACAACAATTCGTGCTATGTCTAAGTCCGCGGTTGGGAGGACAAATCATGCTATGTCAGGCTCCTGCCTAGGGCGAATTCCTGGAGCCACCCTCAGTTAGGGGCGAAAGCCCGGTTTCTGTTAACCCGACCTTAGACGGTGGCCGGAAGGCCAGCTCTAGCAGAATCGTTGTAGTCCCGAATTGTTGTAGGCCCCGAGCCGCTAGCGGCGTTCCGGCTCGGCGGCCCGATAGCTGCGGACAAAGTCTTCCACGCTATCGACGTAGACATCGGCGAAATCGACGACGCCGCGGCGCGTCTGGATCATGTCCATGGCATCGTCGAGGGCGAACCCCATGGCCCGGAGCAGCGCCAGGGCCATCATGGGCGCGCGATGGACGCCGGCGGCGCAATGAATGAAAATTCGGGACTCGGCGTCATCCAAAGCGGCGAGGGCGAAGTCGACGCCGCGCTGAAATAAGCGCAGGGGTTTGGGCTGAAAGTCATCGTCGGTGGGATTCCACAGGACGTGGACACCGTAAGGCGCGGCCAGGCGAGTGTCGTCGAACTCAACCTGCATGTCGATGATGTGGGTGATGCCGGCGCGAACCACCTCGATCATCTTGTCGTCGTTCCAGATGCCGCCGCCCACCGCGATGCGGTCGGTCACCCATGAGATGTCCATGCTAAGAGTGCTCCTGGTCCCGGGCGGCGAAAAGCGACGATGCGCCGGGAACTCCGCGGTGTGCGCCGTCGTCCGCAGAACTATTCTACAAGCGGCGAGAGAATTTCAGGCTGCCATATCGGGTTCAGGTTCGTCGCCGGCGGGATCGATACCGAGGCTCTTGAAGAAGGCATCGACGGGGTTGAGAGGAGCGGCGGAGGCCAGGGACGATTCGGGGGAAGGCGCGGGGAGAGCAAGGCCAGGCGCGCCCTCTTCGGGCGAAGGCAAGTTGTAGACCCCGGCAAAGTCGAAGAGAGCTTTGGCGGCATTGTAATTGCCGCACAAGGCGAGATTGATGATGGCCTGATTGATCTCCTGGACGGCCGCCCAGATCTCGCGTTTGATACGCTCGACCGTCAGTTGACGCGACTTGAGAGTGGAGAAGAGCGGAGTCTTGGGAGGCTTCTTGGCGCCGTTTGAAGTGGCCGACTGGGCAGCGGCATTTTTTCTGGCGGCGACAATTTTCTTGTAGGCTGCGCTGTCAGGTCCCGGCATGGGCGCCTGCTTTTTGCCGGACGGGATGGCGCTCTTGGAGAATGGCATATAGGTTTTTCCTCGAACGGAGAGATGAATGACAAATGCTTTGGCTAGCGGCTTCGGGCCGGCGGCCCATGCGGTTGCGAGTCGAACCGTGTGGTTAATCGAATCGCAGAACGATGGACCGCAGGACTGAAGTTCTGCACCCTGATATCCCCGGGACGACGCTCAACTTTGCCCCGGAACAGGAAACCCAGCCGAGGCTGGGCAGGATGAAAGATTGGAAATAGGACGGCGCTGGGTGGCCCCAAAAAAGAAAAAGCCCAGCGCTTTGCTGGGGAGTTTGGGGACGGGCGGAACTGGATGCTTTCCCGTTCTTAAACTCTAATTTCAATATAGCACATTGAATGGGGTTTTGTTCAGCATTTCGGCACTTTTTATTCAGTCTATTTTCATCACCTTATGGCTAACTGTTGCATTTTTAAGTATTGACATGTAAAAGATACTCTACAAAGTTAGAGCGTAGTCGTACGACGCTCTAATAATGGGCCAAATTGGGAATTACTGAATCAGGCAGGCGGCGCGGTCTCTGATTGAAGTTCGGCGGCCCGACGGGGAGGCGCGAAAGGGAGCCAGGTGGGGCGGAAACCTGACGGGGAAGCGCTCTAGGCGCGTGCCGTCCCCGAAGGAGTTTGAGGCGTAACGACGCGGTTGGTATTTCTTTTCCCGCTTGGCTGCGGGACAAAGAGACTGGGTCGCAACCCGTGTCGCCGCTCTGCGGCTCGGACTAATTCCCGAGTGACCGGGGCCTTACGGCCCCGGCTAACAGCATCCCGCCGCGTTGCGGCTGATGGAGCTACTTTCGCGCGATTTTGTTCCACCGGAAAATTGCGGTTACGGTTGCGACACTGTCGCTAGCAGGCTGATCCCTTACCGACTAAAGCCGGTGAGGGATGACAAGAATAAGGGACTTGCTACGGC
>Ga0182013_10002476_pt1 | contig 24025 bp, 18 predicted proteins | sample 612S2MmetaG_FD_120487 | JGI IMG/M metagenome (GOLD analysis project Ga0182013, IMG submission 120487) | Permafrost microbial communities from Stordalen Mire, Sweden - 612S2M metaG | ecosystem: Environmental > Terrestrial > Soil > Wetlands > Permafrost | place: Sweden: Stordalen | collected...
ACTGAAACCGGAAACAGGGGAACCGGAAACAGGGGAACCGGAAACACTGGAACCAGAAATAGGAGTCGGCTCCTCGCTACCGGCGATCTTCTCCGCAAGGTTTCTGCCAAGACCGCGGAGCCTGAATCCAGTGGCTTTCTCCGGGATTGCCGGCAAGCCACAAATGGAGCGAGACATCTGGCGAATCAGGCGTGAAATGGGCGTGTCTGCAAGCGCCTGCGGCGAAGCGGCATTCTGCATCTGCCGTGCAGCGGCATAGTCGTCAGGAATCTTCCATTGAACGGGCCTGTTCAGAGCCTTGGTGATATGTTCATCGGTCAGTCCCAGAGAACGAGGATCGTATCGGTTGATTACGATTTCGAGCTTTGGGCTGCCCTGGTTGAAGTACTCCGTGATTACGCGATTTGAGTTGCGCAATTCGGAGATGCCGGCCTGGGTGACGAGAAAAATGGTGGAGGCTTCTTTGAACAAAGCCGTACCCATCAAATCGAGCCGCGATCCTACGTCGACAATGACGTTTTCGAATTGCAGGCGCGCCGCCTTGATCAGCTTGTCGATGGCTTCATCGGAGGCCTGAACCTTGGGAACCTTGCTGGGGGCTGCTAATACAAATATTCCTGAGCGATGCTTGGCCAGGAGTTTGGAGAGGAATGTCGCGTCCAGGCGGTCCACATCCATGAAGGCGTTGTCCGTCGAGAACTCAGTGACGATGCCCAGGTTGAGAGCAGCGTCGCCCATAGGGAGGCCGAGATCGATCAGCAAGGTGCTTTGCGCAGACTCCTGGCCAATCGATATTGCGAGGTTGCAGGCAATCGTGGTGACACCAGAGCCGCCCTTGGCGCCCAGGCAAACCATCAGCCTTCCACGCGCCTTTTTCTGATGGCGACCTCCCTGACGGGGCACGGATGTCGCCCGATTGAGGGCATCCACAATCGTAGCCTGGTCGAAGGGAGGAAAAAGAAACTCCCGAGCCCCGGCGCGCATGCAGCGGAAAACCAATTCCTGATCGGCATTCGCCGAATAGACCATCACGGTCGCCGAGTCCTTGGCGCAGATGTCTTCGACCAGTTCGAGTGCATATTCGCGGTCGCCGTCCAGGTCAATGACGATGACGTCGTAATACCGCTCCACCAACCTCGGCACATCTTCAAGGGCGGCAGGATAGGAAGAGAACTCGCGAACGTCGCAGCCTGGAAACGATGAGCCGGCTGGAACCCCGGACAGCGCGCTGACTAAAGCTGTGCGCCGCATTTCGTCCGGCCCTATGATCCCGATCGACAAGGGATCTGTGCCAGTCGAATTGGAATCCCGCTGACTGAAAGATGTGGAGGACGAACTCGTATACGAGCTACCGTCAGGCCTTTCCAACTCTTGTTGACGGCTCACGCGAAACTGATGATTCTGGTATGCATCGGGCATGGCGAACACTCCAACTCTTAACTTGGAAAAAGCAAACCAGCATTCCGATAGCGATAGCCAAAGTGCCGCGCAAATCGCTTCTTCCAACCGAAAACGAGACTACCTGTGACCTTTCGCGGCCCTTGGAGAGGTTCACAAGGGTCGGCTCGGCACAGAAAAAACCCGAGTCGTAGCGGTTACCACCAGCGCGATGAGCAATCGAGCAATTAATCCATGCCAATCTCATGCCTGCCGTAAAGCCTCCTTTGAGACAGGAATACCCGCCGGCAATCTTGCGGACATAAGCCAGCCAAGGCCGGGACATTTGCGCAAATCTCCGACGGTCGCGAAGGCGAGATCGTCGTGAATTGGCGCAGAGGCGAATTAATGGATACGACTTGCCCCTTTCTCGCGCATTCAGAATCCGAACAACTCGAACAACTCCCAAGAAGACACCGATAACGTGCGTAGGACTTGACCTCGCACAAATGACATTGGTAACAAGAACAGAGGTATCAAGGTAATGAATCTCAGAAAGAGGTAACTATGTCTATGGCACCTTTGTGTTATGCCAGATTCTCAAGGACTTAATACTGCGGGGAACGCAATTGGCAAGGAAGTCAACATTTCCCGAGGGCGCCCACTGAGGGAGAAGGGTGTGTGAATGGATGGATGCCAATAGTTTGGAAGGGACGTTACCAAGAGGCCCTGGGCTTCCCACAATGATGGGATACCCTTCTGGCGGTATCAAATTTATGCTGCCTTATATAAAGAGCTTCGGATTGCATCGGGAAGCACAATCAGACAGGGGAAATCAGCAAATGAACAACGTGCTTCTCAAGCTGTATATCAAGCTTCAGGAATTTGCGAACCGCGAAGACGCCCAGGATCTGGTTGAATATGCCCTGATTGTGGCAGTAGTCGCCTTTGGCACCACAGCCGGAATGAAGACCCTATCCGCCGGACTCGCCACGGCCTTTAGCGGTATCAGTTCCAAGCTGAGCAGCTACGTAAGCTAGTGCCTGGCTGCCTGCACCAAACTGTTGAATTCGATTCTGGACGAGGCTTGGCCAGCATGGGATTTACGCCGATTCTTCGCGTACCGCCAGAGCGATCCTGGAATGGGTCCACAATCCGTGGCACGATTTGGCGCCCTCCATTGGATTCAAATATAACTAAGTTTGCAGTGAGGGACTCACATTCGAAGCTAAACGATTGATGATACGTTAGATCTTTTTGGATCGAGAAAAAATACCCCCAAATGTACCCCCGAGCAACGCAGTGTCGGTTCCATTCGCCGGCGGAACTGCCAATCGCGAGTCGGGCCTATGATCAACGCTACTAGTTATAGGATTTATTTCAAATGTTTTGATCCAATTTGCCGTTGCACATCTCTGCAATGAACAGCAGCTTATCAGGGTGCGATGTTCTTTTTAAACTGCCAGTCGAAATTCGTCCGATCAACGTGGGCTATAGGACGCTGCCCGGGATTCAGCCAGGCTCGTGCTGAGAGAATGTCGAGTGACATGCGGCTAACCCCAGGGGGTCGCTCATGTTTATTCCAAAAGATTTATAGTCCTCAAGCTAGAAAAGGTAATAATATACTTGACTAATGAAAAAATCTTTCGTATTCTGGTCTTGCCATGATGAATGAACTCAAAACCCTAACCGATGCAATCAGATACTTCGCTGATGAGCAAGTCTGCATTGATACCGTTGCCGCTATGCGCTTCCCTGATGGCCCACAGTGCCCCGCTTGCCTGTCTCCTGAGGCTCGACAGCACTGGCTCAAGACTCAGCGCCGCTGGCAGTGCCGGGAATGCGGCAAGCAGTATTCCGTGAAGGTGAACACCATCTTTGAAGATTCACCTATCAAGCTGGATAAATGGCTCACTACCATGTGGATGCTGGCGAACTGCAAAAACGGCGTTAGCTCTTACGAGATTATGCGGTCAATCGGCGTCACTCAGAAGTCGGCTTGGTTCATGCTGCAACGCATTCGATTGGCCATGAAAAACAAGTCGCTCCTGAAACTTGGCTATCAAGGTGGACCGGTCGAGATGGACGAAACTTTCGTTGGCGGCAAAGTCGGCAATATGCACAAGTCGAAGAAAAAGAATTCCGTCAGCAAGAGCCGTGGCGTTGTGGGCAAAGCGATTGTGGTTGGGATGCTGGAGCGCAAGGGCCGCGTCAAAGCAGAAGTGGTAATGGAGCGTACCAAGCTAACCCTGCACGCGCTGGCGAACAAACATATCTCGCCCGGTGCGACTCTCGTAACCGATGAATGGCACGCATACAAAGGTTCGCAGTTTCAGCACGAGATTATCAATCACGCTTGCGAATACGTTCGCGGTCAGGTCCACACTCAGGGCATCGAGAATTTCTGGGCACTGCTCAAGCGTTCGCTCGGGGGCACCTATATTGCGGTAGAACCGTTCCACCTTGACCGCTATGTGGACGAGCAAGCATTCCGCTATAACAACCGCGCAACCAAAGACAATCCTTTGACCGATGCAGACCGTTTCGCGCTGGTTCTTTCGCAGATTTCAGGGAAGAAACTGACCTACGCAGAACTGACCGGCAAGGTGGGAGAAATACCGGTCTAGGAACGCTTGGCTGGGACGCCAGAAACGCGGGAAGCAGGGGCTTTAGGCGTTCGCTTCTCTTCCGCTATGCGCCTATTCAGTTCCGTTTTTGAAACGCTGAGAACGGACCCTAGCAAGTTCTCAAACGCTTTGTATTCGGGAGACTGCGGTTTCGTCTTCATGGGCACATCATAGCAAGGAATGAGGCTACTATGCTGATGCAACGTCTGTATCTTCTCTACTGCCCGAATTTCGACTGTCGAGACCAAATCTTTCTCCCGCGTCGAAGCCAGCTAGGAATATTCGAGCATCCACACAATCAGCCCACGGATATTTGGCCAATAAAATATCGATGCCATCGCTGCGGGCAATGGTCCGATTTTCAGGCTGAAGAGATCCGTCTGGAAGGCGTCGAAGTGCAGGTCCAAAATCTACAGAAGGATGTCCTTTGGCGCTATAACTTCTCAAGTGGCCAAGGAAACTCCGAACGGCGCTACTGGCTGTACATGAAAGCTGCGCCATCTTGGACCGCAGAGCAGATAGTCGAGCGGCTTCTAATCCCATCTGGAATGTGGGAGGAGTCCCACGGCAAACCTGAGTTTTTGCGGATCGGACAGCTTCAGTATTAGGAATACCAATCATTCGAGGACTCCCTATGCCACAGCTATTCTGGGAAGCTCGCTCAAAGGTTGAGCGGGCCGAAGAGCATATCAACGACCTCAACCGAACAATTAGCGAGTTCATCGACACGCCAAATTACGTTGCGTTCCTGGAGCGTGATGTGACATCCAGCCACAATTTGCTCAAGGTAAGAGCGACCAAAGTTTTGCCCGCGAGGTTTAACTTCGTTCTCGGGGACGCAATTCATAATCTCCGAACTTCCCTCGATTACGCCATGAATGAAATTGAGTTGCTGACTGTTGGCGAGCGAACCACTTACACCAAATTTCCCATTTTCGAGACGGCCCACACTTTTAAAGCGGCCATCAATGGCGGATTGAAAGAGAAAGCCCCTAAACAAGTCATCGAATGTATCGAGGACTTTGTACAGCCTTACAGAAGAGGGAATGGCGAGCCCCTCTGGTGTCTTCACCTGCTCGACATTAGGGATAAACACCAACTCCTCATTGCCAATACAGAATTGACTGACGTTACCGGAATTCGCATTAAAGATGATCGAGGCACTGAACACATTCTCGACACTTGGCGCATCATCGATCACCGAGTGGCCGGTTTGCCCGTTACGGGGACCAAGAATGTTGAGATTACAAATCAGGGACACGGAACCTACCGCGTAACGTTCAACCAGTGGCTTCCGTTCGGAGGCGACGAGATCATTCCAACTCTTCATCGCCTTGCGGCATTTATTCGATGGACACTGGATGAAGTCGAACGCGCCTTCCGCTTGAGCCAGATTACCCTTCATCCCTGGAACTGGCGCTAGCCCTGTCACGGCCATTTGATCTTCATCCTTTCTTCATCGTTAGTCAAGTATGTTATTACCCTAGAAAATACCCCTCTTCGTACCCCCCCACGCTTCCGGTTGAATTCGTACCAAAACGCACCGTGCCGAACGTTCGTGAAGAACCCGTCCATCGCCGAGGGAAGCCGTCGCTTGTTTTGGAGGAGGAACGTTCACGTCGGCCGCAAGGCCAGATGCCGGAGAAAGCGACGGTTCCCGCGATCAGATTCGGCAATTCCAAGATTATGCGCGTCCGCTTCTCAGGCTCAGCGGAGACATCTTGCTTTGCTGAAAGAGCATCAAAGTAATCGTCTGCAGGTGGGGTTTCGGAATGCCGGCTAAACGATCTTCTAAGGGAGTCACGACCAGCGCGGTCGTTTCGCACCTGATCTGTTTTGGCGTCTTATTGTTTGCGTTTCATGCCAAGTTATCTATTTATAAGTCTTCCGCCGACCCGAGTGTGGCGGGCTCCAAACTCTCGATCGAAAAGAGTTCCTCGGTAGGTAGTTCGACGATCGGCAAACGCGAGCCTACAAAGGCCCAGCACGAATTTCGGTTGCACATCGTCAAGATCCACAGCCTGTATAGATATCCCTTGCACATGCCTGCGAATCACTCCGCCCAAGTTGCGCTCGTGGCGTCTTCCAGGCTTGGCGATCAGGGAACTTCGCATTTCCATCGACCTCCACCAAACCTCTAGTACCTACGCCGTGTGGCCGAGGCTTAGGCCGCAACCCTAGGCACTCGTCCGATTTCGGACGACGCAGCGATCTGACGCGCAGCATGCACAGGTCATGGAGGATTTTATGTGGAGAATCAAGAACACTCATTCTGCGTGTGTCGGGGGCCTCCGATGCTCATGAATCGTTTCGAAACTGCCCGTGGTGAGGAATGGGCTCCTCCGGAGTTGGCATCGGTTTTACTTGTTGAGGCGGACCCGGAACTTCGATCTTCGCGTGGGCTGCTCCTTGGCTCGCTTCAACATCCCGTGCTCGCCGTGTCAGGGTATCGAGAAGTTTGCTGTCTGCCCCCTGGTAGCAACTGCCGCCTTGTCGTGATAGATCTCCGCCCAAGCGAGCGGGAGGCGCAGCGGATCGCAAATCACGTTCGCAGGATTTGGCCCGCAGCCAAGATCTTGCTCTTTGGTATACCGTCACAGAACTTTGACGATCCCCTATACGACGACTCTGTCGAGACGGTTTGGAATCCGTCGGTCGTCATCAAAACGGCATTGCGGCTTATCGAAGCAACTCAGCCCCTGTCAGCGAGCAAAGATCGGAGAGATTTCGATGCCAACACTTCGAACGAAGTCGACAACTCCCGATCGTAGATCGTCGCGCGGGCCTATTTTGACGCTGATCTTTGCCCTTTTTCTAACTGGCCTGATGTATCTTCTGGCGAGAAGCATGATCAGCCATCATTTCTTCTCGGGCGGTCATTAGCGGTTTCGTAAGTCAATGATTATTCCGAGCGAAGCGATATGATGGATTAGGCAACTTGGGCCCAGGTCTGCATATCAAACAACGGCGAGGATTTAGGGATTTTCTAGAGGACGGAATTGGAAAACGTTTCTCCAACTCGAACTTCGAGACCTAAGGAGTTGTTCTCCTTTTGTGGAGTTCTCTGCGTTTTCCTCGCAATCATGGTTTTTGCGTGGGGGACGAATTACAAGCTGTCGCTCTATAGGTCAGGTCATGAAGCGTCCCCAGCGAAAGTGTGCACTCGCGGCAGCGACGCGGCAAAGAACGCAATAGACAATGCTGCGGGCGTCCGTACTGTAGCGGACGCGGCTGAGACACATCTCAGCATTGTGGTTTTTCGCTCACGTCTCCAAGGGCCCGAGAAGTATCCTCTCGATCGGCTGCGCGACGAAGCGATCATCGACCGGACACCACTCAGTCGCGCTCCGATTCTCTATCTTCGACCACCGCCGGACGAACTCTTCTTTCTCGATTAGCCGCCGAAGATAAGACACTTCGGCGGATGAGTCTAGACATCCATTCGAAGGAAGGTCTCTGATGCGCAATAAGCGTCTACTTCTGATTGCTGCCGGTCTTTTGGCTGCAATCTTGTTATTTTTTTACTTTTTGCATGCCCATCATCGGGCGGACGCTACCAACGATAGCCCGGCAGCACCTCCGGCCGTTTCGGTTGCCACGGCCCAAACTGGCTTTATCGCGAATCAACTCACCGTTGCCGGAGTTTTCCAGGCATATCAGGAAATTGACGTGCATGGAAAGGTCTCCGGATATATCCGGCACATCTACGTCGATATTGGCGACCGCGTGCATCAGGGCCAGACGCTCGCTGTGCTGGAAGTTCCAGAGTTGCAGGCTGAGGTTGCTGGAGCGCAGGCGGGTATCACCCAGACTGAGCAAAACATATCCCGTCTGAAGAATGAAGTCTCTCGAGAAGAAGCCACCTACGCAGCCGTGCACGCAAATTACACGCGCTTGAAGCAGGCCTCTGACCAACAGCCCGGCCTGGTTGCGGCACAAGAGCTTGAGGATGCTCTGGCGAAAGACAGATCTGCAGCATCACAAGTCGACGCGGCCAAGTCTGCCGTAGCCGCCGCTCAAGGACAGTTGGGTGTTTCGCGGGCCGAGAACCTCAGGGTCACCAGCATGGAGCAGTACGCAACCATCACGGCTCCCTATAACGGTGTCGTCACCATGCGCTATGCAGACACCGGTTCGCTCATTCCAGCGGGAACCGCGGAGGGTTTGAACCAGGCGGTGGTCAGGCTCGCTCAGAGCGATGTGCTTAGACTACGCATGCCGGTTCCGGAACGGGATGTCCCCCTCGTGCACGTCGGATCGCAAGTCACGGTGCATGTACAGGCGACGGGGCAGCAGTTCCCAGGAACGGTGGTACGTTACGCGCGGGACGTTTCCAACTCGACGAGAACGATGTCGACTGAAGTGGACGTGAATAATCCAGATTTGAAGCTCACTCCGGGAATGTACGCGGATGTGACCTTTAATCTGGAGCAGAAAAACGACGCACTCATCATTCCCGCAAGCGCCATCATCCAGGGCGATCAACCTTCGGTGATGCTGGTCGATAGCAACAATCGAGTCCAAAAACGGCCGATTGTGCTGGGGATCAGCGGTGGAAACTCTCAGGAAGTTACGTCCGGGCTGCAGCCGGGCGACAGGATCATCATCGGTGGTCAGTCAGAGTTGCAGCCCGGCCAGCGAGTCTCGCCGCAGCCTGCAAAAAGCGACCTCGAAAACTATTAGCCAACGAACCAGAAGGGCGGCCAATAACCATGTCCTTCTTTGCGATTCGTTACCCATTTTTTATTCTCATGGCCTGCATGATTGTCGTCGTAGTCGGCGTAGCGGCAATCACGAGCATGCCCGTCGATCTCTTTCCTCCCGTGAATATTCCCGTCGTTGTGGTGGCCACCTTTTACGCGGGTATGCCGCCTCAGCAGATTGAATCGGACATTACAGACAGCGATGAGCGCTTTTTTACGCTCGGCAGCAATATCGACCACATTGAATCGCGCTCGTTGTCGGGCGTCAGCCTCATCAAAGTTTACTTTCAGCCAGGCACCGATCCAACAGCGGCTGTCAGCGGAATTTCGAACCTGGCAATGGCAAATCTGCGCCGACTGCCTCCGGGCACTCTGCCACCAGTTGTACTTAGCTTCGACGCAGCAAATCTTCCAGTGTGCCTGATTACGCTGAAGGGCGCTGGGATGAATCAGACGGAATTGAAAGACGTAGCCCAGTTCAGCGTTCGAAATCAGGTGGCCAACGTTCCAGGCGCCTCAGTCCCTCAGCCCTATGGTGGCACGTACCGCCAAATCATGATTTACGTCGATCCCTTGAAGCTGCAAGCTTCGGAACTGGGCATCATGGATGTTGTCCGCGCGGTAAATGACTCGAACCTTATCCTGCCCGCTGGCGACGTCCGTATTGGCCCGAAGGACTACAACATCTACGCTAATAGCCAGGTGCCGACGCCCGACGCCGTAAACAGCATCCCACTCAAGACGGTCGGAAACGCTTCCGTTCTCGTGGGCGACGTTGGACATGCAGTTGATGGCGGCCAACTCCAGACGAACATCGTGCGCGTCGATGGACAGCACTCCGTCTACATTCCGGTCCTCAAGCAGGGTGGCGATTCAAACACCATTACAATCGTCAACGGCATTCGCAAAGCCACGGCTCATCTCCTTGATATCCCGCAACAGCTTAAGACCGCCGTGGTGTTCGATCAATCTGTCTTCGTTAAAACCGCCATCAAAAACGTCATCAGCGAGGGTGCAATTGGCCTTTGCCTGACCGGCATCATGATCCTTCTGTTTCTCGGCAACGTGCGTGCCACGATTGCGGTCCTGCTATCGATCCCGATCTCGTGCATCGCAACATTCCTGATCCTGAAGACACTTGGTAATTCGATTAACACGATGGTGCTCGGTGGCATGGCGCTCGTGTTATCCCGCCTCATCGACAATTCGGTTGTGGTACTCGAAAACATCTTCCGCCACTTCGAGATGGGTTCGGATCCGGTCAAAGCCTCGCAGGAAGGCGGCAAAGAGGTTCAACTCGCTGTATTGGCGGCTACCTTCAGCACTGCCATTGTCTTCTTTCCCGTAGTTCTGCTAACAGGTGTAAGCAAGTATCTGTTTACAGCGCTGGCGCTCGCAGTCGTCGTTGCGCTCTTCTGCTCTTATGTAGTCGCGATGACCGTCGTGCCGCTGTTTTGCTCTCGTTTCATCAGGCACACCAAACACGATCATGCGCATGAGTCCGCAGAGGAGGATGACAGGGTTCCCGAGCATATGAGCGCTGGTCACGGACAAACGAACATCTTCGCCAAGACCGTTTATCACTTCAACCAGGGCTTCGGCTGGCTGCAAGAGCATTACGACCGTTCGATCCACTATTGTCTGGGCAGGCCTGCAGTGGTCATAATCGTCTTTTCCATCTTTGTCGTGCTCAGTTTTGCGCTGGCTCCATTCCTCGGCCGCGCATATTTTCCTCGCACCGATCCCGGCCAATTCGTTATTAGCGTCAAGGCGCCAACCGGTACTCGCCTTGAGCTCACCGACCAATACATCGCTCGCGTCGAGCAGGATGTGCGTGATGTTGTAGCTCCTAAAGACCTCAACATGATCGTTTCGAATATCGGAGTCACGCCCGACCTTTCGGCGATCTATACTCCTAACTCCGGAATGCATACCGGGTTTGTCCAGGTAAGCCTGAATCCAGATCACAGCCTCAGCAGCTTTGCGTATATGCGGCGCGTGCGAACCAAGCTCGCTGGGGATCTTCCATCCATCCAAACCTACTTTCAGTCCGGAGGCCTGGTCGATTCGATCGTCAATCAGGGTCTGCCCGCACCCTTTGACATTCAAGTCAGCAGCAACGACATGGACGGGGGATACGCCGTTGCCCAGCAACTTGCCCAGAAAATGCGAGCGCTCCGCGGCGTAAGCGATGTTCTAATTCCCCAAGACATTGACTATCCCGGCCTTGCTCTCAACATCGACCGCCAGCAGGCAAGCCTGGAAGGCCTCACCCCGAAAACCATCGTCGACAGTGTCATCACGGCCATGACGTCTAACGGGATGGTGGATCCAAGTTATTGGATCGACCCAAAAACGGGCAACAACTACATGCTCACCGTCCAGTACCCGGAAACACAGGTACAAACGCTGAATGACTTCAAACAAATCCCGCTGCGATCAGCCGATGGCAAGACTACGACTCCACTTGAAACGGTGGCGTCAATCAAATCAATCAACACGCCAACCGAAGTCGATCACTATCAGCTTCGGCGGGTCTTCGATGTCTACGTCATGCCGAAAGCGGAGGACCTTTCCACGATCAGCAAGGATGTAAACAGCATCGTCGCAGGGATGCATCCGCCCCACGGAACGGTTCTGACGGTGCGAGGAACCGTCAACAACATGAACGACTCCTTCAAGTCCTTTGCGATCGGTCTCATCATGTCGATCGTGCTCGTTTTCCTCATCCTTATGGCGCAGTTCGCGTCCTTTGTCGATCCTTTCATCATTTTGCTCGCCATCCCTCCAGGCATCTCTGGCGTGATCCTCTTCCTTCTTGTCACTGGTACCACCATAAACATCATGAGCCTCATGGGAGTGCTGATGATGACAGGCATCGTCGTATCGGACAGTATTCTGATCGTCGAGTTCACAGGCCATCTCCGCGAGCAGGGCCTCAAGCTCGAAGAGGCGATCATCACGGCCTGCAAGGTACGGTTGCGACCGATCCTGATGACCACGCTTGCCACTGTGCTCGGGCTCATCCCCATGGCGCTGGCGCTGGAGGCAGGCAGCGAACAATATGCGCCGCTTGCCCGGGCTATCCTCGGCGGCCTCACCGTCTCCGGCATAGTGACCGTCTTCCTCGTCCCCAGCGCCTACCTCCTCATCCATCGCCGGATCGAGGCTCGCAAAGAGCACGCAGGCAAGCCATCTTTTGGAGACACAGCGCAGCCCGGTGAGGTGATCGCGTGAGAAACTGGCCGCTCAGTCTACTGCTCATTGCTCCACTGTCTGCTTTGGCCCAAAGCAGCACCCAGGCCAACGTCGCGGAACTCCCCACGGCTCCACAGCCTTCATCGGCCTCGTTGATGCTTGCGGCTGCAGGGGCGATTCCTGGGGCATTTCGGTCCCAAGCCGCGCCTTCAAATCAACGGCAGCCTCTCATCGATCCCGCAACCGCCGCAATCTCCATCACGCGCACTGATGCAGAGCGCCTCGCTCTCAAGAACAATCCACGTATCACCGCAAGTCATCTTCTCGCTCTTGCCGCCGGGCAAGTCACGCGCGAGACCCGCTCGGCTGAACTGCCTCAAGTCTCCGCTGCCATCACCGCAGAAAAAGCGGAAGACGGCAGCCGCATCGGCGCTGAAGGCCTCACAGATTCGCGTCTTTACACGCACGCGGGAACCGGCGGTTCGCTCTCGCAGCTTATCACCGACTTTGGTCGCACGCGCGATCTCGTCGCGACCAGCAAACTGCAGCAGAAAGCTCAGGATCAGACCGCACTCGCTACCGAGCAGGATGTCTTGTTAGCAACGGATCAGGCATTCTACCGCCTGCTGAATGCGCAGTCTCTACTGAACGTAGCGAAGGCAACGGTCGCGGCGCGAGGCGACGTACAGAACCTCACATCCGCACTGACCAAGAGTGCACTCAAGAGCGATCTCGATCTCAACATTGCCTCCGCCGACCTTTCCCAAGCGCAACTCCTGGAATTAGACGCCGAGAATGGGCTCGCCTCCGCCAGCGCCGCTCTTGCAGCGGTCCTTGCCGCGCCGGCAGACACGGTCTATCTAGCAGTTGAAGACTCTGACGATACCCCGCCGCCGCCTCCCGATAGCTCTGTGACCATCAACGCAATCGCTCAAGCCCAGCGCCCCGACCTGCAGGCTCTTCGCTCCACCGCCGCGGCTGACCAGAAGTTTGCAGCCGCGCAACAACTCCAACATCTCCCGACGATTTCCGCATTGGCGACTGGAGGCATCACCCCGGTCGCTCCTGATGGAGTCTTCGTACCGAACTGGTATGCGGCGGCTGGAGTGAACCTGAGCCTCCCGCTTTTCACTGGATTCCGCATCGATGCCCAGGCGAAGGAGGCCCGCCTTCGCCAGGAAGCTGCTGAAAAACAAGCGCAGGATCTTTCTGACAACATCGCTCGGGACGTGCGCGTCGCACTCTTGAACGCACAAACTGCCTTTCGGCGCATTGCCGTTGCGGATCAGTTTCGGAAACAAACCGCTCAGGCGCTCGCACTCGCGCAAACCAGATATAAGCTAGGACTCAGTTCCATCGTCGAACTCAGCCAGGCACAACTGCAAAGCACTCAGGCGGCTGTCGCGGCGGTCAATGCGCGATACGATTACCTTCTGTCCCTCCGTTCGCTGGATTACGCGCGCGGCCAGCTGGCGCCCTAAAACAAGTCGGCTTTTAGGGTGCGACTGGAGAGAAGGCAACACCGGGCAACAGTAGGGACTCGTTAATTCGCGGTAATCAAGATAATGTGAATGATCTTGCGGATCCCGTTCATCCGCGATACGAAATGCACTCGTTGACAGGATCTACATGCCGACGCCCGTTTCAAAGAACGCCGGACAAATCCCCACCTCGCTGGCAAGTCCCGGAGCCGCGCGGTTCTGGCTTGCTGTCTGTTTGATCGGCGCGAGTACTGGTTTGGCAGCTGCGGCGCTGACTCGTTTGCTTGAAGTCGTTCAGCGCGCGGCGTGGAATGGATCCGGCACAAACATAGTCGAGACTGCACGCCAAGCAAGCACGTTGAGACACATCGCCGTTCTGCTAGCTGCCGGTATTCTGACCGGCGTCGGGCAGGCTCTCCTCAAACACGTTTCGAGTGGCAACGGAATTGATACGACCGAGGCGATCTGGTTTTACGCGGGACGCATGCCGGCGCTTAGGACTCTTGGCAGCGCCTTGTTGTCAATCTTTGCCGTGGGTATGGGGGCATCGATGGGCCGTGAAGGTGCGCCGAAACAGGCTGGAGCAGTCTTCGCCAATCTCTTCGCGGACGCCGAGACTCTTTCCGATGAGCAACGGCGGCTGCTTGTCGCTTGTGGCGCTGGTGCCGGCATGGCAGCGGCCTATGGCGTTCCACTCGGTGGTGCACTATTTGCGCTGGAAGTGATGCGCGGGAAACTGGCCTTGCGCTTTGTTTTGCCAGCGCTCTTTGCCTCGCTGATTGCGACTGGAGTTTCCTGGGTCGCGCTGCCCGACGCACCAACCTATATCATTCCATCGTTCTCGCTTTCGGTTTCAGTGATCCTGTGGGTGATCGTCGCCGCTCCCATCTTTGCTTTCGCGGCCATCCTCTATGTGCGGCTCGTTCGCTGGGCCGACAAGCACAAACCCCGCGGGTGGCAACGATTCATAGCCCCCGCGGTCGCCCTCGGGCTCGTAGGATTGGTCTCGGTGCGGTTTCCGGAGATACTCGGCAATGGCAAGGACCTATCCCAGTTGCTTTTCACGGATCAAGTCGGTGTGCGACTGGTGGTGGCCCTTCTGTTCTTGAAGCCGCTTGCCACCATGATTTGCATGCGTAGCGGTGTGCCTGGGGGCCTGTTTACGCCTTCACTCACATTCGGCGCTCTGCTCGGCGCTGCATTGGGCTACGCCTGGAGCGCACTCTGGCCAGGCACGCCCCTTGGATTCTTTGCGCTGCTCGGCGCGGGCGCGATTCTGGCCGCCACTACCCAAGGTCCTATATCAGCCGTTGTACTGATCATGGAGCTTACTGGCAGGGACCGATCATTCATTTTGCCGCTGATTTTGATCGCCGGAATCTCGACGTTGATCTCCCGCTCAATTGAGCAGCGTTCCATATATGACGCACGCCTAAGCGACGAGCAGGTGGCACTGAGACAAAAAATGCGTGAAGAAGAACCAAACCCGATTGGCGTATCGCAATAGGCGTTCTTCAAAATTACTGCGAATGTAAAGCGGGTGCGCTTTGGTGCGAATCCTATATCTGAAAACTGATTCATCCTTAAGATGGGGTGTGGCGACGTCTGATTTGGGAGCGAAGGCGCGGCTGATGACGAACGATCTGGGAACGATCGACCATCAGCGGAAAAGATATGACTTGGTTGTGTGCGCATGCGTAGAATAAGTGACCAAGAAACAGGATCTCTTTTAGCGGAGACTGCAATGCTATTACGTCATGTGTCCCGGGCGCTTCTCGTTGGGATTCTACTGTCGTCTTTTGTCTCCGGATCGGTGGCTCAGCAGAGATACTCAGATCGAGAGGCTCTTCTCAACCTGAAGCTCTCGAATCAGCCAGGAGAAATCCCCGCCTACTATAGTGCCTGCTGCAAAAGCCGGGCATTGGAGGTGCAAGCCGCTCTCGAAGACGGTCTCCACTTTTACAATGAGAAACTTGGTATCCATCTGGATCTCGTTGTGGCCGTACTCGACAAGAAGGACTGGAATCGCATTCTGGATCAGCGGCCAGACCATATTGTCCCTCCTTACGGAATGACCTACGTCCCCTTTGACGTTGCGTTCATACCTGCCGATGACGATGGGGTAATCACGCAAGGCCTGTTGGCTGAAAAGACCCATGAAACGGCAGAAACACGCCGATTGCTCGAATCGGTGCATCTTGGTTTTGACGAGGCTGCTCGCAGATTCATCATGCATCCGATTCTGCATGAGTTGGGCCACAGGCTTGTTATCCAGTACGGTATCGCTCCTCCCATGCAGAATGGCTCTTGGTGGGTTGATGAAATGCTCGCCAGCTACTTTGCCTACGCCTACGAAAAATCCAGGCGACCGGAAACTGCAACCATTGTGGAGGCAATGACCAATCTCTCGTCGGAAAATTTGAAGTACACGTCACTCGACGATTTTCCGAAGACAGTTCCGCTCCTAATGGCTGGGGACTCCTCCAATATGACCTGGTATCAGCGTCAATTTGAGGCGCGCCTCGCTTCTGTGTACGAGAAGGAAGGTCTCGATTTTCTGCCCAGGGTGAAAGCGATGTTTCCTGCTGGATCGAAAGACGACCTGAGCCCTGCCGAGGTGCTTGCAAAACTGGAACTCGTCTGCCCGGGATTTCAAGCCTGGGCAGTCCAGATGACAAACGTAAAGGCGGCCGGCAAGACGGGTGGTCAGTGAGCGCGAGGTGAGGTTGGCCAGCCGATCTTGAATCTAAAACTGGGAAACATATACAGGGACGCTTCACTTTCTCGATATATAACGGAGGTTCACAATGTCTTCGGTAGCTGATAACGGAATTGTTCATCTTGCTGCTTCTCGTTCCGTCGACGAAGTGCTGGAGCACCTTCTTTCCATTCTCCATACGAAGGGCATAACCGTCTTCGCGGTTGTCGATCATAGCGGTGAAGCTGCGAAGGTTGGCCTTGAGATGCCTGCGACGAAGCTAGTAATCTTCGGGGATCCAAAGGCAGGTACTCCGCTAATGATTGCCGCGCCGGACAGTGCCCTCGATCTGCCCCTGAAGATTCTGATTGCAGAAGAACCGAGTGGCAGTACACGGGTCAGCTATAACAGTCTTGCTTATCTACTGGCACGCTACCGACTAACCCCTGAGATTGCGACTAATATCGCGGCAATTGAGCAGATTGCGGCAGCGCTCGCGGGCGCAATCCAGTCATAGGCCGTGAGGTCTGCGCCTTATACCGGGAGCACAACTTCTGAAGAGGACTCCTTCATTTGTGAAGTTCACTAAAGGTGAATCCATCCGGCCTTGATCATAGAAAGCGATCCCACGGCGACGATGAGCCAGAGGAGAGCACCCTGAAGAAACGGGCGAATGCCCACTTCATGGAGCGTCTTCATAGACAACCCAGTTCCAATCAGATACAGCGTGACAGTTAGGCCGATGACGCCCAGATGCTTGAGCACAGGATACGCGGGCTGGAAAGCGGGAACGTAAGTATTCGCGACCGCTGCAAGACAGAAGAAGAAAATGAACCACGGCCATTGAATGCGCGCCTTGCTCTTATTTGCCAATGCGGTTCCAACTGAAAGCGGTACGATCCATAGAGCGCGGGCCAGCTTGACGGTGGTGCCAACGGCCAGTGCCACCGCTCCATACTTTGCCGTCGCACCAACAACCGAACTTATATCGTGAATCGCCAGCGCCGACCACAGGCCGAACTGCGTCTGCGTCATGTGCAATCCGGCCCCTATTACGGGGAAGGTGAGCAAGGCGACCGAGTTTAGAACAAAAACTGTTCCCAGCGAAACAGCGATTTCCTCCTGGCTCGCATTGGTGATTGGGGCTATTGCAGCAATAGCGCTGCCGCCACAGATCGCAGTTCCCGCCGAGATTAGATACGAGATTCGTTTCCCCACGCGCAGCAGCCTTCCCAGTCCCCAGCCCAATAGCAAGGCTATGCTGATGCTTCCTGCGGTATAGAGGAGGCCAGAGCGGCCAGCTTGCATAACCTGCTGCAAATCCATACCGAACCCAAGGCCCACGACAGAGGCCTGCAGCAGCAGTTTCGACAACTGCTTGGCTTCAAGATGAAACGGATGAACGAAACTGAATCCGTAGACAAGACCGCCGGTCAACGCAATGGGGGGCGAAACAAGGCCGCTGGCGGCAATAATCAGACCGATAAAGAACAGATTCTTGGACATACATCCAGTGTTCCGGAAGAACGCGTCGCCGTCCAAGCAGAAGTAATCATGCCCTATTTGCGAATCTTATTGGTTCGCGCAAACCATCAACAGTGGGGCAGCGAGCTCTCAACGTCCCTAAGCAGGAACTGGTAAACCAGCCGGCTAGGGCAGTTCTGCCGGAGCAAGGCTCTGAATGAAACTTGTACGCTGCGCCACAATGCCGGCCGCCGGGAGGTCCTCAATGAATTCAGGTCCGGCAAAGCGCCGATAGAGACTCGCCCGTCCTGCCGCCGCCACTTGCACAAACTCAACGGCCAGCAGCTTGTCGGGAATGCGTGCTCCAAACCAGTGCGGGTCGTCGCGCTGCGTCCATGTAACCAGCGCAAGCACCGCTTCAGCAGAATACGCCGGAGACTGCGATTGGCTGATTGAAGTGCCGCGAGCATGCACGGCCTGCATGGCTGCTTCGTTGCCGTAGAGCGTCGCCGTTGTGTGGCTCTTTGGGTCAACATACATGGTGATCGCGCCCCAACTGAGCGGCTGAAACGGAAGACTCGTAGGCAATGCGGCAGCCCGATTATTGACAACCTCATCGTGGCTGGAAACTGCTGATGTAACCGGCAACGTGTAGACGTAGTCGTTGCCGCGCACGGGCTGGTGGCAGCCTGTGCATTCATTCACGAAATGCTCATCGTTGCCGTAGGGTTTCAGCTCCAGACCCCGCCACCTGCCCCAGCCCCATCCTTCCGTGTCCTTATAACGCTTGGCATCTTTCTCCATGAATTCAACCTGCCAGAACTTTCCTGGGTGCAACAGTCCATCGGGCCCGGGCTCCTGGAGCCACGCAACTTTGGCAAAGCGAGTTCCGTCCGGCCAAGGCGAGATGTTTCCCGAAATCCCTGCCTTCACTGCCACGTCATTTCCGAGGACGAATCGGAAAGTATTGTTGTCGCCGCGGTCGGTCGTACTGATCGGCTTCCAGCTCTCAAAGTTTCGATCGAATGGAAATCCGTTAAACTCCGGCTGCACCGCCGCCAAAGCGATGGGTTCATGAGTCTCAGCGGGAACTGCCCCTGGCGCATTGCCAGACTGGTTTGGGGCGGGACCCCACGGAGCCAGATACGCCTTCAAGGCTGCCAACTCCTCTGGCGTCACCTTTGCTTCGGGATGCAGCGTAACAAACTGCGGCAGTGGCATTGCGCCGAGCTGGATCATGTTCACTGCCTCGTAGAGCGTCGCCTTCTGTATGGCAGCGGGCTTGGCGCCCAGTGTCGAAAAGTTGAGGTGCTCGCGCGCTGTAAGAATGTCGCACCGCACCAACCAATAGCCGGGGACGATCTGGTCGAACCACGCCAGCCGCCGCTGATCCGAGTGGCAGCTGTAGCAATCCTTTTCGAGAATGTGCCGAACCTCAGGCGGGGCCTGCAACTCGGCGGTCGCTGGCTGTGTTGGAATACTTGGCCGAAATATCTGTAATGCCCCAAATACAACCACTCCTGCAACGACTACTTTGCCAACCATGCTGATTCTCGACATGGTAAGAGTATTCCTGAATCAGGCAATCGCGTCCAAGCAGAATTGTTCATACCTCATTTGCAATTCTTATGGCTACCGGCGGTTAGGTTCGCCTGGACTTGGCTGAGATCCTCTGCAGGCCTGCACGTGCTGTGACGAATCTCTGAAATTCAATAGCCAAACCCTGCGGCTCGGGACCGGATGCATGCGCGACAAGGAACTCCCGCTTGATACTCAACCCTTCCACCTCAACAATCTTGAACGTGTTGCCGAGCCTCAAGTCCTTCGCAATCGCCCAGCGCGAGACGAATCCAACGCCCAAGCCCGCTTCGACAGCGGATTTGATGGCTTCGGTCGAATCAAGCTCCATCACAATATGCATCGAATTCCGCTTGACGCCCTGCCGTTCCAACGCTAATTCGATGACATGTCGCGTCCCTGATCCGCGCTCCCGCATCAGCAGTGGAATTGATGCAATTTCTGAACAAGAAACCGAGGAGCGTTCAGCCCACTCATGAGCGGTGGACGCGATAAGCACGAGCTCATCCTCAAGGAATGGTTCTGTCTTGACATCCCGGCTGCGAGTGGGACCTTCGATGAAGCCCAATGCGATCTTCTGCTTCTCCACAGCCTCCACAATATGTTCTGTGTTGCCGCTGACCAGGGTGGGATGAACCCGGGGATGCTCCCGACAAAACTCCCCCAGGAGCCGTGGCAACACATACTGTGCAATGGTGGTGGAGGCGCCAAGAGCAAGTTCTCCGGAATGTTCACCGCTTAATGCCGCAATGGCATGCTCCGTCTGAGCGAGCAGCGTCTTAACCTGTTCGCAATAGTCAAGGAGAACTTTGCCTGCAGCCGTAAGCGTGATGTGGGATCCAGTACGATCAAAGAGCTGAACGCCAACGTCCTCTTCCAATGCCTTGATCTGGAGACTCACTGCGGGCTGCGTCAGGTAAAGCTCTTCGGCTGCTTTGCGAAAACTGAGTTGTTCCGCGACTGCGCGGAAGGCTACGAGACGGAAGTTTTCGAGAGTCGCCATTCATTGATTAGAACACCGGCACTTGGCGACAGTAGCATAGGAGCTCCGCTCTGATCGTTGCGGAAGTGCCGGCTAGCGAACTTCGACGCGACGGCCACATGGGTTGCTGAAAAAGTGTTGACAGCGGCTCTCAGCCGTTGGACTCAAGGACGAAAACCTATGGCCCTGATCCGCGCTCCGCTCAAGCTGCGGTATTCGCAGATTGGACAGGGACTGGCGCCCCTTGGAGCGAGATAAAGCGCTCAGGCGCGCAGCAAGCTCGGCTGAGCCGAGCCAGATCGTACTTCATCTCTTCGTCAGATTTGAAGGATTCAAGTACGGCATTGAGGATGGAGGCAGTTGAGGCGTCTGCCGAGTGATCGATCCGATAGTGCATCCACTTTCCTTCTCTTCGTGCCGACACCACCCCCGCCTTGCGAAGATAGGCTAAATGCCTGGAAATCTTCGGCTGCCCTTGCCGCAGTATTTCAACCAGGCAGCAGACGCATACTTCACGTCCAGCAATCAAATTCAGCAGACGTAGCCGTGTTCGGTCTGCAAGGGCCGCAAACAGGGGAACGAGATCGGTCGACTTTGCCCGGGAACTCATACATTCATAATATGCGTGTTGACAAATATGTCCAGCGTTCTATATATTCGCTTTAACGCATACGATAGAGGGCCACATGAACACAGCCATCGAAGTTCAGCAGCAGGTCAAAGAGAAGTACGGCAGCGCCGCGCGAGCTGTCTCCGAATCCGGCAGCGTTCAGGCTTGCTGCGACCCGGCGCTTCGCTGTTGCGATCCCATCACCATGAACCTCTACAGCGCCGATGAAAAGGGTCTCATTCCGGAGAAGGCAGTGCTAGCCTCCCTTGGCTGCGGCAACCCCACCGCGTTGATCGAGCTCAAACCAGGCGAAGTCGTGCTTGATCTCGGTTCCGGCGGTGGGATCGATGTGCTTCTTTCCGCGCGGCGCGTTGGCCCCACCGGGAAAGCCTACGGCCTCGACATGACCGACGATATGCTGGCCCTCGCCCGCGAGAACCAGCGCCAGGCCGGCGTGACCAATGTCGAATTCCTCAAGGGCGAAATCGAGAACATCCCCCTCCCCGATAACTCTGTCGATGTCATCATTTCCAACTGCGTCATCAACCTCTCGGCGGACAAGGAACGTGTTCTCCGCGAAGCTTTCCGTGTGCTCAAGCCCGGGGGCCGTTTCGCTGTCTCCGATGTCGTTGTGCGCGGCGCGGTGCCAAACGTCGTTCGCCAAAGCATGATGCTCTGGGTTGCTTGCATCGCCGGCGCCCTTGACGAGCAGGACTACCAATCCAAACTCTTCGTCGCTGGTTTCGCCGACGTCTCCTTCGAACCCACACGCGTCTACGACGTGGAAGACGCGCGCCAATTCCTCAGCGCGTCCGGCATTGACGTTGACGCCATCGCCGGCCAGGTCCAGGGCAAGTTCCTCAGCACCTTCATTCGCGCTACTAAGCCCCGGACCCCCTGCTGCCAACCCGGCTGCTGCGCACCCACCGCAGTTACGCTGAAGGCCTGATTGCAAATGTCCACTCACTACAAAGTTCTTTTCCTCTGCACCGGCAACTCGGCGCGCTCCATCATGGCCGAGGCGATCCTGAATCACAGGAGCAAGGGCAACTTCAAGGCTTATAGCGCCGGAAGCCATCCCTCGGGCACACCCCGCCTTGAAGCGCTCGCTCAACTTCAGTCCGCGGGCATAAACGTGGAGGGCCTGCGCAGTAAGTCCTGGGACGAATTCGCTGCCCCCGGCGCGCCTCATCTCGACTTCGTCTTCACGGTTTGCGACAACGCCGCGAATGAAGTCTGCCCCTACTGGCCCGGCCAACCCATGACGGCCCATTGGGGCATTCCGGATCCGGCCGCGGTAAAAGGTACACCGGAGGAAATCGCCCGCCCATTCCGCGATGCTTTCGTTGTCCTCGATCGTCGCATCGGACTCTTCCTTTCGCTCCCGTTGGCCACGCTCCAGCAGCTCGCTATCCAGGATGAGATCAGAAAAATCGGCAAAGCATGAAGCCCACTCTCATGCAGCGTCTTGCTGCCGAGTTCATTGGTACCCTTTTGCTCCTAGCCGCCGTGGTCGGATCAGGAATCATGGCCGAGCGCCTGGCAGGCGGGAATGTCGCACTGGCGCTGCTTGCTAACACCATCGCTACAGGAGCCGCGCTCGTTGCGCTCATCCTCGCATTCGGTTCCATCTCGGGGGCACACTTCAATCCGGCCGTCACGCTGGCGGACGCGTACGTCGGCGGAATTTCTTGGCGATATGTCCCTGCCTACCTGTTTGCGCAGGTCGCAGGGGCCTGCTCCGGCGTGGCCGCCGCTCACCTAATGTTTGGCCTTACATTATTCTCGAGTTCGACACACGCCAGGAGTGGAGCAGCTCAGGTGTTCAGCGAGTTTATCGCAACTTTCGGATTAATGGCCGTGATTTGGGGTTGCGCACGCTCGCAGCCTAATGCAGTCCCATATGCCGTCGGTACTTACATCACCGCCGCCTACTGGTTCACTGCATCCACATCATTCGCCAATCCGGCCGTCACGCTGGCCCGCTCTCTGAGCAATACGTTCGCCGGCATTCGCCCAGCCGACATCCTCTGTTTCATCGCAGCGCAGCTTGTTGGAGCATTTGCCGCAACTGTTCTGTTCCAATGGCTCATGCCCGCACTCATTAAGGAGCAAGCTGTCGTTCTGTAATTCCTCAGGCAATCGCGTGTCCGCAAACAAGTTGACGTAAACATTCCTTGGCTCATATCGAGCCGCGCCGCCCTCGCCAACTCCTTCTTTCAGCCAGGTTGATGAAATTCCCGCTCGATCTACCAAATGCAGGTCTGTTCACAGACGAAGACGACGTCTATACTGACCAGCGAGGATCAAAGTGAATGATTCAAGGTCTGGTTCCAACCCCCAGGCAAGAACGGCTATGCCCCGCGCCTAAGGGTCCGCTGCGCATCGGGCTGCCTGTGATCGCGCTCCTCGCCCTCACCTGCTGTCATGCCTCGTCCCAGTCTCTGGTGATCCAGTACGTAACCGTGATCGACGCCACCGGACACGCCGCGCAACCTGACAGAACTGTGGTCGTCAATCAGCATCGCATAGTTGCAATTGTCCCATCGAGGAAAGCACATATCCCGAAAGACGCACGAATCATCAACGGCGCCGGCAAGTTCCTCATCCCCGGATTGTGGGATATGCATGTGCATGGCGCATCAGACGATCGCGCTCCCTGGAGCCATCTTCTTTTTCTCGCCAACGGAGTAGTAGGCGTTCGCGATATGGCAGGCCCACAAGATGCCCACGCGTGGCGCGCCGGGCAGGCTTCGGGTCCATCGCCGACCATTTATCTTGGAAGTCCCATCATCGATGGTCCAAATCCGGTTTGGCCTGATTCCATTGTCATTACGGATGAAGCGCAAGGGCGACAAGGAGTGGATCAGCAGCAACAGCGCGGCGCGGACTTCATCAAAGTCTACAGCCGGTTGCCTCGTAACGTTTACTTCGCGATCGCCGACGAGGCTATCAAACGCGGCATTCCGTTTGAAGGACATGTGCCGGAGCTGGTAACTGCAGCAGAGGCATCCAACGCCGGCCAAAGAAGCATCGAGCATCTGACGCGCGTAGCAGACGCCTGCTCCAGGGACGAATCAGCAATCGATTCTGACCTGCAGAGGTTCACAGAGTTGTTCCGCAAGCCAGACGCAACCATGAGCCAAAAGGTGGATGCCGGGAGAAACATCATTCTCCTCAACATGCGCACCGTTGCATCCTTTGACGAAGCGACCGCCCAAACTCTATTTGCGTTGCTCGTGAAAAACGGGACCTGGCAATGTCCCACACTTACCTTGCTGCATGCGCAGATAGACGATCCGTTACC
>Ga0182013_10002477_pt1 | contig 24019 bp, 17 predicted proteins | sample 612S2MmetaG_FD_120487 | JGI IMG/M metagenome (GOLD analysis project Ga0182013, IMG submission 120487) | Permafrost microbial communities from Stordalen Mire, Sweden - 612S2M metaG | ecosystem: Environmental > Terrestrial > Soil > Wetlands > Permafrost | place: Sweden: Stordalen | collected...
GAAGCTGCGCACGCCGCGCGGCTGATAGTGCGTGTACGAAACGAGCAATTCGGCGTCGGCGCGGGTATTGACCATCGGGCAGATGACGGCGTAGGCACCAGCGTCGAGCATCTTCATGAGGATGCCCGGTTCGAGCCACGGCACGCGAACCACGGGGACGGTGTTGGTCGTCGAAATGGCCGTCAACATGTTGACCGCCGCCTGATAATCGACCACGCCATGCTCCAGGTCGATCGTCAGCGAGTCCCAGCCTTGGTGCGCCATCGTTTCGGTCGCGAACGCACTCGGGATAGCGAGCCAGCCGTTGAGAACCGCGCCTCCGGCTTTCCAAATCGTGCGAATTCTGTTCTCGCGCATCGGCATGTCCTTTCTGGGATTGGGCCGCGTCCGGTTCAGCGCACGAGCGTGTCGCTTGGAGCCGAACTTCCATCAAAGGGGTTTCCGGGTGCAATCGCGACCTAGTGGATCGACTTCGTCGATCCGTCGCGTTTGCGGCTTCGCCGCAAGCCGGAGGGTGTACCGAGCGAAGCCGAGGGCACCCATCCCGTCGTCACGCGTATGGGTTCGTCTCGGCTTCGCTCGACGAACCCTCTAAACCCGACACGCTCCTAGGGTCGTTTACCGAATTCGACGTGATCCGCGGTCCATGCGGCAACCTGCGCGCTCAGGCTGAAGCCGAGCCCGGGCCGGTTCGGAACGATCATGCGGCCGGCCTTGATCTCCAGGCGTTCGTTGAACATCGGCTCGAGCCACTCGAAGTGCTCCACCCACGGCTCACGCGCGTAGGCGGCAGCGAGATGCAGGTGAATCTCCATTGCAAAGTGCGGTGCCAAGCGCAAGCCCTTGTGATCCGCAAGCGCGGCGATCTTCAGAAATTGCGTGATCCCGCCGACACGCGGAGCGTCGGGCTGGATGAAGTCGACTGCGTCGTTCCGGATGAGCTCCCAGTGTTCGGCGACGCTCGTGAGCATCTCACCACTTGCGATCGGCGTATCCAACTGCGCGGCTAGCGCGGCGTGACCCTGGGCGTCGTAGGCGTCGAGGGGTTCTTCGATCCAGGCTAAGTTAAATTGCTCCAGGATGCGTCCGACCCGATGCGCCGTTGGCCGATCCCATTGCTGGTTCGCGTCGACCATGAGCGGAACGCTCGGTCCGAGGTGATCCCGGACGGCTTGGACGCGCTTGAGGTCGATCATCGGGTCGGGCTGGCCGACCTTGATCTTGATTCCGCCGATTTCGTTTGCCAAGGCTTTCGAGGTGTTCTCCAGGACTTGCTCGATCGGGGTCGATAAAAAACCCCCCGACGTGTTGTAGCATTGCACTGAGTCGCGATGAGCACCAAGCAATTTCGCCAACGGCAGATTCGCGCGCTTGGCTTTGAGGTCCCAAAGTGCGATATCAAAGGCCGCGATGGCCTGCGTCGCAAGTCCGCTGCGGCCGACGGAGGCGCCGGCCCACATCAGCTTCTCCCAGAGACGAGCGATGTCGTTGGGATCCTCGCCGAGGAGGTTTTGCGCAATCTCTTTGGCGTGCGCATATTGGCCCGGGCCGCCGGCACGTTTGGAGTAGCTGAAACCGATGCCTTCGTGTCCTTGCCGCGTCACGATCTCCGCAAACAGAAACGCGATCTCCGTCATGGGTTTCTGGCGTCCGGTGAGCACCTTTGCGTCGCTCACGGGAGTTTTCAACGGGAGAAACACCAAGGACAGCTTGATCCAAGCGATGCGGTCGGTTGTCGCCTCACCGGCCTCGAGTCCGGCGGCCAACGGAGCAGCCGTGATAAACTCAGTGAACACCATCGACGCATCGACCCCTCTCGGCATGCTCGGGATTCAGGTGCTTCTCGCTGACGCGAGCGTTTCGGTTCTGCGGTTCGCGAGGCGCTCAGCAACGGCAGACGAATTGTATCGCACCCGAACAAGACTCGGTATCGTGAAATCTATGGAACGCCGGCGACGATGCCGCTTGCACGCGCACCGAAGAATGTGCGGGGCGCCGCTCAGCGGACCAGGCTAGGACGCTTGTTGTCGAACGTCCAACCGGGAATCAGGTGTTGCATTGCGATCGCATCGTCGCGCGCCCCAAGCCCGCGTTCCCCGTACAACCGATGGTGCTTTTCAAGCTGGAGCATGTCGATTTCAATGCCCAGGCCCGGCTTTTGAGGAACGCGAATCTTGCCCATCTGGATTTGGGGAGGATCGCGAGTCAATCGCTCACCGTCCTGCCAGATCCAATGCGTATCGACCGCCGTGATGTCACCCGGAGCGGCTGCGGCACAATGCGTCAACATCGCGAGTGAAATATCGAAGTGATTGTTGGAGTGCGATCCCCAGGTGAGCCCCCACTCACGGCACAGCTGCGCGACTCGCACCGATCCGGCCAGCGTCCAGAAATGCGGATCCGCCAAGGGGATCGTTATCGCGTTCAACGCGATCGCGTGACCCAGCTCGCGCCAATCGGTGGCGATCATGTTGGTTGCCGTCGGCATGCCGGTTGCGCGCCGAAACTCGGCCAACACTTCGCGCCCCGAGAACACGCCCTCGGCGCCGCACGGATCCTCGGCATAGGCCATGATGCCGTGCAGATCGCGGCACAGCCGCACGGCGTCTTTCAACGGCCAACTGCCATTGGGGTCGAGGGTTATCCGAGCCTGGGGAAAACGCTCGTGCAGGGCACGGATTGCGTCGACTTCTTCTTCGCCCCGCAGTACGCCGCCCTTGAGCTTGAAGTCGTTGAATCCATAGCGGGCGCGCGCCGCCTCCGCGAGCCGGACGACGGCTTCGGGACTCATTGCCGGTTCGTTGCGAAGGCGGAACCACTCGTCGTCCGCCTGCGGTTCACTCCGATAGGGCAAATCCGTGCGGCGCCGATCGCCGACATAGAACAAATACCCAAGCACCGCTACGGAGTCTCGTTGCTGTCCCTCGCCGAGCAGTTCCGCAACCGGCACACCCAAGTGTTGCCCGAGCAGGTCGAGCAGGGCCGCCTCGAGCGCCGTGACGGCGTGTATCGTCGTGCGCAGGTCGAATGTCTGAAGACCTCGTCCGGCAGCATCGCGATCCGCGAACCGCAACCTCACGCCGTTGAGAATGCGGTGATATCCGCCGATCGAATGACCGACGACGAGCTCGCGTGCATCCTCGAGCGTCTGCCGAATCGCATCGCCGCCTGGAACCTCGCCTAGCCCGGTATTGTTCGCGCTGTCTTTGAGGATGACGATGTTGCGGGTGAAGAACGGACCGTGCGCGCCGCTGAGGTTCATCAACATGCTGTCGTGCCCGGCAACCGGAATCACTTGAAGTTCGGTAACGAGCGGGGCACCATGGCGGTCCGCCACCGCTTTGCCAGGAGCTACGCGCATCTCTACCTCACGATAACGTGGCGGTGAACCTGAAAATGATCGCGAGCGGCGATGTCTGACCCGCCGGTTGAAAGCACCTTCTCGGCTGGGACGGGACATCGCGTGTTGGACGCCGCGGGAACGACGAGGCACGCGACGTGAACGCATGGAGTACGGGAAGCGCGACGAAGCGCGTCAGATTACGATGGGCAGGCACGCTGCTAAGGCCACGTTGACGATCGATAGCGCGAATCAAATAAAAAAAACCGAGTGGTAATAGAGCGTTCCTGAGCCGGCAGCCGTCCGACAGAAATCGGGCCACCCAGCGCCTATTCAGACCGGAGCGACCCCTCGCATATCCCGGCTAGGGCCGCGCTTTCGAGTGCAGTCAAGCGATCGGCGATGTGGGAAAGGCTTTGGTCGAGCTTCTTATCGAGTCGATCAAACCCGCGCATTTCGACCTCGAGCGAATGCGTGTCGCCGCGGGCTGTACTTGCCGCGGCTTCGAGTCGGCGCACCTCCGCTTCGAGGCGCCGCACGTCTTCCTTGAGCAAGCCGACCTCGCTTTCGAGTCGATGGAAACCCTCCTTCGTGCTGCTTGTCAGCACATCGATCAAACGAGCGAGATCTCCCAACGTCGACGCGACACCGGCGGAGAGATTTCCGCCGCGCGCCAGTGCCTCGACTGCCGAACGCGCCGCCGCCACCTCGGCCTCGAATATCCCGTCTATCATTCAGACCTCTTCCGGTATTGCACCGGCGAAACGCCGGCTCGCCTCGGCCATCAGCGCGCGGCGCGTCGTCGGCGAGCATCGAGATTCGTCGGTCGGCTTGGCACAACTGCGTTGCTTTGTCGATACACGTGATTGCCCTATTGGTAAGAACTCGCGAGAATCCGCTGACAACCTAGCTGACAACCTAAATGTAACATGATTTCGGTCATCACCGCTCGACGTTGGAGGCAGCGCCGTCAGCTTCAACCAGAATGAGCCTGACGGCTCGATCCAGCAGGGCTCAGACCGAGATTCTGACGCCAAACTCGATCGTGCTCTCGACGGGGAGGCCGAGGGACTCGGTGAGCGGGGTTGCATTCCGCGCCATGAACGCGTAGACAAATCGCTGCCAGCCCGGCATCGCGCCGCGCGCGAGGTCGCGGACGAGCCTTGGGTGCGGCAAATAATACGCAGAAACGGCGTCGAGTCCGAGCGGCTTCTCCCCGCAGCAATCGATGATGTCACCGATCGAGGGAAGCTGCATGTAGCCGTAGCGCGCGACGATCCGCGTGACGTCGGGAGCCACCTGCTCGAAGACGATCCGATCCTCCTTGCGGATTGTGGGACGACGTTCGTGCGCGATCGTAATGATCACGATATTGTCGTGGAGCACGTGCGTCGAGAGCCACGCGTGGTGCAAGACGAAGGGAATGCCTTCGCTATCCGTCGTGAGAAAAACCGCGGTTTCGGGACTTAGGCGCGCGGCGCGACGCGGGTACTCCTCGCGCTCGTACACGTCGAGCGGTGCCTGGAGCTTCGCGAAGGCCGCGGCGACTCGACGACGTCCCGATTCCCAAGTGACGAAAAGCGTGAAAACGACGAAGGCGATCGATGCGGGCACCCACGCGCCGTCCATAACCTTGACGATGTTGCCGGCCAAGAACGCGAGATCGACGCCCAGAAAGACCACGCTGAGCCCGTATGCGGCGAGCGGCGGCCACTTGAACCGCAGGCGGGCGACCTGACCGAAGGCAAACGACGTTGCGAGCATCGTGACCGTGACGGCGAGGCCGTATGCCGAACCCAGCCGCTCGCTGCTGCGAAAGCCGAGCACGACAGCGATGCACGCGCATGCCAGCATCACATTGACGGCCGGGATAAAGATTTGTCCCGCCCGTTCCGACGACGTGTGCAGAACCCGCAAGCGCGGCAGGTAGCCGAGCTGTACCGCTTCCTGCGTCATCGAGAATGCGCCCGAAATGAGCGCCTGAGATGCGATGACGGTCGCGGCCGTCGACAGCGCGACCATCGCGAACATCGCCCACCCGGGGTAGAGCGCGTAAAACGACGACGACGAGAGCACGCGAGGGTCGCGCAGCGCGAGGGCCCCCTGGCCGAAATAGTTGAGGAGCAGCGCGGGAAAGCACGCCGCGTACCAAGCAAGACGAATCGCCGAGCCGCCGAAATGCCCCAGATCGGCGTAGAGCGCTTCGACACCCGATACCGACAGCACGACGGCGCCCAGAACCAGAATGCTCGGTGGACCGTTGTGCGTCATAAAATTGAAAGCATAACGCGGGTTGAGCGCGACGAGAACACGCGGCTCATGAACGAGCGCGACGATTCCGCCGGCCCCGATCGCGATGAACCAAAGCAGCATGATCGGGCCGAAGACGCTTCCGATCTTCCCTGTGCCGCGCGCTTGCACGAAGAACAGGGCTGCTAGGATGGCAACCGTCACCGGAACCACGACCGGGTGCAGGGCCCGCGTTGCAACATCAAGTCCCTCGACGGCCGAGAGCACCGAGATCGCCGGGGTGATGATGCCGTCTCCGTAGAGCATCGCGGCTCCGAGGAGGAGCGCAAACGCAAGCCACGGCAAGCGCTTCGAGACGCTGCTGCGGGGGATCGGAGCCAGCAGCAGCGCGAGGAGCGCGAGCGTGCCGCCTTCTCCTTCGTAGTCGGCCCGCAGCACGAATGTCGCGTACTTCACGCAAACGACGAGGATGAGCGCCCACACGATGAGCGATAGGATGCCGAGCACGTTCTCCGCGCGAGCGGCGTAACCGGGGCCCGCGAAGAAGCACAGCCGAAACGCGTAGAGTGGACTCGTCCCGATGTCGCCGAAGACGATACCCAGCGCCGCGAGCGACAGCACCGCGAGCGGCGTGACGCCTTGGCGTCGTTCGGACGACGGCGTGAAGCTCGGCATGGTCCGGATCGTTACCATTGCGCCGTGCGAACGCGGCCGCGTCGCCTCGCGAGATTGGGGTACGAACAGCTCGGCGAAGCAGTACGCGACGGGGGCTTGCGGCGAAGCCGCAAACGCGATGGATTCGTCGCGCGCAGCCGAGGCGAGTCCACTAACGCGGGATGACACCGGGGATGAGATACTGCTCCACCGCGACGAGGATGCTGAGCAAGACCGTCAACACGATGCTGTGAACGAACGTTCGCGCGAACACGACACCTTCTTTGCCCTTCAAGTCCGTGACGGAGACTCCGGTGGTGATGTTCTGCGGCGAGATCATCTTGCCCATGACGCCGCCTGAAGCATTGGTGGCCGCGAAGAGGATCGGATTGAGCCCGAGCTGGTTCGCCGCGACGACTTGCAGGTTGCCGAAGAGCGCGTTCGCCGACGTGTCGCTGCCCGACAGAAAGCCGGCCACCCAGCCGAGGCTGACGGAAGCCAACGGAAACAGGAGCCCCAGCGACGCGACGCCTTTTCCGAGCGTGTACGCCATGCCCGAGTAGTTCATCAGGTAGGCGAGACCGATGATGAGCGCGACGGTGATCACCGCCAGCCAAACCTGTTCCAACGTCTGTTTCACGCAGCGAACGAAGCCGCGCGCATCGACGCCGACTACCAGCGCGGTGACGATCGCGGCGAAGAGAATCGCGGTACCGGTCGCCAGCGGCTGGAAATCCCACACCGCGGCATAGGGCTGACCGTACAGCGTGATAAACACGGCGTCGTTGAGGCCCGGCCAGGGGATCTTCAGGTCGCCGATGCTGAAGATTTTGAGATACGTCCAGACGATGACGACGCCGGAAACCAGGAGCCACGGTATCCAGCCTTGCCACTCGGCAACGTGCAAAGCACCGCCTTTGACAACGGCAACGTCCACGGCAGGGGCTTTCACGGCGGCGATTTTGAGGTTGGCGAGTTCGGGGCCCGGAGCGCTCACCGCGACGACTTTGGGGGCCGGAACATTCGCTGGGGGCCGCGGCTCGCCCAGATTGGCGTTCAAATCCGTGCGCATCGCGAACTTCGGATCGGGCGCGGGATGCCAGCGTCGCAGAAAGAGAACGGTGACGATCAAGGAAGTCAGCGACGACAACACGTCGGCCAGCCGGTAGTCCGCAAAGTTGGAAACCGCGAACTGCGTGACGGCCATGCTGCCGCCGGCCACGAGCAGCACGGGCCACAGTGCGGCGAGGGACCGTCGCCCGCCGAGGATCGCGATGACGTAGAACGGCACGACGAGTGCGACGATCGGCAGTTGCCGGCCGATCATCGCGCCCAGCGTCGCGTCGGGAAGGTGCGTCACGGCGGCGAGAACGGTCACGGGCACGCCGAGCGCGCCGAATGCAACCGGAGCCGTGTCCAGGATCAGCGTGTAGGTCAAGGCCTCGAGCGGCGACCAGCCGACGAGAATAAGCAGCGAACTGCAGATCGCGATCGGGGTTCCGAAGCCCGCGATGCCCTCGAGCAGCGCGCCGAAGCAGAAACCAATGACGATGAGCACGACGCGCTTGTCGTTGGGGAGATTGTGAAAGATCCAATCGCGGAAGGCATTGAAACGGCCGGAGATGACCGCGATATTGTAGAGCAGCAGGGCGCTGAAGACGATCCACATCACGGGCCAAAGCGCGAAGGTGACACCGTTGGCTGCGCTGCTCAGTGCGAGGTTAAACGGAAACTGCCATAACCAGACCGCGATGACGAACGCCGATATCAGCCCGGCCAGCGAGGCCTGCCAGGCCGGCCGCCGCAGAACGCCCAGCATGATCAGAACCACCACGATCGGGAGCGCGGCGACGGCGAAGGAAAGGGCTAAGTTCCCCGAGATCGGCGTCAGCAATTGGTGAAACACGAAGGGACCCTCCGTAGCGACAGCGCGAACAGGAAGCGGCGACGCGCCTAGGCAGCAGTTTGGGCGTTGAAAATGGCACTCACCGTCCGAGCGTTCGAGCAGCCTGACGATCGGGTTTCGCCGATGTCGTTTCATCCACGAGATAGACGATCGACTCGAACGGAAACGCAAGGTGATCGCTGAGCACGATCTCGCAGGTTTTCCCAAATGAATACGCGCCGTCGAAGCAGCGCCCCGCGAGTTCCGTTTTCTCGTCGCGCAGCGCGGAGGCAGCCCCTTCCGGGTAGCGGAAGCCGCGGTCGCCGCCGGCGCCACAGCAGCCGGCACTCGACGGAATCCAGCTTTCCCTCGCGCAGGCCTTGCCGATGGCGTCGATCTTGTCATCGACCCCGAGTTGCCGACACGCGCAGGTGGGATGCATGACCACCGACCCCTTCGGCGTGGTAACGTTCAAGCGGGGAAGCACATCGTCGTGGAGCCACCCGGCCATGCCGCGAATCGTGAGCTTCGCGTATTTCGCTTGATTCGCACCGGAAAGAAGCCGCGGGCGAGCGCCCCACATCTGCGTTTCCATCTCGAACAGCAGCGTGCGTGCGCACGAGCTGACGTCGCACACGATCGGCAGTCGTCCGCCGTCGCTCCACGAATACATCGCCTCGACAACCCGATTCGCCATCACTTCCTGCGCTTCGGGAAATCCCTGATGGGCGAAGAGCTGCGAGCAGCACAGACCGATCGAATCTTGGGGCAAGTACATCGTGATGCCGGCGCGTTCGGCGATCCGGAGAACGGTCTGCATCACGCTGTCCTTGCCGCGCGTCGACGAGCCCACGATTCGCGTGATGCACGCGGGGAAGTAGACGATATCGGCATTCGCGGGCTTCGTTGACGGTCGGGCGGGTGCCCGACCCAGATTGCCCGACCACTGCGGGAAGCTGGGCACAAGACGAGCCAGAGCCGCCGTGAGCCGCGGCATCATGCCGCGGCCCGAGATCTTGTGCACGGCCACCCCGCCGTCGAGCGTCAGGCGAGCCGCCTCTTCGAGAAGGAAAAAGTTTGTCGCGGCGGCAGCCATCAATCTTCGGGCGGCCTTGGGGATGGCTTCCGCCCGATCGTAGTCGGTGAGGTACGCGGTGCTGATGCCGACCGGGCAGACCGTTTGGCACATGCCGTCGGCGACACACGTTTCGCGCCCCTCATGCACATACTGACGTGAGAGTGTTTGCGCCCGGTCGTGCTCGCCCGCTTCTTCGAGGGAAAGCCGCACGCGGTGCGCTTGGATGCGCCCCCGCGGGGTCAGCGTGGAGTAGCGCGTCGGACACACCCACTCACAGTAACCGCACTCGATGCAGCGGTCGACGACGGGATCACCGAGCAGCGGCATGCCCTTAATATGTTCGAGATGCACGTTCGGATCGTCGTTGATCATCACGCCCGGGTTCATGAGGTTCGCGGGGTCGATCAGCACCTTGAGCCGCTGCATGACACCATAGGCTTGCGGGCCCCATTCCGTCTTGATGAAGGGAGCCATCGCCCGACCCGTGCCGTGCTCGGCCTTGAGGGAACCGTCGAAGGTGAGCACGAGCTCGACGACGTCGTTCATGAAGCGGCCGAAGTGCGCGACCCGCGCGCCGTCGCCCATGTCGTCGGTGATCAAGAAGTGGATGTTGCCGACGCTCGCATGGCCGAAAATCGACCCTTCGTAGGCGTACGTCTTGAAGAGTCGTTGCAGGCCGAGGATCAGTTTGTCCAGACTTTCGACCGCGACCGCGACGTCTTCCAAGATAACGGTCGTGCCCGGTTTGCGCGCTCCGCCGACGCTGGCGAAGATGCCGTCGCGCACGGTCCAAAGCAGCGCGCGCTCCTTCATCGACGTACTGAACGGCAGTTGCGCAAGCAGCGGCAGCAGCGCGATGGTCCGTGCGGCTTCGGCCTGCGCGACTGCAAGCTCTGGGAGGTTCGCTCCATGATAGTCGATGAGCAGCGCCGCAGCTCCATCCGGCAACGAACCGACGATTTCGGGTACCCCCGGGCGGCCGATCACGGAACGCAAAGAAGCGATGTCCATCAGCTCGATCGCCGCCGCCCCGCTTTTCACCAGCGCCGGCACGGCGGCCGCCGCATCGGCCACGTTGTGAAAGAAGAGCAGCGAGCTGGATTGCTGCTCGTCGATAGGGACCGTGAAGAGGACGGCCGACGCGATATACGCCAGCGTACCTTCCGAACCGATCAAAAGGTGCGCGAGAATGTCGATCGGTTCGTCGTGATCCAGAAAAGAGTTGATGGCGTAGCCCGAGACATTCTTGATCTCGTATTTGCGCGCAATTCGCGCGCTTAGCGCGCTATCGGCCCGTACCTCATCGCGTAGTGCTGCCAGCCCCCGGTAGATATCTGCTTCGCACGCCGCGAAGCGCGCACGATCGTCCGGCTTCGCGCTATCGTAGCGGTTGCCGTTCGGCAACACGAAATCGATCGAGGCCAACGTATTGTAGGCGTTGAACTTCGTACCGGCTTGCATCCCGCTCGAGTTGTTGGCAAGCACGCCGCCCATCATCGCGACCTGGCTCGAAGCAGGATCGGGGCCGACTTTCTTTCCCGCGGGCTTGAGAATCGCATTGAGGTGCAGCACGGTCAAACCCGGTTCAAACCACACTTTGCTCGCATTATCGCGCAACTCGCTCGCGCGAAAGGCGAACCGCTGATCCGCGATGATCCCCGTTCCCACCGTCTGCCCCGAGAGCGAACTGCCCCCGGCCCGTAACGTGATCGGCACGTTCTGCGCCGTACCGATACGCAGCAGGCTTTGCACGTCTGCGGCCGACGCGACGCGCACCACCGCTTGCGGAAGGTATTCAAAGTACGATCCATCACGGCCGTACACGGCGCGATAGATCTCATCGAACTTGAGCGCTTCGGCTGGAAACGCAGCCTCTAGCGCCGCCCGCAGTTCGAGCTTGACCGCGGACTCGGACAACGTCTCGCGCAGCGTCGAACCTTCGAAAGCGATGGGCGCAACAGCCATGGTGTTCCTCATTATCGCTGCGAGTGTTCTTCGTCCAAAAGGCGAGTTGCCATCGAAGGCGATCCGGCTTCAGAATCGCGCATCCCCGGCAAGTACTATCGGTTGGCACCGCGCGTGCGACCGGGATCCGGCCTGCACGCGACGGACACGACGATTCGCGGGATCAAGCTGGATGCCACAGCCCTGTCCCCGGACGTGCGCGTCCCTTTCCGAAGCGATCATGTTCGCGCGTCCTTCCCAAAAGCGGCGCGATTGGACTTATCGCCCAACATACTCGCTTGAGAGCGCACCAGCCATAGCGAAACGGGGGATAGCCGTTGCCGCTCTGCAGCGCCCGCGTAGCACAGCCTCACAGGCTGCTCACGTGCCCGGAAGGACCGCGGTGATCGTCGCTAGGGATTCGACTTCGTCGAATCTGATGGGTTCGTGTCGGAAACCCGACACATTCCTAGCCGACCCGTTCGTTAAGCCTCGCCCGTTCGCGACCGATAAACGCTGAGAGCGATGCGATGCGCTTCGTTCTTCTCGTTACGTTCGCATAAGGTAAAGATGCGAACGCCGACCTACACTTGGCGGCAGCGCCTAATGGCCGAGCCGTCAGAGAACACGTTGCGAGACCTCCTGACTGCGGCACGCCCCGCGAGCGATTCCGAACGATCCTCGCTCGCCGACGTTGCCGGATCGTCTCGGGAAGGCACCGCTCGGTAGGTCGAGCGCGGCTCGCGTTTCACCCGAAGGGATTGAATTCCGACCGTGGGAAACCGCTAGCGGCCCTCAACTGCCTTGCGGGATCCTGTATGCGCCGTTTTGCTGCCGCGCTGCTCGTTGCGACGTTTCTTGCCACGCTGACCGTCCCGTCAGCTGCGTCAGCCGCCGCGCAAGCGCACATCCTGCGATGGTCGGAAGGTCTGGACGTTCAAACGCTCAACCCGCTACTGGCGAACACGGGGAACATCGCGGACCTGAGCCAGTTGACGATGGCCCATTTCACGCGTTTCGATTCGCATGATATGCTCGTGCCCGAGCTGATCACGGAGATCCCATCGCCCACCAACGGCGGGATCTCGCGCGACGGCCGAACGATCACTTATCGCTTACGCCGCGACGTCAAATGGAGCGATGGGGTAGCGTTCGATGCGGACGACGTCATCTACACGGTCGGCGCGATTCTGGACCGCGACAACAACATCAGCAATCGTGCAGCTTGGGACCATCTTGCCGGCGCGCGCAAGATCGACAAGTACACCATCGTCTTTCTTCTTAAGACGCCCTATGCACCGTTTGCCTCGAGCTTCTTCGGGAGCAACACGCTCTCGTGCATCCTGCCGAAGCACATCTTGGGATCATCGGCCACGATCAACGAGGCGCCGTACAACGCGCTGCCGGTTGGCATCGGGCCTTTCCGTTACACGGCCTTTAAGCGCGAGGAGGCCGTCGAGATGGAAGCCAACCCGTATTATTTCCGCGGCAAACCAAAGCTTTCGAGAATCATCTACAAGATAATTCCGAATGAGAACACGCTGTACACACAGCTCCAAACCGGTGAACTCGATCTTTGGGCGACGGTGGGAGGAACATTCACCGACCGGGTGCGGCACCTGTCCGGGGTGCGAGCAATCGTCGCGCCGTCGCCGTACATCTCGGCGATCTTCTTCAACACGACGAGCCCCGTCACGCGCGATCGCGACGTGCGCCGGGCCCTGAGGCTTGCGACGAACCGTGTGTATTTGCTGCACAACGTCTTTCACGACGCCGGGAAGTTGACGGAGTCAGTCGTGCCGTCGGTCTCGACCGATTTCGATACCGCGCTCCCGCAGGCGCCATACGATCCTGTGGGGGCCGAACGCATCCTCGACGCAGCCGGCTGGAAGCGTGGCTCGGATGGCGCACGCGTGAAAGGCGGGGTTCCTCTTTTGGTGAACATCGCCATCCCGAGCGGCTATGCGCCCTCCGCGGTCACCGCTGAACTGCTGCGGGCGAGCTGGAAGGCGATCGGGGTCGACGTCGAGGTCAAAGCCTACGGCGATGCGTTGTTTTTTGCTCCGGCGGATTCGGGGGGCATTGTGCTCGGCGGCAAATTCGACGCCGCGATGTTGTCCCAAGCCGGCGATGTGACCGCAGACGTCGGGGGAGCCTATGGTTGCGCCTCCGCCGCGCCGCACGGCCTCAACGCGACGCGCTATTGCAGCCGCGCCGTCGATGCCGAGGTGCAGGCCTACAACGCATCGTACGATCCCAAGCGTCGAGCCGAACTGGCGCGCCGGTTTCAACGCCGGATTGACGACGACGCACCCGCAATCGTCGCTTACGAGCGCAGCTTCGTCTACGCGTTCAATGCCGGACTAACAGGGTTCGCGCCGGAGGCCTTCGGAACGTTCGATGACTTCATGGCCGTCGATCTTCAGCCTTAACGATCGTCGGCGAGGCGGTAAATCATGCGGACGGCATAGCATGCGGGACCGACCTTCAACGGCCGCCCGCAACTTGGCGTGCGGTATCTCGGCATTGGGTTACGCCGGATTGCCGCTCGTCAAGTAATTCGCCGCACACGATGCTCCGCAACGTCCGCCGGCAGTCGTCGCTTCTCGCGTCCCGGAGCCGAAGCCGTCGCCGGCCGGTCGAAAGGCCTGCCGTCACTTGGTATAGCTATAGCTGGTAAAGCTGTATCGCCGGCGCCCTGCGACCGCCATTCTGGAATGTAAGAAGGGCCGGCCGGCCCCTGACCCCGCTTTGGAGATCGAATGCTCGAACACAACCGGGTCCGTCGGACACGCACTTCGCCGCCGCCGCTCGATCCGAAAATCTCGGCCCTGTTCCTGGATATCGATGGAACCATTGCCGAAATCGTCGCGCGGCCGCACGACGTCGTCGCGGATGCCGAGCTGACGAGCATCCTCGAACGAGTCGTCGCCGTCATGGACGGTCGCGTGGCGGCGCTGACCGGCCGTTCCATCGAGGACGCCGACGGGATTCTTGAAGGCCGGGTGGTCAGCGTCGGCGCCGTGCATGGCCTCGTCCGCCGCATGCCCGACGGCGCCATCACGACAACGGCCGGCACGGTCCAACTCTCGGAGGCGAAGCGCCTTCTACACGCGTTCGCCCAGACGCTGCCGGGAGTGATCGTCGAGGACAAGGGCCCCAGCGTGGCGCTGCACTATCGTCAGGTGCCGGAAGCCGCAAGCGCGGTCAGGGCGGCGGCCGGGCGCATCGCCCGGGCCGCGGGGCTCGTGGTGCAAGCCGGTTCGATGGTGAGCGAAGTGCGCGCGGCGGGCCACGATAAAGGAGACTCGCTCAGGGAGTTCCTCAACGTCCCGCCGTTTGCGGGGTTCATGCCGGTTATGGTCGGCGATGATCTGACCGACGAATACGCCTTTGCCGCCGCCGAAGAACTGGGCGGTTACGGCATTCTCGTCGGTTCACCCCGCGCCAGCGCGGCGCGATACCGGCTTGCGTCGGTTGCCGCGGTCCGAGCGTGGCTAACGGACGGAGCCATCGGCTCGCCGTGACGGACGGACTCCGAAATATCGCCAAGCTCGGTGTGCTCGGACTGATCGTGCTCACCCTGCTGGCCTTGGCCCTTGTACCGATCTCGAAAACGCTGGTCGAAGAGTGGTCGCGTCGCGAAGTCGAATCGCGCGCTCGCCTCGTCGACAATGCGATTCAGAGTTCCGTCGTGCGCTCCGTCAGCGAACGCGCCTGGGACCGGCTCGACACCATCTTCGAGGGAGTTGCGGGAGACGAGCGGATCCTCGCAGTCGGTCTCTGCGACGGGGGCGGCGTCCTGCACAACCCGACGAAGCGCATGCCGTCGACTTTTTCGTGCGAAAAAGTCGTTCGCTCGGAACGTGAAAGCTTCTCGGACATCGCCGGTGACGGAGGCCGCGTTCTCGTTGCCGCTTTTCCGATCGTGATTCGAAATCAGGCGAACGAGCTCGTGGTGCTGCAGGGCCTAAGTTTCGTTGACGCGCGGGCGCGCGAAGCACAAAAATTTGCCCTAGCGACACTCCTGGGCGTCGGCGTCGTCGTGGTCGCAATCGCGACGATTCTCGTCGTTTTCGCGCGCCGCGGCTGGACCGCGTCATTGCGCCAGGCCATCGACGACGTGCGCTGGCGTCGGCCGCCGTCGACGCGTCATCGCGACCGCTCCCCCATCGACCTGCAGATTCAGAAGCTCATGAAGGAACTCGACACCGGCAGAGCGCCCACCGAGGCAGCAGAGATCGAGTGGTCGCCCCAGTCGCTTCACGATCTGCTGGGCAACGCATTGCCGGGCGCCGAGGTGATCATCGTCTCGAACCGCGAGCCGTACGTACACAATCGCATGGAAGGGGGCGTTGAACTTCAAACGCCGGCCAGCGGCCTCGTCTCGGCGCTCGAACCGGTCATGCGTGCCTGCGGCGGGACGTGGATCGCTCACGGGAGCGGCTCGGCGGATCGCGAGACGGTCGATCGCGACGATCGAATCGACGTACCGCCCTCGGCGCCGGCATACAAGTTGCGCAGAATCTGGATGACCGACGAAGAGCAAGACGGCTACTACTACGGTCTCGCCAACGAAGGGCTCTGGCCGCTCTGTCACATCGCTTTCGTTCGACCCGTCTTCGACGAAGCCAACTGGAACGTTTACGAACAGATCAACGCGCGTTTCGCGGAAGCCGTCGCGCAGGAGGCGCGCACGGAAGATCCGATCGTCTTGGTGCAAGATTATCATCTCGCGCTTGCGCCGGCGATGATTAAAAAACTTCTGCCGAAGGCCACCATCATTACCTTCTGGCACATCCCGTGGCCGAACGCCGAAACCTTCGGTATCTTCCCTTGGAAAGAGAAACTCTTAAAGGGCCTCCTGGGGAGCACGATCCTCGGCTTTCACACGCAATTCCACTGCAACAATTTCCTGGAGACCGTCGACCGCTTTATCGAGAGCCGGATCGATCGCGAGCACGCGACGGTAACCTTGGACGGCCACGAGACGATGATTCGTCCGTATCCGATCTCGATCGAGTGGCCGCCGAAAGCCCTGATCGGTCAGGCTTCCGTCGACGCGTGCCGCAGAGTGGTTCGAGAGCGCTTCGGCCTCGCCGCGGACGCGAAGCTCGGCATCGGCGTCGAGCGCTTCGACTACACCAAGGGCATCCTCGATCGCATGCGCGCCATCGATTTGCTGCTCTCGTTCTATCCCGAGTGGCGAGAGCACTTCACCTTCGTGCAGGTCGCCGCACCGACGCGCAGCAAGCTGCTGGGATACCGAACGTTGCAAGAAGAGGCGCAGGCCTTGGCGCAAGATATCAACGAGCGGCATGGCGCTCCCGGCTACCAGCCGATCCGCCTCATCATTCGGCACCACGATGCCGTACAAATCTTTGAACTGTTCCGCGCGGCCGACCTGTGCATCGTCAGCAGCCTTCACGACGGAATGAACCTCGTGGCGAAAGAATTCGTTGCCGCACGCGACGACGACGAGGGCGTCCTCGTCTTGTCAAGTTTTGCCGGTGCATCGCGTGAGTTGTCGGAGGCGCTGATCGTCAACCCGTATCACGGCCGGCAAATGGCCGCGGCCCTCGATACGGCCTTGCGCATGCCGAGCAAGGAACAACGCGAGCGCATGCACGTGATGCGCCAGCAGGTGCGCGAACAGAACGTGTACCGTTGGGCCGGGCGAATGTTGATCGATGCCGCACGCGTGCGGCAGCGGCGCCGCATCCGCGAACTGGCGCGAATCGATCACCGGGGCTGAGGTGACGGCTTAGGATTTGACCGTTAGGTTATCGACGACGCTCCTCACGCCCGGGGCGTGTTTGGCGGCAGCCGTTGATAAAGACGGCTCCGGCGAGCAGCGGCGAGCAGCAGCGAGCCGAACTTCATTGCAAATCTCCTCACGCACATGTACCGCAGTCGGGTGCGCGGCAAACGCGCGTCAGTACGCCGGTTTGACCCGCGCGCTCGCGGAGATCCATCCGGCCCGTGCAAAGTGCAACCGCAGCGGAACCCGTCTCCCGCTGCGTGCGGGGAGAGTTTTGAACCGCCTGACGGAAGATGCCGGCGCTCGTGTGAGCGAGCGCACCTAGCCTGCGGCGTCAGTTTCGGTGTCTGAAGTTAATGTCAGGAGTCGTTTTTGCCGAAAATTTACAAAGAATCGGCGATCGGGGTCCAAGCGGCCGGAAGGATGTGTACGGTGAAGGGTTTTCGAGTACGAAAGACTGAACGGGCGCGGCTGAACGCGTTACTCACCGCACTGTGGGGACGCGATCGGCTCGATACGGACCCCAAATCTCGCTTCGATGCAACGGCGATATTCGCAGCGAAGCTTATGCGAATGTCAAAGTGCTGCGCGCCGCGGACACGTCCCGCGCCCTAATCTGCTTCGCCACGTTCGGCAGCAAAACGTCGAGGTCGTCGCTTCGTATCAGCCCGCCACGAGCGTGAAGCTCGACTTCGATTGAGGTTACGGGCCATCGCGCCCGGTGCACTGTTTAACGGCGGAAACGGCGCAGATGCGAGAACGGTCGATCCGCTATGCCACGGGAGTCAGGAAGATCGTTTTCACCTGCTCGATGGTCGGCGGCAGGTCATGCGCGTGGGGCAGATGGGTGGTCGAGCGGACGGTCTTCGCATCGATGGAAACCCGCTGACCTGCGGTCAAGGCCCGAGCCGGCGCGGCCGCGCCCGCAAGCGCATGACAGGTGAAGATTTGGCGCTGCTTGTTGACGCTGTAGTTTCCGCCGCGCATGGAACTTGCTTTCTTGGTTCCTTCGACGCGGAACGTCAGGATGACCGTTCCATCCGGTGTGCGCAATTCGCTAGCGGCGCTGATGACGGTACCGGTGATGCGGCCGTCGTCGTGGCCGAACGTGCTCATGTGCTATCGCTCCTCGTCGAAATTGTTCGGGTTCGCGCCCAGGACGGGCCCGCAGTTCTTGTCGGTCATTCAGATCGCTGTCGCGTCACGTCGTGACAAGACTTTGAGAGAGCTTGTCACGCCGCCAGGCGCGGCCGCGCCGCTTCGTCTGTTTCCCGGACCACCGAGTAAGTCGGCCCTCTGCTGCACCTCGGTTCGTCGAACCAGTACCATACGGGCCTTAACGACGCATTAACGCGGCAACGCGATCGGCAAAGCGCGCTACTTTATACAGCTCTTAAGCGTGGCTTAAAGTCGAAATCATGCCTTCGCTTCTACACTAACGGCAATGCAGTGGTACGAGCCGGAAGTGCGCGAGCTGACCGCAAAACTCGCTGCACACCCCGTCGTCGCCAATCCCGTCGTCTTGTATGGCAGCTCATCCATTCGCATGTGGACCACGATGACAGATGACCTCAACGATGAGCGCGCGGTCAACTGCGGCTTCGGCGGATCGACGCTCGAGGCGTGCGCCTTCTTCTTCGAGCGAATCGTGCCGCCGCTCAAACCCGCGTCGCTGCTCGTCTATGCCGGCGACAACGATCTCGGCGACGGACGCTCGCCCGAACACGTGCTGGCTTCGTTCCGCCGGCTGGCCGCTCAGGTCGACCGCCGATGCGGGCCCATCCCGTTCGGCTTTCTGTCGATCAAGCCCAGTCCCGCCCGCGGCGATATCTTGGATCGCATTCGCCGGACGAACGCATTGGTGCGGGCCGAGATCGAGCGTCGTCCGCGCGGTTTCTATGTCTGCGTCGCCGAGGCCATGCTGCACGATGGAAAGCCGCGTCCGGAGCTCTTCCTCGACGATGGTTTGCACCTCGGCCCGGCGGGCTACGCGCTGTGGACCAAACTGCTCGAACCTTTTCGCGCCACGATCTTCGCCGAACGTCATTCCGGCGCTACGCCGGCCCCCCCGCCGCACCCGCCAGCGGAGTCTTCGCCCGAATGAAACGGCAATATCACAAGTGGTACAGTCACCGCGTCAACCGCGACATGGAGCTGCTCGTTTTCGGACATTCCGGCGACCGCGTCGTCGTTTTCCCGACCCGGCAAGGGCGCTTCTTCGACTACGAAAGCTGGGGCATCGTCGACGCGCTTCGCGAGCGCGTGGAAGCCGGATTGCTGCAGCTTTTTTGCGTCGACAGCTACGATTCACAAAGTCTGTACGCCCACGCAATGGCGCCCTGGGAACGGATCGCGAGCCATACGTTCTTCGAGGAATACATCCTATGCGAAGTGCTGCCGTTCTCGCGGTCGCTCAATGCCGATTCGCGGCTCGTCGCTCACGGCTGCAGCATCGGCGCTTATCACGCCGTGAACATCGCCTTTCGCCACCCGTCGCTGTTCCGTAAGGTCGTCGGTTTTAGCGGACGTTACGATCTCACGCGCGCATACCCGCACTATCCCGACCTGTTCAGCGGCCACTACGACAGCAGTATCTACTTTCACATGCCGAACCATTTCGTGCCCAATCTGTCCGACCCGCAGTTGCTGCACAGCCTCCGGTCGCTCGACATCCGGCTGGCGGTGGGGAGCGACGACTACTTCTCGGAGAGCAATCACCAACTCAGCGAGGCGCTGTGGGCCAAGGGCGTCTGGCACGCCTTCGATGTGTGGCCGGGCACGGCGCACAAGCCGCAGTACTGGCGGGAAATGGCTGTCCGGCACCTCTAAGCGCGGCCTCAGGCGCCGGCCGGAAGGCAACGGCACACCGCTCCGGCGCCCGCACAGGCTAGTGGATTGCGCTCCGCGCAATCCGAGGGCACCCATCCTGCCAGGATTCGACTTCGTCGAATCCGTTGCGTTCGGCCTTCGGCCGAGCCGCTCTGGCCGACAAGTCGGACAAACTCCTGTAGCGCCCCCAGTGCGCGATCCGGGCGATCCGGGATGGAAATTCGAGGACGGCGTCGATTCGTGGGAGAGGTGCAACGCGCGAGGCGCGAGCGTTCTCTAGCGGAGAGCGGTCGCGCCGACCTGCTCGAAAAGGCTGAACATGTCAACCCGACCCGTTGGTAAGTGCGTCAATTTCCGTCAATGTCCGAAAGCGGACAACCGGGAGGACATTCCTGTAACCGCGCACGAGGAAAACCCCGTCTGTCCAAACTGCGGGCAGCCGCTTCTCGTGAGCACCCCCATCGTCAACCCGCGCAGAAATGCGCTGGTCGCGGCCGGCATCGTCGTGGTGCTGCTGTTGATCGGCCTCGGCTTCACGGTCAAGCAGTTCCTTCGGCAGGGCACGAACGCGCCGGCTGTTGCCGTCCCGGCCGCCACCCCCAGCGCGGCCGTCGCCGTCGAAACCGAAAGCGCGCCGGCCGCGACGAGCGCACCAACCGCGAGTCCGGGCGGCAGCGTCAAAGCTGCCGCCGCCGCCGCCGGCAAGCCCGCGAACAGCTCCGCCCCGGTCGCCGCCGCTCACACCGCCGGCGTTGCAACTCCGGCCCCCACACCGGGGCAAAGACAGCCCGTTACCATCCCGCCCGATGCGCCGTCCGCCTACACCGGCCTCACGCGCACGGCCGATAAGCTCGACGTTGCATTTTACTTCCGGCGTGACAGCGGCCTACTCAACAAACGGGGCGACGCGGATGTGGTCCGCCTTGTCTCGCTGTTGAAAACCGATCCCTATCGCAACCGCAAAGTCTTCGTGGCCGGATTCGCCGACAACAGCGGCGCCCCGGACTACAGCCGGTTCCTCTCCGGCGAGCGGGCGCAGACGGTCGCCGCCGCACTCACGGCGCAGGGCGTCGCCGTTGCTCACACGTTCGGCTTCGGCCAGATCGCCCCGGTCGGCGACAACGCAACGCGCGAGGGACGCGAGAAGAACCGCCGCGTCGAAGTCTTCGTCGCCCGCTGACCGGCGGCGCATTGTGATCGCCGAGGCCGTTCATCGCACACTCTGCGGCCGCGCCCGGTGGAGCGCACCCCGTCCGCGAAGAGCCGCACATGCGCCTTGGAATCATAGCCGCGGCAGTCATTGCTGGCGTTGCCGCCGCCGCGCCGGCCAGCGCAACCGCGTCATTTCGGATCGTCACCCTTGAAACCAAGGCGCCGGTCGCGCTGGTGGCTGTCACCCATGCGGGCACGACGACGACCGACTTCTCGTGTCTGAGCTTTCAAAACACCGATGCTCGAACGGCAAACCACGTTCGGTTTCGCTTTATTTACTATGACAAGACCGGAACGCGCGTCGGCGGCGACGTTTTCGACCGCAAGGGCAGCTTCAGCACCGGATCTCTCGTCGAGGGCTACAATCCCAAGACGGCTCTAGCCCATATCGAAAACTGCGCGGAAATCCACTTTCCTCACCAGGGGATCGCGCTCGCGGCCGCTTACGTCGAAAGCGTGAACTTCGCCGATGGCACGACCTGGGCGACGGCCCCGTTTCCCATTCCCGATCATCTGCGCACGAAGCCCGCACCGCAAGGCGTCGCAACGGCGACGCCCGGACCGCCGCATCCGAGCGCGACCCCTTAAAGCAAACGCGCCGCTAGAAGATCTTGTTGATGAGATCGTCGCCGAGACCGAAGCCCAGACCCATCTCGACGGCGCGACCGAAACCGCTGTTGAGAAAACCGGAAACCGGATTGCCGCCCTGCGTCGGGTACGCGTAGCCCGGCGGCGGGGGCGCATACCCGGGCGTCTGGGGAACGTATCCCGGCTGGGCCGCCGGATACTGCGGCTGCTGCATCGTCGATACGGCGAAATTGTGCATTGCCTGCAGCAGCGCACCGACCTGATTTTCCTCGGCCTGGACGGCTAACGCGACTTCGCGCAGGTCGAGCATCCATTCGCGCGCATTCTGGTCGCCCGCCCCGGCGGCGGCCTGCAGTTTCGACGCGAGCATCTGCAGCTTTTGAGAGGTCTGACCGGCTTGTTGCTGCAGCTGCGCGTAGGCGTTGTCGATCGTTTGAATGTCCATCTCCGTACCTCCGGGTCGCGCCATTAGTGATTGCCGGACACGCTCCTGTTCAGTCGCGGCTCCGCACCGCACCCAAGATGAGCTGCCCGAGCCCGAGCAGCAGCGCCGTACCGAAAATCTGCGTCGAGCGTTTGTGCTGTGCGCGGTACGCGACGCGGTTCGGGTCGTCTTCGGGGATCGACTTGAAGGAGCCGCCCATGGCCTGCTGCAGTTCCGTCATCTTCGGAACGACATCGTGCTGGAAGCGCTCGAGGGCGACGAGCGCGCCGATGCCCAAGAGCGCGCGCAGACAATCATTGGTGCGTTCGGCGGGATCCGCCGCCTGAAGCGCCGCGCACGCGATCGTGATCCCACCCGCGACGTAGGCCGCGTTCACGATCTTGTCGAGCGCCTTGCCGGTGATCCTCGCCTGCAGATCGAGATCGTTGGCCTCGTGCGCAACGATCGGCGCGGCGATGAACGCGAAGCCGGCGGAAGCACCGGTCCAGAACGAGGTCGCCAGCGTTTGCGTCGCGCTCAGCGCGCAGTTACCAAATCCCATGCGCCGGTCTTCGCACCGCCGCGCCCCAAAACCTTAATGACCGCTGATGACCGCTGCGGCGGCGCCGGCGCATGGAGCGGCAATCGGGCGGCAGTCGGGGTCGAAAGGCCCCCAGCCAGAAGAAAAACGCGTGATAGGCAGCGCCGTTGCGAAGCGTCCGCACGACGGATGATGCGCGGTCGTCGTGTCGCTCGAAGAGCGCAGTGCCGCGAGCCGGCAGCGTGCGGCCGCGTTCGGGCTGCGAACCGTCGAAACTGCCGGCGAACTCAGCGCGCACGCCGAACTCGTCTCGTCATTTGGGTCGCGCCCCATCCGTTCATCAGTCTTTCACGTCGGCGCGCTATGAGGTAATCGACACGTCAAGACGTGCAGCGAAGCATCGTCAAGCTCATTCGTGCCGATACCAAAAATCGAGTGAAAACGCAGATCAAACCCGTCGCCAAACGCTGCGCCGTCGCAGAATGGACGAGACAAATCGCTTGCGGTAGATCTTTACAAATAGCGATCTTTGTCATTTCCATACTCGCGTGCGTTTTTTGCGGTGTCGCGGGCGGGTATCAGTTCCATCTCAGTCACGATCACGCGGCGCTGAGCTGCATCCAACTCAGCGTGCCGATGACCGCGGGCGAACAGATGGATCCGCAGGTGTTTGCGATCGATCCGCCGCCTTGCAAAGCGCCCGACGAGCCAGGCCAGCCATGGCGGCTCAAGCTCGTGCTGCTCGACATGCTGGGCTTCGTCTTGTTCGGCACGCTCGGCTTTGACAAGAGCCGGCGAATCCTTTTCGCCGACCCCGCGAACCGACGTTCCCGGTCTCCCGGCGTTTAGTGAAGTGACGCGGTGCGCCGAGACTGTTCTTCGAGAAATGCGCGAAGAACGGCATTGAACTGCTCCGGCTTTTCCACCGGCAACGCGTGCCTTGAATTCGGAACGATCGTAAGCTTCGCACCGGGAATCTTTGCGACGTATTCTTCCTTGAGCGCGACGGGCGTGTAGTCGTTGTCGGCCGCTATCACCAACGTCGGGCAGGTGATGCTTCCAATTTGCGCGCTGACGCTCCAGCCGATAAGCGCGCGAAGGGCCGCCAGATAGCTGTCCCGGTCGTTGCGGACGAATCGCTCCAGAAAGACGGCGCGGACGCCGGCAAGCTCCGGGCCCGCAAACAGCTTCTTCGCGAGCGCGGCGCCGACTTTGCGCAGTCCGAGCAGCCGAACCATCGCAAAACGCATCGCCACGAGCAGGCGCTGGCGGACGGTCCGGATCTTGGCGTCCGGAGCGCTATTGACGATGACCAGCGATTTTACCATCGCGGGGAAGCTAACCGCCAGTTGAAAAGCGATCCCGCCGCCGAGCGAAAGCCCCACCACGTGCGCCGCGTCGATGCCCAGTTCCCGGAGCAATCCGGCGACGTCGGCGGCGAGCATCCCCATGTCGTACGGGCCCCGCGGTTTCGCGGACTTCCCGTGTCCCCGCAAATCGACGGTGATCACGC
>Ga0182013_10002479_pt1 | contig 24006 bp, 13 predicted proteins | sample 612S2MmetaG_FD_120487 | JGI IMG/M metagenome (GOLD analysis project Ga0182013, IMG submission 120487) | Permafrost microbial communities from Stordalen Mire, Sweden - 612S2M metaG | ecosystem: Environmental > Terrestrial > Soil > Wetlands > Permafrost | place: Sweden: Stordalen | collected...
CCTAGAGCTTTCCGCACCACAGTGTCAGTCGAATAGTCCGCTCCATAACGATCAAATCCCTGACCATCGCCCAATTTGAGAAGCAAACCGTCAGGAGTCTCATGCACTTTGCAGACGTTCCACAATGCCTCCCCATTCGAGAAGGAGCGCACGCTGTCAGCTCCGACCCAGACGCCATCTGGCGTCTTTATAGTCGCAATCAGTGTCGCGTAGCTGATTCCGAGACAAGACAATAAGAGGAGGGCGATTACAAGAAGCGCGCCGGGGACCGGTGGTCTTCGCCTTACCATCGCTAGCCTTTCGGAGGCTTCATGTTTCGCTATTTATTCACCTATATAATACGCGGAATGCCGATCCTAGCGACAGACCTCCTGCGGCACCCCACCTCCAAATTCTTGCGCCAAATCCCTCAGCAAAATTCCATGTCAAGCCCCCAAATCGCTTCCAACCTTCCCTAACCCTCTGCGTTTGAGCCACTTCCGTCCAAAAGAAACTTGGCATACTAGTTTCCCTCCATCCCGTAGAATGGAAGTATAAGATGATTTAAGAGAAAAGCAGTTAGTTTTGATCAATCGGAAGAGGCTCAGCCCTGCGGCTGGGCCTTTCGCATTTAACCCATCCGAACAATGACCCATGTCGGCCAAGTCGTTCAGAATCTTATTTTTGCAATAACCCGTTTAGATTCTTATTTTTACAGGGGGTAATAACCGCATCTCGCTGAAACAAAGCCACTTGACCCCTACCACCCCTGGGGGGGGAGGGGGGGACGGTACGGCTGACACTGCGATGGGGCATGGGGAGAAGCAGAACCCTACTCCGCCACTACCGGGTTCCTCAGCTCGCCGATCCCCTCAACCCGGACGACCATCTCTTCGCCCGGCTTCAGCCAGCGCTGCGGAGTCCGTCCCATACCCACCCCCGCCGGCGTTCCCGTGCTGATCGTGTCGCCCACCTCCAGCGGCACAATCCCCGCGATGTACTCGATCAGCGCCGGAATCCTGAAGATCATCTTGCCGGTGTTCGAGTCCTGCAGCCGCTCGCCCCCAATCGTCATGCTGATCCCCAGCGCGTGCGGGTCGGGCACCTCATCCTTGCTCACCACCCACGGCCCCATCGGCGCAAACGTCGGGAAGCTCTTGCCCAGCGACCATTGCGTCGTCGCCCGCTGCACATCGCGCGCGCTCACATCGTTCATCACGGTGTAGCCGAAGACGTGCTCCATCGCCTGGCTCGCCGGAATCTGATAGCCCGCCTTCCCGATCACCACCGCCAGCTCCGCCTCGTAGTCCACCTTCTCGCTCGCCTTCGGCAGAATTACATCGGCGCCCGGCCCCACCACCGCCGACGACAGCACGATGAACACCGTGGGCACGCCCCGCACCTCGGTCTTCGATTCAGCCGCGTGCTCCGCGTAGTTCACGCCAATGCCGAAGATCCGCGGCGGCGCCGGCACCGGCGCCAGCAGCTTCACCTTCTCCAGCGCAATCGCCGGTTTTCGCCGCGCCACATCCGCCTGCACGCTCGGCGCGGCCGCCATAAACGCGATCGAATCCTTGAACCCTTCCGCGCCCAAGTCGACGATCCCGCCGTCCACCACAAGCCCCGGCCGCGGTCCCTTCTCCCCTTCCACAAACGTCACCAGCTTCATGCGTTCTCCGCGCCCTTCCGCCTCTACTGACCACTTAGCACTGTCTTTACTGCCCTTCGCTTCTGCTGACAGCTGTCTTTACTGCCCGTTGCCCAGCCGCCGGTAGTACTCCGCAACCGCATCCTCGTACCCCGCCGGAACGCCGGGCGACGCTGACGTCTTCGCCTGCCCGTCCTGCGGCAGGTTCGGATTGCGGCGCAGTTGCAGTTCCAGCTTATCCACGTCGTTCAGCACCCTGGCGTGCAACTCCTCCACCATCGCCGGATTCCCTGGGAACCGCGACGGATCGAGGTCCTGCATCTCCTTCACCAGGTCCGCAATCTGCTTCTCCGCCGCCGGATCGCCCTTGGCCATCTGGCGCAGTTGGTTCAGCTCGCCCATGCCCTGCGAGATCACCCGCTGCGTGTCCGCCGGGTTCCCTCCAATGCGCGGTGCCACCGGAGCCCGTCCGGCAGCATAGTTCTGCCCACCGGTATCGACGTTCAGATTCGCCGCCGTGCTTCCTCCTCCACCCAGCAGCGGGCCGTTGGCAAAGTCCTGGCCCACCTGCCCGTTCCGCACCTGGCCGTTCGGCCCAACCTGCCCGTTCCGGCCACCCGCCTGGCCAGCCAGATTCCCCTGCCCTTGCTGCCCGCCCTGCTGCGCTCCACCTCGTCCGCCCTGCCCGTTTTGCCCTTGCTGCTGACCCTGCCCGCGCTGCCCTTGCCCTTGTCCCTGCTGCCCTTGTCCTTGTTGTCCTTGCCGGCCCTGACCTTGTTGCCCTTGCCCCTGTTGCCCTTGCTGACCTTGTTGACCCTGTCCGCGCTGCAAACCCTGCTGGCCTTGGCCTTGCTGCTGACCCTGCTGGCCCTGCCCCTGCTGACCGGCGCGGCCCTGCTGCCCATTCTGGCCAGGTTGTCCAGCCTGACCCCGTTGCTGTCCATTCTGCCCATTCGGCCCACGTTGCCCCGCCGACAAGCCCTCGATCTGGCTGCGCAGCCGGTCCAGACCCTGCAGCGCCGCCGTCTGCGTTCCCGTATCCTGGCTGCCGCGCCCATTCGGCCCCGCGCCCGCCGCCTGTTGCGCCTGCCGCACCTGGTCGTCGAGCTTCTTCAGCCCCGACGCAATCTGCGTCTCCGTCCCGTTCGAGTTCGGATTGATCCCATCGCGCAGCCAATCCGCCGTCCGCTGCACCAGGTTGGTCAGGTCGGCCTGGTCCATCCCCGCCAGCCCGTCGCGCAGGCTCGATGCCGCTCCCGGCTGGGTCGGCGCCAGCTCCCGCGCCGTTTCCCGCATCCCCGACTGCAGCTTCTCCAGGTCGTTCGACATCTGCTGCCGGTCGCCCGCCAGATTCTCCCGCTCCTTCTCCGCCGCCGCAATCTCCGCCGCGCTCGGACTCGAACCGGCCCCGCTCTTGGCCTGCATCGCCTCGCCCTCGGCCGCCAGCTTGCGCACCCGGTCTGCCTGCGCGTTCTCCTCCTTCGACAGCCGGTCCGCGTCGCGTCCCAGTTGGTCCAGCTTGCTCGATGCCTGCTGCTTCTGCGCGCCGCCCAGCAGGTCGGTCGCCTCGCGCAGCCGATCCGCCGCGCGCTTCGCCTCCTCCGCGCTCTGCTGCGCACCCTGCTGGCCGCCAGCCTTGCCCATCGCCTCATTGGCCGCGCGCAGCCGCTCCAGCGCCTGCGTCACCCTTGGGTCGGTGTTTCCATCCGGATTCCCCGACGACCCACGCGAAGCCGTCTGCGTTCCACCCGCCTGCCCTGAGCGTGACTGCCCAGCCCGCCCTTGTTGCCCTTGTTGACCCGACTGTCCCTGCTGTCCGGACTGTCCCTGTTGTCCCTGCTGTCCCGACTGACCTTGTTGTCCTTGCGCACTCGCGCTCTGCTGTCCTTGCTGTCCTGACTGACCCTGCTGTCCCTGCTGCCCTTGTTGTCCCTGCTGGCCTTGTTGTCCCTGCTGGCCTTGTTGCCCCTGCTGTCCTTGTTGCCCTTGCATCTGCTCCATCTCGCGCTGCAACTGCTCCGCCTCGCGCCTCAGCATCTCCTGCTGCCAGCGCTCCTGGAACGTCTGTGCCTTGTTACCCTGGTTCTGCGCCAGCTCCTCTTGCCGCTTGGCCAGCGCATCCAGCTTGGCCAGCGCATCGTCCACCTTCTGTTGCTGCTGCTCCGCCGCGGACGAGGCCGTCTGCGCCGTCTCGTACTGGTTCTTCTCGGTGTCCATCTCCAGGTCGAAGAGGCTCGCTAGATCGCGTCCCGCGCCTCCGCCGCCCCCGCCTCCCCCACCGCCGCCGCCGCGCTGGCCAAACGCCACCTGGATCTGGCGGAAGGTCGCCTCCGCGCGCAGCAGCGCCTGCAGCACCTTCTGCTCGATCGGCATCGCCTCCTGCCACTGCATCGCCTTCAGCTTGTCCGCCGCCGGCTGCATCCCCGCCGCCGCCTGCTCCATGTCCTTGTCAAAGCTGTTGAACTCCTCGTTCGCCGCCGACAAATCCCTGCTCTGCATGCGCGCGCTCAGCGCCAGCGCCTGCTGCTTTAGCGTCGCCTGCGCCTCGGAGAGCGTCTTGCCCATCGCCGCCGCCTTATCCGCGGCCTCACCCTTCGCGTTCACCTCTTTCCAGGTCGCCGCGATCAGCTCCTTCTCGCGCCGCGCAATGTCCCCCTGGTTGTTCTGTCCGCCTCCGCCACCGCCGCCGCCCCCGCCGCCGCCGCTCTGTTGCGACTGCGAGAACTCCCGCTCAAACGGGTCAATCTGGATAAAGCTGATATCCGTCTTCGTCTCCGCGTGGTTGTCCTTCGCCGTCGCATACAGGCTCACCACATCGCCCGGCTGCAGCTTGAAGTCCTCCATGCTCAGGGTCGCGTTGCCGCTCGCGTCCTTCGCGCCCTGCTCCTTCAAAATGTTTACCGTCTGGTCTGGGCCGCCGTTCACAGAGTAGTGCAGGCTCACATGCGTCAGCCCAAAGTCCGCGCCCGCCTTCACGCCCACCGTCACCTCTTCGATCGGGCTCGCCCGGTAGTCCCCCGTCGGCCGCGCAATCGCAATGTTGGGCGGGTTCGCCTTGTTGGTCGAGATGAAGTAGTCCTCCGACAGCCGCACCTGCTGGCCTTCATCCGTGGCCGCCACATGGTACGCGCCATCCTTCTCCATGTGGATGGTGCCGTGATAGACGTTCCCCTCACCGCCGGTCAGATGCACTTGCTGGCCGTCGTCCAGCGTCAGCATCCCGTCCTTCAGCGGGGCCGTCATCGTCACCGTCAACGCCGCGTCCGTGCCTTCCAACGCGCGCAGATCGCCAGCCTGGTCCTCCGACACCGTCTGCATGCCCGTCCACTTCGGATAGTGGTAGGTCACCTGCATCGTCTTCACCGACGGCAAGTCCACCACGCGAAACTTGAAATGCTTCGAGGTCGCCGCGCCCGCCTGCACGTAGTACTCCACGTTCTCCGGCAGTCCCGCGAACAGAAACTGGAAGCCCGAGCCGTCCATCTGCGGCTGCATCGCCACCGTCTCCCACTTCGACGCGCTCGCGTACTTCGCGTACAGGCTCACCTTGTCCGTGGTCAGCCCGATCACCTGCGCCGTCACCATCTCGTCGCTGTTGCGCCGCACCGCCTCATCGCCCGGCTTCACCACAATCTGGTAGATCGCCGGCACATCCTTGTGCGGCCCGGTCCACAGCAGCGATGCCCCATAGCCCATGAATCCCGGCCGCGCCGCAATCATCCACACCAACACCGCCGCGCACACCACTCCCGCGCCCAGCAGCCCCATCAGTCTCGTCTGCGGGACCAGACCCTCCGGCTGTGCCGCGCTGGAATCCGCAACCTTCAGCGTGTCCGCCGCCAGCAGCTCCAGAAATAGTTCGCTCTGCCCCTCAGCCGCATCGCCAGCCGCATTCTCCTTCTCGCTGAAGGTCACCAGCCGCTGCTGAAACTCCGGAAACGCCGCCTCCGCGCGGCCCACCGCCCGCCGCCGGCTCAGCCGCCACAGCGGCCATGCCAGCCCGAAACCCACCGCCGCCACCACCACCGCCAGCAGCGCCAGTCGCGCCGGCGTCAGCCCGTGCTCCGGAAACGCATACGCATTCAGGATCAGGGTGAGAATCACCGTCGCGGCCAACGCGGCAAATGCAATCACCGCCCCGCCCCGCAGGCTCGCATCCAGACGCAGCCTCTGCTGCACCTGCTGGATGTAGAGGTTGAGCTGCTGTCGCTTGCTCATGGCTGTACTCCTCCGCTCATGGCTGCTCCCGCTGCGTACCCAGATAGCGGCTGGCCAGGCCCGATTCGGCCAGCACGGCCATCAATAATAGAAGCATAACCCACCACCAAAGACTCGACGCGTTATTTGTCGCCTCGGCTGCGGATTCCGTTGCCCCCGCTTCCGTCGCTCCCGTCCCCGCGCTTCCGCTCCACAGCTTCAGCACATCGTCCGGGATCGCCTGCATATCCGACTCGCGCCGGTCTGGGTTCACCGCGATCAGCGCGTCCCGCCCGTTGGCAAACTGGATCTGATAGAACCCCGCGTGAACCAGTTGGAACGACTCTGCCGCGGCCGCCTCCTTCAGCGACAACGGCCGCTTCCCATCCGGCCCGACAATATCCACGGTCGCTCCAGAGCCAGCCGCTCCCTTCGCCGCGTTGCCCGACTCCTCATTCACCGGATTCCGCAGTTGCACAAACGAATCCACCACCCGTGCCCCGCTCACCCGCTCCTCGCCCGAAAGGTACTTCGCCGTCTGGTCCACAAACGCCACAAACACCGGGTTCAGCGGCAGATCGTTGCTCAGGTTGTCGAAGCCCGACGCAAACAGCAGCACATGCCCCTCGCCAACCTGCTTATCCACCAGCAGCGGCGTCCCATCCGCCAGGCGCGCCACTACCCGGGCCTTACCGGGGTCGATCACCGCCGCATAAAAGAACTTCGTCCCCTCAAACCCCTTCGCATCTCTCATCGCCGGGTGCGACGCATCCGCCGCGCCTGCCGTTGCAAACCCCGCATCCTCCGATTCCGATGCCCCGCGCGCATAGAAATGCCCATCCTCGACATTTCCCCCATACACCGGAATATGCTCGCGATGCGACTCCGCCATCCCCGTCGCCACCAGCACGCTGCCGCCGTTCTCCACATTCCGCTCCAGCGAATGCTCCAGAATCGACGGCACCGACGGCACATCCGACACCACCACAAACGCGTACTTCGATGGATCGATATCCGACGCCTGCTCCGGCGTAATCGGCTGCAACACAAACGATGCCTGCGCCGAGGCCGCCAGCGCCGCGCCAAAGTACAGCGGCGACCGCGTGTCCGACGCCTGATGCACAAACAGCACCCGCTCCGGGTCGGCCCGCTTCACCGCGAAGTTGCTCGCATCGTCGTTCGGAAATCCATCCGCGCCGTCAATCCTTACCGCGCACCGGCTCTCGCCGTACGGCACATCCAGTCCATCGAACGCCACCGTCGCCCGCCCATCCGCCGGCACGTCCACCTTCTTCGTCGCGATCGCTGTGCCGTTCACCACCAGCGAGACCGCGCGCGTCGCGGCCGGCGTCCTATGGCCCGCAATCACCGCAATCACCCGCGCCTTCTTGGTGTCCACCAGCTGCCCCGGTGCCTGCACGCTCTCCACCGTCCAGTTCGGCACCGTCGTCTCTCCCACCCGATGCAGCACCAGCGCCACATTCCCCGGCAGCACCATGTCGGCGAAGTTCCCCGGCATATTCGAGCTCTGCATATCGCTGAACAGATCGAGCTCCATCGGCGTATGCACTGTCTCCGCCATCGCCCGCATCCCGCGCCCCAACTCGCCGAAGTTGCCGTGCCCATCGCCCGGCTCGATTCCCTCGACCGCCGCGCGCAGCGCTCCCGCATCCTCCACCGGCTGGGTCAGCAGGCTCATCTGCCCGCCCAGCGAGATCACCTGCGCCTTCTGTCCCGGTACCTTGTGCGCAATCGCCTCCAGCGCCCCGCGCTTCGCCTCATCCAGTCTTGTACCCGGCGTCGCGCCTCCCGCCTTCGCATTCATGCTGTACGAATTGTCCACCGCCACCAGCAGCAGCTTGTCGCTCGGCAGCACGTTCTTGTGCCGGAAGAACGGCCGCGCAAACGCCAGCGCCAGCAGCAGCACCAGCAGCACCCGCAGCGCAAACAGCAGCAGGTAGCGCAGCCTCCGGTGCCGGGTCGAGCTCTGCGTCCCCTGCTCAAAGAACATCAGCGAACTTACCGGCCGCGGCACCGTCGTCTGCTTGCGCAGCAGATGCACAAACACCGGCAGCCCCACCGCCAGTACCCCAGCCAGAAACCATGGCGCCAGGAATCCCATCACGCGCCTCCCATAACAAAACTTGTCATCCTGAGCAAAGCGCAGCGGAGTCGAAGGACCTCCGGTTTGTTGACGGTGCCAACTCGCTCGCCCATCACGCGCCACCCAGCCCGGACGTGCGCCCGCTCCGCCGCAGCGTAAGATACTCCGTCAACGCGCGGTCCAGCGGCTTGTCCGTCGTCAGCAGGTGATAGCCCAGCCCCGCGGCCTGCGCGCGGTCCTTCATCTGCTCCAGGTGCGCATCCATCTTGGCGCGATACTGCGTCTTCACATAATCCGGAATTACCTCCAGCCGCCGGTCCGTCTCCAGGTCCACCAGAATCGCCGGCCCCTTCATCTCCGGATAGATCTCCTTGGGATCGAGCACGTGGAACAGCACCACCTCGCTGCCATGGAACCGCAGCGGCTCGATCGCCTTCACAATCTCCTCCGGCTGCTCATAAAAGTCCGAGATCACCAGCACAATCCCGCGCCTGCGCAGAAACTCCTGAAAGTGCTTCAGCGGTTTGCCAAAGTCGGTCCGCGCCGCCGGCTCCGCCTGCTCCAGCCCCGCCAGCAGCCGGTGCAACTGGCCCTGCCGGGTCGAGGGCCGGATAAAGTTCCGCACCTCGTCGTCGAACACGATCAGACCCGCCGGGTCATGCTGGTTGTGCAGCGCCAGGTAGCACAGCGACGCGGCCATATACCGCGCATAGTCCATCTTGGTCACCGCGCCCGACGCGTACTTCATCGAGTTGCTCGCATCCAGCAGCACCGTCAGCTGGGTATTCGTCTCGCCCCGGTACCGCTTCAGATAGCACCGCTCGGTCCGCGCAAACAGGTTCCAGTCCACATGGCGCAGGTCGTCGCCCGGCGTATACGCGCGATACTCCGCGAACTCCAGGCTGAACCCAAAGTCCGGCGAACGGTGCAGCCCGGCCACAAAGCCGTCCACCACCGTCTTCGCCACCAGGTCCAGACTCGAAATCCCGGCTAACACCGCCGGATCAAGAAACCGCTGCAGCATTGAAGCACCCGCCTTTGCAAATCGCTCGTCATTCTGACCGCAGGTCAGAATCTCGGTAGTTGCCTTTGCCTTTCAACTAACAACCTGCAACTTCCCTCAACTTTCTTTCGGCGGCGGCAGATGCGCAATCAGCCGCGTTAGAATCTCATCCGCATCGATCCGCTCCGACTCCGCATGGAAGTTCAGCAGAATCCTGTGCCGCAGCACCGGAATCGCCAGCGCCGTGATGTCCTCATACGTCACGTGGTACCGCCGCCGGCTCAGCGCCCGCGCCTTCGCCGCCAGCACAATAAACTGCGCCGCGCGAATGCTGCCGCCGTAGTTCACATACTTCTTCACAAAATCCGGAGCGTTCTCGCTCTTGTGCCGCGTCGCCCGCACCAGGCCCACCACGTACTTCGCCAGCGACTCGCCGATCGGCACCATCCTCACCAGCCGCTGGAACTCCAGCAACTCCTCCGCGTTGGTCACCGCCGACACCTGAGGGTCCTTGGTAGCCGTCGTCAGGTCCACCACCTTTAACTCATCGCCCGCGCTCAAATAATCCAACACCGAATTGAACAAAAACCGGTCCAGTTGCGCCTCCGGCAGCGGATACGTCCCCTCCAGCTCAATCGGGTTCTGCGTCGCCAGCACAAAGAACGGCGCCGGCAGCTTGTAGTTATGTCCGCGCACCGTGCAGCTCCGCTCCTGCATCGCCTCCAGCATCGCCGCCTGCGTCTTCGGCGGGGTGCGGTTGATCTCGTCCGCCAGCACCACATTGCCGAAGATCGGCCCCTCCACAAACGTCCACGTGCGATGGCCGGTCGTGATGTCCTCTTCGATAATGTCCGTGCCCGTAATGTCCGACGGCATCAGGTCCGGCGTGAACTGGATGCGCTTGAAGGTCAGCCCCAGTGTCTGCGCAATCGTCCGCACCATCAGCGTCTTCGCCGTTCCCGGCATGCCTGTAATCAGGCAATGGCCGCCCACAAACAGCGCAATCAATATCTGGTCCAGCACATCGTCCTGCCCCACGATCACCTGTCGCACCTGCGCCAATATCCCATCGCGCACTGCCTGGAACCGCTCAATGCGATGCTGCAGCTCGGCCGCGTCTTGGTTCAATCCAGCAATTGCGCCCATACCCACTCCCTCTCTCTCTTCACTTCGGTTGATCAGCATTCAAATTCGTATCCTGCCCCGAGCCGCGTGCCTTAGCGGCGTCTTGCAATTTGACGAGATAAGACTGCGCGACACTCTGCGCTCGCGGGTCATCGAAGGGGCGAAGCCCAAAAATCGCGATGGACGACGCTGCATAGGCGGGCGCTCGTTCACACGCTTCGATGATCAGCGGTATCGATTCATTGTCCTTAAGCTCCGCCAGCCCTTCCGCGGCCGAGACCTGAATCATGTAGTTAGTGGACGAAAGACCTCGTCGAAGAACCGGTATGGCTCTCTTATCCCCGGTCATTCCGAGTTGTAGAAGCCTTCCCGGAACTATATAAATCGCGTCTTCCAGAGTTGAATCAAGAGCAGACGAATCGACGGGAATGCCTTGACTCTTGGCCCACGCCAGGAACTCCGGTGCTATCTGCTGGAGGAGCATGGCATAGTGGTCCTGGCGGTTGTCCTGCTGCGGCTTCGAGAATTGGGCTGCCTCCGATCCGAGACGTAACGGAAACGGCATGTTGTTCTCCACTACTTCTGTCGCCTGGATGAGCAAGTAGTTGAAATAAGCGCCGTCCTTATCACCAAGCTTCACCAGCTCTCCGGCAATTCTCTCCTTCACTTCTGTATCCTGGCTGCCCGCAAACAGATCGTGAAGGATTGGGACAGCTCGCTCGGGTCCCGCCTCCGTCACAATTTGGTCTATGCTGGCCCAGTTTCCTCCTTTAACTTCGTCCACGGCTCTGGCAAGTTTGTCCTGTCCGACAGAATCGGCCGCAGCGCTAGCTTGGTGTCCCACTGTCTGCCCTTGGACAACGCCGACCAGGAAAATCGTTACGCAAGACAGGCACGCCAAAAGTAACGGAGCCATATTCAAGCGAATAGACAGCGCCGCCCCAGTCCTTGCCTCTCGGCTTCCTGGCCAATTGCTCATTTCGCGCTCCCCTCAATCTCCAGCAACAATTTCTGCGCCGGCTTGAACCCCGGCGCCGCCTCCAGCGAGGCCAGCACGCTCTCCTCCGCCTTCGCCTTGTCACCCTCCGCCATATACGCCTTCGCCACATCGAACTCTGCCGACGCCATATCCAGCGGCTTCATCGCCAGCACCGCCTGGTACTCTCGCACCGCACCCGCATTGTTGCCCTGCGCCAACCACAATGTTCCCAGCTTCCGATGCAGGTCCTCATCCTCGGGATAGATAAAGTTGAGATGGTCCAGCGTCGCCGCCGCCTCCTTCGCGTGCCCTAGCTCCTCCTCCAGCGCAGCCAGCTTCTTCAACGTCTCCGGACTCTCGCCACCGCGCCGCTCATACTCCGCCAGCGCATCCAGCGCCGCCTGCTTGTTCCCCTTCGCCAACTGCGCGACCGCCAGATACTCATACGCGTTCGCGTCGTCCACATACTCGGGATACAGCTGAATCACCGCCGGCGCCGCCGCGATTACCGCATCGTTGTCCTTCATCGCGACCAGCGCCTTCAACTGCTCGCGCCACTTGTCGAAGTTCTTCACCGTCGCGCCCACACGCTTGTCCAGCCACGCCGCATAGTCCTTATCGAACTGTTCGGGCGACTCATGCAGATTCGTCTGGATCGCCTCCGGCGTCGTCTTCAACGCCGTAAACGACTGCACCATCCCCATCAGCGCGTCATTGCCCCAGTGCTCGGCAATGTAGTCGCAGATCGTCCCCGCCTGGTAGTAACTCACCAGCACCTGCTCCGGATATTCCGGAAATATAAATCCCTGGTCCATTTGCGTCACCGGCAGCAGCTTCTTATCGCGAATCGCCGCCACCACATCCGGAGTCAACCGGTTCGCCCACATCGGATTCGCCTGGCCCTCTTCATGCACCGCAAGCCCCTCGGTAAACCAGCGCGGCACCCGGAACTTCGTCTCCGACAAAATAAATACGTGGCTCATCTCATGCCACATGGTCGCGCCCCAGTTGAACTCTCCCGGCGTCCTCCCAGACGGCGAATCCATCGCCACCACATTGCCAAACGTCACTCCCAGCGCGCCCAATCCCGGCATCCCCATCACGCGAACCTCAAAGTCAGGGTGGTTGGGATACACTTCCAACTGCACCGGCCCAGTCAGCTTGATCTTGTACTTTGCCGTGTAAGTTGCAATCGCCTTATGTAACTGCTCCTCAAAATAAGGCCGCAATAAATCATCCTCTGTCTTATTCATCCGTAGAATCGTAGTGTCGTCCCGGGTGGTCACATAGTTCGCATAACTATCCAACAGCTTCAAACTGTTCCTGGTTGCGTTGTCCTGCTGTCCGTTGTTGAAGCAGTCCTCCAGCAATTTCCGCGGCTCATCCTCCTCACCCATCCGCATCAGGTTGATCCCCAACTGCGATCGTGCCGGCCAATTTAGCGGATCGACCTCGATCGCCTTGCGGTAGTACGCAATCCCCTCGGGATAGCGCCGGTTCAGCACCAGGTTCTCCGCCACAATCGCATAGCCGTCGCCATATCCCGGGTTCACAGCCGCCATCTTCTTCAACCACCCATCCGCGTCCGCATTCTTATCCGTCAGCAGGTCCGCCGCGGCCAGCACCGCCATCGCGTCCAGCGCGTCCGTGCCTCCAGAGCCGGCCCCGCCGTCGTACGGCGAAAGCGCAATCGCCGTCTGCGCCTCCTTCACCGCCTCGTCGGTCTTCGCATCCTCCAGCAGCACGTTCGCGGCAAGCTCATGCGCCTCCACCAGCTTCGGGTCCAGCGCAATTGCCTTGGCCACATACTCCGATGCCTTCTCGTCGAACCCGTCCGCGCTCAGCCTGGCCAGCCCCACATACGCCTGCGCATTTTCCGGATTTTGCTTCAGCGCGTCATTGAACTCAGCTGCCGCATCGACCGGCTGCGACCGCTCATAGAACAGCATCCCCCAACGCACCTTCCACAACGCCGGACTCTTCGCCTGCGCCACCGCAACCTTGAACTCAGCGTTTGCCTCCTCCCACAACTGCTTGGTCTCCTGCCACGGCGCCCCACTGCCAGCCGCCAGCCCCCAGTAACCCTCCGCCATCAGGTACGCGTCCCCGCTCTTGCTCAGCGCCTCAAAGCAGTCCGCCGCGTCCGTCTTCTTTCCATGCAACCGCAGTTTGCGGCAGCCCTCCGGAGTCGCCACGCTCGGATTCCCCGCTCCTTGCGCCGCTGCCTTATGCGCCGGAGCCTGACCCGCAATGCTCCCCACGCCCGCCCCCGCGAGCATCGCCAGTACCGCCACGAATTTGTAACTGAATCTCATCTCTTCGCTTGTCATTCTGACGTTGAGCGTAGCCGAAGGGGAAGAATCCCCGCATCTGCCGTTGCCCGGTCTTTGTCCTTCGCCTTCAGCCTTTGTTCTTAATCCGCCTTCCGTCTTTGTTCTTATCCGTGTTCATCCGTGCTATTCCGTGGTCGTCTTTAGCTCTTGTCCTTGCCTCTATCCCTTATCCGTCTTTGTCTCTATCCGTCTTTGATCGGTTCAATCGGTGTGAATCGGTGCTAAGTCCTGTCCCCTGCCACTACTTGTCCAACTGCGCCTGTACCGTCGCCAGCTCCACCAGCGCCGCCGTCAACTCCTTCTTGTACTCGCCCGGCTCCATCGCCGCCTTCTGATACTTCAGCGCATCGATCTTCTGTTCCAGTTCTTCCTTCTTCGCCATCAGGTCGCGCTTCGCCGGATCGTTCATCGCCGCCTGGGCCGCGCCGATCCGCACCACCGTGAACGTCGCCATCAGCGCGCCTTCCCTGCCCTCCGCCGGCCGCGCCCGCACTGCCTCGCCCTTGCCCGTGTCCTCGAACTCCGGGTGCTCCGTCGCCAGCCGCTTCTGCGACGAATAGAACTCCGCCGTCTTCCGGTCGGCGTACGCAAACGCCTCCATCGCGCTGATCGAGTCGCTCTTGTCCGTGTCCGCCGTCGGGTCCTGCAACGCCTCCACCCAGTACCGCGCAAACACCGTCGCGTTCTTCTCCGTGCCGCTCTTGGTCGCCACGATCACCGCGCGCCCCGGCCGCTCCAGCGCCGCCACCGCCCCTCCGCTCGCGCTGGTCGTGTCCACAATCAACTGCCGCTTCGCCGCGACTTTGTCGCACAGCGCCGCCAAGTCGCCCGCCGAAATGTCGGGCCCCACCAGATTGAATTTGTACTCCGCGCCATCGAAGCTGCCATGCCCGATCAGCGTCACCACAAGATCGTCCTCCGGCTTGGCCGCGCGCGCCGCCACTTCGATCGCCTCCGTCAGCTTCGCCTTGGTCGAGTCCTTACCCGTCAGCGTCACCACGTGCGCGCCCACCCCGCTCTTGAAGATCTTGTCCAGGTCATTCGCATTCGCCGTAAACCGCTGCTCATAATCCGGCTCGCCGCCCAGCCCCGCCACCGTCACGTAATACACCGCCGCCCGCGCAGTCCCAGCCGCCATCACCCATCCCAGCACTAACTGACAACTAACAACTAACAACTTGCAACTGGCTTTCATACCACACCCCACTTCCGCCGCAGCAGCCAGTCCGCCGACATCAGCCCCAGCAGCACCAGGAACACGATGGGCATGTCCCACAGCTCCTTGGTGTCCCGCACCGAGATGCCCGCCTCCGAGAACGAAATCTCCTTAGGCAGCCGCTCCAGCTCGCTCTGCTCCCAGTACCGCCCGCCCGTCTCGTCGGACAGCTTCTCCAGCAACTCGCGATTCTGTTCCGTGTGGAAGTTCTCCGCAACCCCGTCCTCGCGCCGGAACGAAAGCACGTCCTTCCCCAGTTCCTGTCCGCCCTTACCCACTGCTCCCTGGTCCGCGGTCACCTCGGCCACATAGCTCCCCGGCTTGTCCGCGGTCCAATCCATCTCAAAGCTCCCCGGCGTATTCGGCACCGGCGTCAGGTCCACCATCGCCGACTCGCCCTCCGGCCCAATCAAGTGTGCGGTCACATGCGCATCCGCCGCCGGCGTAAACTCCTTGTCCCGCACCACCGCCGTCAGCTTCACCTGCCCTTCATCCATCAATGTCTGCTGCGGCATCGTCGCCACCACCTGCCCCGGCGAGTCCTTCGCCAGCCAGCGCAGCAACTGCTGCCAGAACAGATCGTGCGATGGATCGCCCAGCTCCGTGCTCATCTGCCAGCGCCACGTCCCCGAGGTCGCCAGCACCGCCGTCTTGCCTCGCCCGTAACTCTGCGTCACCAGCAGCGGCATCGTCCGTCCCGCCATCATCTGCGCCAGCACGGTCGCGCCCGGCTTCGGCGATCCCGGGTCCTGATAGTCGTTCAGGTACGGAAGCTTCCGCCAACGCTCCACATTCAGCGCGCGATCGTCCAGCAGCCGCGTGATAGGGCTCTCCGCACCCGCCGCCGTCAACTGCACCGTCGCATTCTCCCGCTGGAACGTCCCCTTCTCGCTCGGCAGAAACGTCGGGAACAGGTCCGCCAGGCTCGACGCCCCCCAGCCTCCATCGCTCAGCGAAAACCTCCCGCCCAGAAACAGCAGCCCGCCGCCGCGCTTGTCCACAAACTCCCGCAGCAGCTCCAGCTGCACCGGCGTAAAGTATTGCGCCTCCACGCTCCCGATAATGATCGCCTGATACTTGAACAGGTCCTCCGCCTTGGTCGGAAACCCATCCGCAAGCTCACTCGGATCGGTAATCCCCTGCCGGTAGATCTTGTTCTCCGTGGTGCGCAGCATGGAGACGATCTGCACGCCCTTGTCTTCCGCCTCCGCCCGCCGGACGAATTTGAACTCCCAGCGCGGCTCGCCCTCCACATACAGGATCCGCCGCGGCTCCGCGCTCACCTCTACCAGCCGCGTCACCGCATTGTTCGCCATATTCTCCTCGCCCGTCAGCGGCTCCAGTGCAAACCCGATGTTCTTCACCCCCGCATCGCCCGCGTCGAAGAACACCGTCTCGCTCGAGCCCACCCCATCCGGCTCCAGCGTCACCTCCTTCGACGCCAGCGGCTTGTCCCCGTCCTTTACCTCCAGCGTTGCCTTCCGCCCCGCATACCCGCGCTGATGGAAGCTCACCGTCGCCGTCATGCGCGAGCCCGCCATTGCCTTCGCCGCCACCGTCACATCGTCGATCTCCACGTCGTGCCCGGCCTTCTCCTTGCCAAACCCGATCGTGTGTACCGGCAGCCTGCGGTTGTGCAGCGCGTTGATCGTCTCGATATCGATCCCACCCGAATTCTCCGCTCCATCGCTCAGCAGCACCACCGCACCCACCGGCAGTTCGCTGGTATCGGCCACCAGCTTCTGTAGTCCAGCATTGATGTGCGTCGCCTCTACCTCGCTCGACGGTGTCCCAGCGGTATTTCCACTTCCGTTATTTCCAACGCCCGCCTCACTATTTGCAGCGAGATTCAGCTTTCCCTGCTTCCAGTCTGGCTGCTGCACCCACTGCAGCTTTCCGTCGAGTTTGTAGATCCGGGTCTGAAACTTCTTCTGCAAACCCGCCAGCAGGCCATCGTTCAGCACCTTCGTCTCGGCAGCGGATCGTGACGTCTTGCCATCCGCGCCCGCATCCTGAATATTCGTACTCAGCGAGTCGTCCACCAGCACCGCAATAATGTTTTGCTGCGACTTCAACTCTGCCACCGTAATCGCCGGCTCCCACAGCAGCAGCAGCAGCAGCGCCGCCAGCGCCGCCTCCAGCCCCCAGATCAGCCACGCCCTCCAGTTCCGCACCCGCGGCGCCGCCTCCGGTAGCTGCCGCCACACCAGCCACGCCAAACCACCCGCCGAAACCAGAATCAGCAGCGCCAGCAACCAACCAGGCCACGCGCCCAGCAGGAGGAACTTGCCCTTGGTAAAGACCGGAATTGGATACTTGAAGAAAAATTCAAACATGCCTGGATGGAACCCTGCCCCAAAGCCTCGTCATCCCGACCAAGGCCGCTCACGTTCATCGTGGGCGGCGGAGCGGAGGAACCCCGCATCCCGTCTTTGCTTTAGCCCTGCGCTTGTCCGCCTTAAAATCGGTGTCCCATCCGCCTTGATCGGTGTTAAGCCTTTGCCGCTGCCTTTGCTCTTCCTGACCCCTGTTCCCTAATCCCTGTTCCCTGTCTCAGTGCGTCATGCTGTACATCACATAATTCAGTCCCACGCGAAACGCCATCGAAGCAAACTGCTCCGGGTACGCCGGATCGTCTGCCCACTCCCACGCATCGCCCAGGTGCATATTGTGGCAGATCGCCACCACCAGCCGTCCATGCTCGTCCCGGATGCCGCGCCACTTCGCCACATACCCGTCCATCTCATAGGTCTGTCCATCCCGCACATAGTGCTCCCCCGGCACTTGGAACCGGTCGTCCATGTCGTACAGCACGTGGAAGATCTCGTCCTTGTCGCTCAGGTCCTCCACCGGGTACTTGTTCGCGTCGGGAAAGATCTGCCGCATCCCCACCATGAACTGCTCCCACTCCGCCGTCCCATGGAAGTCGTCCACCATCAGAAATCCGCCCTTCAGCAGATACTCCCGCATCCGTTTCGCCTCGTCGTCGCTAAACGACCACGTATGCACCATCACCGCATACACAAACGGATAATTGAAAATATCGTCCGTATCCGGGCTCACCACCTGCTCGGTCGAGCGGCCGTTGATCCGGGTCAGCCGGTTCAACGCGATCAGAAACTGCCGGTCAGCCTTCGGATAGTCTCGCTGCCACGTCCCAAAACCGCCGCGCCCGAAACCGCCGCGCCCGTACCCCCCGCCAAAACCGCCATATCCGCCAGCCCCCATCGCCGTCGTAAAGCTCAGCCGCGACCAGGAAAACTCAGCCTTCTGGTTCCCTTGCCCATTGATCTCGCCCCAGTTCGCGATCCGCTGCCCAAACAGGCTCACCGCAACCGCCAGCACCACCACCGTCACCACCGCGGACTGCACCAGGAGCTTCATCGCGTGAACCCTCCGTACGCCGGAGCATACCAGAATCCGACAGCCCTTCCGAGGCACCCTCGCCCCGGATCCTGGGTCTGCCGCCGCACCACGTCCGCTTGCTTGAATCTCACGTCCATTTGCTTGAATCTATAGACGAACCCGCCGCCCAGTAGTTGCACCACCCCACTCAGCACCGCCCGCCCATCCCTCACAGCCCCTAGCGGACAGCCAACAGCCGATCGCAGATCGCCGACAGTTGTGCTAATAGCTAAAGGCTAAAAGCTAATGGCTGACCGCGTCACCGCAGCGGCGGACTGACCGGGTTGTACTTCTTCGCCAGCTCCGTTGTCGACACCACGTCCGCTGCCGGCGGATTGACTGCCTTCTCCACCTCAACGCCAAACACGTAGCTGGGCCCGAACATGTTGCCGGTAAAGATCACCATCTTGTTATCCGGCGTAAAGCGCACGTTGGGCTCTTCGTGGTAGTTGTGGTACGACATGTTGACCAGCTGTTCGGTGTGGAAGATGCCCGGCTGCCAGAACTCCGGCGAGTTGACCGCGAGGGAATCGCCACGGATCAACTGCGGGCGGAAGAGCATGATCCACGCGCTATCCCTGGCCGTTGGTCCCTGCCCGGGAAAGCCGCCGTCGCCGGCGAAGAGCGAGAGGTCCTTGGTCACGTTGACGTGGATCGACGAGTCGTTGCGCTGTATGTGGTACGCGGTCTGCTGGCCGGTCTTCACGTTGTAGCCGGCGACGAAGCCGGAGTCGGCGTTCCGCGGAAAATCCCACTGGTACCAGATGGTCTCGCCGTCGGGCCCCCAGAACTCGTGGCCCCATATCTCCATGTACATGGTGCGTTTGTGGATCAGGGTGTTGTGGGTGCCGTCGGTGTGGATCATCCAGACGCGGTCGACATCCTGCCATATACCCTCGTGGCAGTACATCAGCAGGCTGGGATCGGTGGGCGAGAACAGCAGATGGTTGACCCAATCGGTGGAGTGCAGAAGTGGCTTGACATCGCCCGGCTTGGCGCCGTTCGGGCCAGGCTCCAGACGCATCGTGAACAGGACCAGCGGTAGCTTCGCGGCCAGCCGCGCAACCATCATTGCGCTCTTGTTGGGAGGCTGATAATGCGGCCCCTGGGCTGCGCTTCCGACGCGGTTGTCAGGATTTCTGGCCGCCCCGGGCGCGGCGCCGGCGGGTGGCGCAGCGCCCGCGGGTGGCGCGGCCGCTGGCAGGTTGGAGCCATACTGCCTGCCCGTGTCGTCCCCTTCGACGTAGGTTCCGGCAATCAGCGTCTCGTCCGCGTTCACGCTGACCACCGACCAGCCCGAGGTGTTGGACGGATGAGGCACTACCGCCAGCTTGCGGACGGCGCCGGTGTTGGTGTCCGCCTTGTAGACCGAGGTCACATGGCTGGCGTCGGTGCTGGTGTAGAAGACGCTGTTGGTCTTGTGGCCGGCAACCAGAATATGGACGGTCCCCGGAACCGGCGTTGCCGGGGCCGCGGCGCCCGCAGCGGCCTGCGGCGGGGGCGGGTTCGCCACCAGCAGCTTGGTCTGCCGCGTGGCCAGATCCAGCACGTGGATCCCGTCCGGCGCGGAGTAGATCATCTGCTTGTCATCCGGCGTAAAGCCATTGATGTTGAAGTAGAACGCGCCCGAGTTCGCCTCGTCGCTCAGCCGCCACACGCGATGGCCGGTATCTTTATCCACCCAGGTCTTTGGCGGCATGGGGTCGCCGGGTTTAGTCTGCGCAATGCAGGCCAGAGGCATCAGGACGAGGGCGAGTGCAACGACTGTATTGGGGCGCATAGCAACTTCTCCTTCAAGCGGCAGCGCTGGGACGAAGCACGCGACCGGTTGGATAGCTTAGACAGATTGGACAGATCCGACAGCCTCTTCGCCAGGCACAGTCCAGAAGTGCCGCCGTGCGAATGCAGGAGAGTTATACACTGCGCAGTATTCGACTTGGAAACGACTTTCTATAGGGGACTTAACCCGCAGGAACTTCCGCCCGGAAACGGCAACGACGACGCATTTGACATATAGACCAATTTAGGTAAGCCTAAGTGTTAGGTTAGCCTAATTCATGTCAGCCAAAGTGCGAAGGACAGTTGTGGCGATGATTGTGTCGCTGGCCGGGGTTGTTGCCCTGTCAGCGTGGGCGCAGAGCGGCACCAGCAGCGCCCTCGCAGGCAGCATCGCGGATCAGAGCGGGGCGATGCTTCCCGCCGCACAGGTCAAGGCAACCGAGGTGAATACCGGCGCAGTTCGCATCGTTCAGAGCAACGCCGCTGGGCGCTTCCTCTTCTCTCAGGTCAATCCGGGAACCTACCGCATTGAAGTCCGCGCCGCAGGATTCGGCGTTGCCGTGTCGCAGCCCGCAAGCGTCTCCGTCGGCCAGACCGCCATCGTCAACTTCACGCTGTCACTCGCATCCACCTCGCAGGCGGTCGAAGTCGTCGCGCAATCCGGCCTAATGAGCCTGGAGAACGCGAACACGTCGACGACGCTCGAAGCCAAGACAATCAAGAGCCTGCCCAACCCGGGCCAAGACCTCACCTACGTCGCGCAGTTCGCCGAGGGCGCGTTGATGAATACGGCGGGCTCGTCGAATGACGCCAAAGCTGCGGGCGGCTACGGGAACGTCGAGTTCAACGGGCTGCCTGCGACCTCGAACGGCTACATCCTTGACGGCTACGACTCCAATGATCCATTCCTCGGCCTCAATATCGGCCTCTCTACCAACCTGGTCATCGGCCTCGACGCGCTACAGGAGGCGACGGTCAACACCAACTCGTACGCGGTCGATCAGGGCCGCTACGGCGCTTCGCAGGTGAACTACTTCACCAAGTCGGGGACGAACCAGTTCCACGGCGACCTGTACGAGATATGGAACGGATCTCTATTGAACGCCACCGACTACTTCCTGCACGCCAACGACACGCCCGGCAACATCGCGAAGAAGCCGCGCTCCACCGTCAACGAATTCGGCGTCAGTGCAGGCGGGCCCATCCGCGCCAACAAGCTCTTCTTCTTCGCCCATTACGAAGGCATTCGCATCGCTTTGCCCCTCGTGGCCCGCACCACCGTCCCGTCGGCCGCCTACCAGCAGTATGTGTTGCAGCAGTTACCGCTGGGCGGTGCCGATCCGGTCACCGGAACCATGCTTCCCGCCGAGCCGCAGGAAGTCCCCTTCTACCAGAAGATGTTCGGGCTCTTCAGTGATACCTCAGGCTCCCCCGCGCCCGTTCTCTCTTGCCCAATTGATGCGCTTGGCGTGCCGGCGGGTGGCTGCGCCAACAAGCGTACGCAGTCGATGAACAACTCCGACAGCGAAAACCTCATCGTCCTCAAGATCGACCACACCATCGACGCGGCCAACAGCGTCTGGTACCGCTTCCAGCAGGATACCGGTCTGCAGGCGGCATACACCGATCCCATCAATCCGATCTTCAACTCCTATTCGCCGCAGCCGCAGCGCGCGCTGGTCACCGGCTACACCCACCTCTTCACGCCCAACCTCGTCAACCAATTCAACCCCGGCGCAAGCTGGTACTCTAGCCTCTTCCTGCCTAACAACTACGCTCAGGTCCTCCAAACCTTCCCCATCGTGCTCGCCGGAGGCAGCTCCAACGCGCCCTTCACCACCATCGGCGGCAACGACCAAACCTACACCCAGGGCCGCAAAGTTACGCAGTGGCAGATCAACGACAACCTGATCTGGACGCGTGGACGCCACAGCTTCAAGTTCGGCGAGAACTCCCGCCGTCTCGATGTCAGCGACTACGACCTCGGCGAAGGCGTCGTCCCCACTGTTATCTACAACGATCTCGCCCAGTTCACCTACGGCGCTGCGTCGACCGTCACCACTGCGTTTCCCATTACGCAAAAAGAGAGCATCGCCGTCGGCAATCTCGACCTCTACGCCATGGATACCTACCGGCTCAGCCAGCGGTGGACCCTCATCGCCGGACTGCGCGCCACCTGGAACACGGATCCCGTCAACCAGCATGGCCTCTTTGCGCGCCCGGCCGGCTCCTTCCTCGACATGACCCACGCCCCCGCCCAGCCGTTGAGTCTGGCGATTCAGACCAATGTACGCAATCTCTTCCCGGCTACGCCGCTCTTCAGTTGGCAACCGCGCGCCTCCGTCGCTTACAAGGTCTCAAATTCGATAGCCCTCCATGCGGGCGGCGGCGTCTTCAACGACACCATCCCCGCGCAGATCGCCGACCTCGGCGCAACCAACCCACCCTACGCGCCCGTCTTCGTCGGCGGAATCAACGGTCAAGTCGGCGGCATCGGCATCGCACAGGGAGTCTCCGGCAGCGCCGTAGACGCGACCGCTCAGGCGAACCAGGCCTTCCAATCCGCCTTCCGCGCCAATGCGGCCACGCCACTCGCGGTCAATCTCAACACCTTCCCCAGCGGCACGCTGAAGACTCCGTACTTCCTCGAGTGGAGTCTGGGCATCGAGCACGAGCTTGGCTTACGCGGCTCGCTCCGAGTCGACTACGTCGGCACCCGCGCCGTGCAGGAGCCGTATCAGGTTCAGCTCAACGGCTATCAGACCGTCTGCAACGGCTGCTTCGCGCCCTTCGCCTTCAACCAGCCGCTCGACCCACGCTTCGGCAGCGTCAACGAGTTCCGCACCGGCGCGGGCAGCCATTATGCCGGCCTGCAAACCGCTGCGTCCAAGCAATTCGCCGCGCTCACCCTGCGCGCCAACTACACCTTCAGCCATTGCATCGACGAAGTCTCAAACGGCGGTCTGCTTCCGTTCTCCTCGCTCGGCATCCTCGCCCCGCTGCCCGGCAGCCTTCGCCCGGAGTACGGCAACTGCGACTACGATGTCCGCCACAACCTCTCCGCCTTCGCCGTTTACGAGATTCCATTCCCCGCCAGCCACGCGCTGCTGCGCCACGCATTCGGCGGATGGCAGCTCTCGGGCACCGCGTTCCTGCATAGCGGACTGCCCTTCAGCGTCCTCAGCGCGCCCTACACCGCCAACAACCACGGCATCTTCCAGGGCAGCGGTCCACAGTTCGCCAACCGCGTTCCCGGCGTCCCGCTCTATCGCAAGACAGCCATCCCTGGCGTCACTCAACCCGGCAGCCTGCAATGGCTCAACCCGGATGCGTTTCAATCCGTCATCGATCCCAGCACCGGCGACTGTGCCGGCGTCACTGCCACCATGCCGGACTCGCCCGCCCTCTGCCACTTCGGCGACTCCGGCCGCAACAGCGTCCGTGGCCCGCACTTCACCTACTCCGAGCTATACGTAACCAAGAGAATCTCAATCACCGAGCACGTCACCTTTCGCTTCGACACCCAGTTCTTCAACGTCTTCAACCATGCCAACTTCGCGCTGCCCTCCAACCAGGCGGGCACGCCCGGCAATTCCGCAACCCAGACCGGCTTTGGCGCACTCACCAGCACCATCTCACCCCCCACCGGACTGCTCGGCGTGGGCCTGGGCGGCGACAGCGCGCCGCGCATGATTGCGTTCCAGGGCAGGATTGAATTCTGACCGCCCAGCATTCAACTTGGAAACGATTTCCATAAGGGAACTTACCGCACAGGAAATTCTGTCAACGGCAGGTTCAGTTCTCCCAAAAACCTCAGCAAAATCGCGTGTCAAGGGGTAAATTGGCCTAAATCACTGACCCATAAGCATTTATAGTTGGCCGACCAGTTATGCCCAACCTGCTATCCTTAAAGCAGAGTAGAAGTGAAAGAGACCCGCGAAGCGGACCCGAACCCCGAGGGCAGCAATCGCGCGCGTCCGCAGACTTTAATCCGCCAACCCATTGATTGGAGCGATCTTAGCGGCAACTCCTTTAGAATTCTGTCTTTGGGATCATCAGCCCGCCGTAATCGTAACAATTCAAACGAGTTGCCACCAAGATCCATGGGGGAGGGGAGGGGGGGTACCCCCAGCCAATAGCGAACCAGGCAGGATCATCTACAATGGCTGACCAGCCCGTCCGCTCCGTCTAACCACCTGGGAACCCGCCCGTGAACCGACGCGACCTGCTCAAACTCG
>Ga0182013_10002481_pt1 | contig 23998 bp, 20 predicted proteins | sample 612S2MmetaG_FD_120487 | JGI IMG/M metagenome (GOLD analysis project Ga0182013, IMG submission 120487) | Permafrost microbial communities from Stordalen Mire, Sweden - 612S2M metaG | ecosystem: Environmental > Terrestrial > Soil > Wetlands > Permafrost | place: Sweden: Stordalen | collected...
CCCCCGAGTGCGCCGCGCTGGTCGGCACCGTGCTGGATGCCCTGTCGGCGCCCCGCGGCGCGGAGGATGACCGCAGTCACGCGCAGCGGTACCACGATGCGCTGGCGGAGGCGATGCACCGGCTGGTCAGCGCCGGGCTGCTGCCCGAGCGGGCCGGGCAGCCCGCCAAGGTCCTGGCGCATATCTCGCTGGCCGACCTGATGGTCCTGGACGCTGACTCCACCCTGCAAGATGAGTGGACCGAGGGGGTCCGGGCCCGGTGGGCCGGGCACCGCGCGGCCGCGTCGGTGGCCGGCGGGGACGGCGCTGCGTGGCTGGACGGCGACGCCGCCGAGGGGTTCGCGTGCGACGCGTCGATCACCCCGGTGGTGACCGGCGAGGTCAGCTACGCGGTCCTGGATGACCTGGTCCGGCTCTGCGTCCGGCTCGCCCGCCACGGCCACCCCGACCCCGCTACGCCGGCCGACCCGGCTACGCCGGCCGACCCGGACCCGGTGACCCCGTCGGCCCTCCAGGTCCTGCTGTCCGCCCCGGGCGAGATCACCCGGGAGGCGCTGGAGCGGCTCATCATCGGCCAGGCCGTCGCGCTGGTCTCCGGTCCCGGCGGGCTGGCCTCGTTCCTGCGGCGGGAGCAGCTCGGCGCGCGGCTGGCCGGGCCGAGCCTGCCGCTGGATGTCGGGTACTCCGATGACATCCCGGCCGCGATCCGCAACGCGGTCAAGGCCAGGGACAAGTTCTGCCAGTGGGCCGGCGGCTGCCATCAGCCGGCGGCGGCGTGTGAGGTCCACCACCTGCGGCACAAGGCCCACGGCGGTGAGACCAGCCTGGATAACTGCTTGCTGTTGTGCTGGTATCACCATCACGTCGTCATTCACCGGATGGGCTGGACCCTGGTCCGCCATCCCGACGGCACCACCACGGCGTGGAACCGGGACCACAGCAAGGTCCTGCGCAGCCACAGCCCACCCGCCCGCGCCGGGTAACCCACCCCGGCCGCGCTGACCCCGGCCAGGGACTGGGAGGCAGGCTGGTCCCAGCTCACCGTGCTTGGGCTGACCCGGACGTTCCTGCTGGTGGCCCCCGTGGCGATCCCGGCCGGGCTGGGGCTGGCGGCGTTGTCGTGGGCGTGGCGGATTTACGCCATCACCACCGGGTTGGGCGGGATGACGGCGTCGGCGCCGATCATCTTCGACGCCAGGCAATGGAAACGGCAGGTCCGCACCGCCCGCCGACGGCGGCGTGTGGGTGCTGCACACTCCCTATCCGGAGTCGCTGACCGGGCTGGCCGGCCACCGGCGGGGGCTGGAAACCGCGCACAAGCTCGTCGGCGTCGCCTGGGGAGACGAAGGCACCACCCGGGAGCAGCGTGCCTGGGTGGCCGACCCGGACCTCATTCGCCGCCTGGACGTCGGCCAGGCCTGCTACATCCACCGCGGCGCGGCCTCCTTCGTGCAGGTCGCCCGGCCCAAGGCCTCCCCGCTCACCCTCCTGCCCGCCCCGGACCCGACCGGCGGCCGACCCGGATCCCCGAACCACGCCGGGAACCCGCCCCGGCCCCGGCCCGCCTCGACCTCGATGATGTCTTCGGAGCGACCCGATGACCAACCCGTTCACCGCCCTCGGCCTGCCCGAACGTCCCGACCTGACCGACGAGCAGGTCCGCGCCGCCTGGCGGACGATCGCCGCCGCCACCCACCCGGACCGGTAACGACGGTACCTCCGCTGCGCTGTTCCCGACCGAGACGCGCGAGACTAAGGTGATCTGGGTGGTCGATCCTGGGCATCCTGAACCCCGAGCCAGCCTCGGCACCGTGCTGCGGGAGTGGGGGCGGATCGGCTGCACAGGGTTCGGCGGGCCGCCGGCGCATATTGCGTTGCTGCGGCGGCTGTGCGTCGAGCGGGAGGGCTGGCTGGACGCGGCCGAGTTCGAGGACGCGATCGCCACCTGCAACCTGCTGCCCGGGCCCGCGTCCACCGAGCTGGCGATCTTCTGCGCCTGGCGGGTCCGCGGCCGGGTCGGCGCCGTGGCCGGGGGGCTGGCGTTTATCGTGCCCGGGCTGATCGCCATCTTGCTGCTCTCGGCGCTGTTCCTGGCCGGGACGCCGCCGCTGTGGGTAAAGGGCGCCGGGGCGGGAGCCGGCGCCGCGGTGGCGGCGGTCGCGCTGCAGGCCGCCTGGACGCTGCTGACCCCCAGCTGGAAACGGGCGGCCGGCCGGGACGCCGCGGGGCGGGGGGACGGTGGCGAGGCGGGCCGGGCGGCCCGGGTCCGGTGGGCGTTCTACCTGGGGGCAGGCGGGACGGCGGCAGCGGCGATCGGGCCGTGGCTGGTACTTGTGCTGCTCGGCTGCGGTGGATTGGAGCTGGCGCTGCGTTCGGCGCGGGGCACGCCGGCGGCCGCGCTGCTGCTCCCGGGGGCGCTGGTCCGGGGGGCGGTGTTTCCGGTGGTGGGGGCCGGGGTGCTTGGCTCGGTCGGGTGGGTGGCGTTCAAGGTGGGGGCGCTGTCGTTTGGCGGCGGCTTCGTGATCATCCCGCTGATGCAGGCCGACGCGGTGGGGCGGCATTGGATGACCGCGGGCCAGTTCCTGAACGTCGTCGCGCTCGGCCAGATCACCCCCGGCCCGGTGGTCCAGACGGTCGCCGCGGTCGGTTACGCCGCGGCAGGACTGCCGGGCGGGCTGCTGGCCGCGCTGGTCGCGTTCACGCCGTCGTTCGCCTTTGTCCTGCTCGGCGGCAAGTACTTCAGCCGGCTGCGGGGAAACCGGGCGGCGCAGTCGTTCCTGGACGGCGCGGGTCCGGCCGCCATCGGCGCCATTTTCGGCGCGGCCGTCCAGCTCACCAGGGCGCTGCACCTGGGCTGGCAGTTCGCGGTGCTCGGCGGGGCGATCGTGCTGCTGTTCGCGCTGCGGCGCGGGGTGGTGCTGACCTTGCTCGCGGCGGCCGCCACCGGAGTGATCATCGTGCTCGCGGGCGGGCCGGTACCGCGGTGAGGAGGGCGGCGGATTCGATGCCGGCGGCGCGGAGGCGGGCGACGTTCCGCTCGTCCAGGGCGGAATAGGCGCGGAGCTCGTCGGGATAAAGCTCGCGCTCGCCGGTGGCCGGCCGGCCGGCCGCGAGCGCGGCCGGGTCGACGGCGACGCGGTAGACGAGCGTCGCGTTGCCCTCCAGGACCGGGCACCACTGGCCCAGCCGGACGTGCAGCGACACCGTGGCCATCCCGCCGGCGTTGCGGACGACGACACGGCGTTCCGGGTCGATCCGGCCAGGGAGCGAGTAGACCGCCCGGGAGGCGGCCATGCCGGAGCCGCACGAAGCCGTCAGGCCGGCACCGCGCTCGAACGTGCGGACGAAGATTTCGGTGGGGCCGAGCGGGAGCAGGACCGACAGGTTAGCTCCGACCGGGAACACATCCCGGCGGGCGGCGATCCGCTCCCCCATCGCGATCAGGCCGGACTCGGTGTAGGAGTCGACGAGGGCGACCAGGTGCGGGTTCGGGATGGTCACGGCGGTGAATTCCAGCGCCGGGTCGAGCTCGGGCAGCCGGGCCCCGATCAGCGGGTTCCGGCCGGCCACCACGGGTTCGGCCGGATGGAAGTCGACCGCCGGGTGCTCGAGGCTGATCTGGCGGACGCCTTGCGCCGTGGTCGCGCCGCGGCGCACCGTGTACTCACGCTGGCCGCTGCGCACGGTGGCCACGTCGGCACCGCGCAGGTCCAGGATGACCCGGCCCAGGCAGCGCATGCCGTTCCCGCAGAACTCGGCGGGCGAGCCGTCCGGGTTGAAGAACCAGGCCTGCGGCACCCGCGGCCCGGCGTCGTAGAAATAGACGCCGTCCGCGCCGAGCGGGCCGTTCCGGTCGCACAGGCGCCGGACGAAGGCGAGCAAGTCCGGCTCGGCGGCGAAGTCGCGCGGCCGCATGGCGGCCACGAAGATGTCGTTCTTCGAGCCGTGCGCGTTCAGGATCTCGACCATCGCGCCCACCTTATCTGCACCGCGGGGGCTCCTCGGGCGGGTCTTTAGGCGCTGAAGGCGTCCTGCCACGACCCGGCGGTCGCGCCGAGCAGCGCGCTGCCGCCGGTGCCGAACGCCGGGTAGGTGGAGAACCGCATGCCTTCTGCGTAGTTCCGCAGCGCCACCCGGGACCGGTCGAGCATGTTCGTGGGCAGGTCGCCGACGGCGAACCAGCGCACATCGGGCGAGCAGTACTCGCCCTCCCAGCCCGACACGGTCAGGAAGAAGACGATCCGCCCGCTACCGGAAACGTCCTGCATGACGTGCGCCAGCGACACGTTTCCCGCGCTGATCGCCACGCCCGCCTCGGCCGCCGCGACGCGAACCGCCGTCTCGACGATCGTCTCCCGGTCAGCCAGCTGACCGGTCGGCGGCTCGTACGCGCCGTCGCCGTAACCGGTGTTGGCCCGTTCCCGCAACAGGATACGTCCGTTCCTGATCAGCAAAAGGATGACATCCACGACGACCCTGCGACGTTGAGATGCGTCGACAGCGATCGCGGAGTCGCCCGCTCTGCTCATAGTGACCGCCTCGCCGCGCGCCCCTGCCCACCACAGTCCTGGGCCCCTACCCGGCGCATATTCGACTGTCTGCGCACTGCCCAGGAATGAGAACGGTACCCCCGGCCCGCTGTGGATCGCCATGTGCACAAGGCCCGCGAACCTGTGGACGGGCGAGGGAAAAAGACGGGCGGGCTGTGGACACCGGTACGCGTGAGCCTTGGCTCGGCAGGCGAGCGGGCTGTGGAGAACCGAACCCGCATGTGGACGAGCCGGCCCGAGAATAGGTGAAAAAAACGGGCTCAGGCCTCGTCGCGGTGGCGGCGGCGCAGGGACCAGAGCTGGGCGCCGCGTTCGACTTCGAGGGCCGCGGCCCAGGGCAGCCGCGGCGGGCCGAGCTCGGTCCGCAGGCTGGCGGTGGCCTTCCTGGCTAGCTCCGGGTCCCGGGCGGCCCGGCGGGCTAGCTCGGCGGCCCGGGCCTGCACCTGCTCTGACGGCAGGGCCTGCCAGGCCAGGCCGAGCTGCACCGCCCGCAGTCCCGATATCTCCTCGTCGAACAAGCCGGCCGCGGCGGCGGTCTCGGCACCGGCGCGTCCCGCGAGCAGCGCGAAGTGCCCGCCGCCCGGGTGCAGGCCGATCCGGAGGAAGCCGCTGATCAGCCGGGCGTCCTCGGCGACGATGCGCAGGTCGGCGGCGAGCATCAGGTTGTACCCGGCGCCGACCGCGGCGCCGCGGACCGCGGCGATGACCGGCATCTCGAGCTGGCCCACCCGGGTGAAGGCCCGGTAGATGCCGCCGAGGGCGGCGTACCTGTGCTCTTCGGCCGGGTCGCGGCCCAGCTCCTCCAGCTGGCCCCGCTCGGCGCCCGAGCAGAACGTGCCGCCGGCCCCGCTGATCACGGCGGCCCCGACGGACCGATCTCGGTCCGCCACCTCGCACGCTTGGACGAACTCCTCCGCCAGCTCGTTGTTCAGAGCGTTCCTGGTCGCGGGCGCGTTCAGGGTGATGAACGCGACGCCTTCTGTTATCTCAAGGTCGATCATGGTGGCAGTATCTCCCCATCGCGTAAAAGCGGGAAAAGGGGCCGCGAACCGCCCCAATAAGGAGCACGGTGCGGGTCGGCTAGGTAAGGGCTCAGGCCGCTTATCAGGGCGGTCATTCACCCCTTTTTCCTGAGTTTTCCCAACATATGGCGATATCTGCGAATCACCACTAACATGCCTCGTACCGGACTGCGCTGCACGTGCAGAACGGTCCCGGCCGCGCCGCCGGCGCAGGCCGCACGGGCAACGCGGGAGGCCGTCGAACGTGGTCGCGCAGCAGGCCGGAGCGCCGCCTCCCGCGCCGATGCTGCTGTCAGGGATCGTGCCGCCGCTCGCGGACTCCTTCTACCAGCGCCCGGAAACCGGGCTCGCGCTGAGAAGCGGTTTGTACCCCGGCGACACGGTCGTGCTGACCCAGGCCGAACCGACCGCGTCCGGGCCGGCCGGCCAGGGCGGCACCGGCAAGACGCAGCTCGCTGTGTCCTATGCCTACGCGCTGTGGAGCATCCGCGCCGTCGAGGTCCTCGTCTGGGTCGACGCGGCCAACCGGGAAGCGATCATTACCGGCTTCGCGGAGGCGGCGCAGGCGGTCGGCGCGGCGTCGGCGGCCGAGGCGGCCACGGCGGCCGAGGCGGCCGCTGACCGGTTCGCCGCCTGGATGGCGAGCACCAGGCGGCCGTGGGCGCTGGTTCTTGATGACCTGACCGACCCGGCTGACCTGGAGAACCTATGGCCCGCGGGGCCGGCCGGCCAGGTCGTGATCACCACGCGGCTTTCCGGTGACGGGCTTGACGCGCTGACCCACGCGGCCACGGTGAACACGGCGGGCGGCCTTGGATCGGCGGGCGGCCGGGGATCGGCGGGCGGCCTGGGGATGCTGGGGGCAGGGCCGCCGCACCTGCGGATCGCGACCGTGGGCGGGTTCAGCCCGCGCGAGACCCTGTCCTACCTCAGCGCCCGGCTGACCGGCTATCCCGAGCAGCGGCTCGAGGCGCTGGACCTGGGCGAGGACCTCGACGGCCTGCCGCTCGGCCTGGCCCAGGCGGCGGCCGTGATGAAGCTGAGCGGGCTGAGCTGCCGGGAGTACCGGGCGCAGTTCGCCGAGCGGCGCGAGCACATGGCCAGCGTGCCGGTGGCCGGGGTCTCGGCGGCCGTGCTGGCCACCTGGTCGCTGGCCGCCGAGTGCGCCCACCGGCTGGCGCCCGCGGGGCTGGCCTGGCCGGCCCTGGCGCTGGCCGCCCTGCTCGATTCCCACGGGATCCCCGCGGCCGTGCTGACCAGCCCGGCGGCCTGCAGCTACATCACCGGCCGGCCCAGTGCCGCCGACGGGGCCGATCAGGAACTTGTCCGGGCTGCGATCTCCAACCTGGCCCGGGCCGGCCTGGTCAGCCTGGACCCGGCGAGTCCGGTCCGCACGGTGCGGGTCCACCGGTGCGTGCAGGCCGCGGTCCGCGCCTACCTGCCGGCCGCGGACCGCGAACCAGCCACGCTCGCCGCCGCCGACGCGCTGGCCCAGGCCTGGTCGGACGCCGACGGCGAGGCCCCACCCGGGCAGGCCTCGCTGGGGCAGGCCTCGCTTGGGCAGGCACTGCGCGACTGCGCCGCGGCGCTGCGCGGGGTCGACGGCGGGCCGCTGTGGCCGGGGCAGGCTCATCCGCTGCTGTTCCGCGCAGGCCTGAGCCTGCACGACAGCGGGCTGGCCGAATCGGCCATCAGGTACTGGCAGGCCATGCTGAGTACCAGCTCCCGGCTGTTCGGCAGCGGGCACGCGGACGCGGTGGCGGCCAGGAACCGGCTCGTCGCCGCCTACGAATCAAGCGGCCGGTCCGGGGACGCCATCGCCGTGTTCGCCAGTGCCCTGGCCGACGCCGAACGTCGGCTGGGCCGCGAGCACCTGGACACGATCACCGCGCGCGGGCAACTGGCCCACGCCTACGCCAGAGCCGGCCGTCCGGCCGAGGCGGCCGCGCTGTACGAGCAGGTCATCACGGCCGCCGGCCGGCAGTTCGGGCTGGGCCATCCGGTCACGCTGACCGCGCGGGCTTTTTTGGCGCAGGCCTACCTGGCGGCCGGCCGGGCCGCCGAATCGACCGCCACCTACCGCAGGCTGCTGACCGACGCGGAAAGAATCCTGGGCCTGCAGCACCCGCTGACCAGGTCGATACGTGAGAATCTAGACCATGGCACCGCATACTTATGACTTCGTCATCGTCGGCGGCGGGTCCGCGGGCAGCGCCCTGGCGAACCGGCTGTCCGCCGATCCGGGCACGCGGGTCCTCGTGCTCGAAGCCGGGCGGCCCGACTACCTGTGGGACCCGTTCATCCACATGCCCGCGGCGCTGACGTTTCCCATCGGCAGCCGGTTCTACGATTGGAAGTACGAAAGCGAGCCGGAACCGCACCTGGACGGGCGGCGCATCTACCACGCGCGGGGCAAGGTGCTCGGCGGTTCGAGCAGCATCAACGGGATGATCTTCCAGCGCGGTAACCCGCTTGACTACGAACGCTGGGCGGCTGACGACGGCATGGGCGACTGGGACTACGCGCACTGCCTGCCGTACTTCAAGCGGATGGAGAACTGCCTGGCCGCCGCCGACGACGACCCGTTCCGCGGCCACCACGGGCCGCTCGTGCTCGAACGCGGCCCGGCCGACGGGCTGCTGTTCAAGGCCTTCTTCGCGGCCGCGCGCCAGGCCGGCTACCACCTGACCGACGACGTGAACGGCTACCGGCAGGAGGGTTTCGCCGCCTTCGACCGCAACATCCACCGGGGCCGCAGGCTGTCCGCGGCGCGCGCCTACCTGTATCCGGTGCTGAGCCGCCCGAACCTCACCGTGGTCACCCGCGCCTTCGCCACCAAGATCATCTTCACCGGGAAGACCGCGGTCGGCGTCGAGTTCCGGCACGAGGGCAAGACCAAGCGGGTCCGGTCCGCCGAGCTCATCTTGTCCGGCGGGGCGATCAACTCCCCGCAGCTGCTCCAGCTCTCCGGCGTCGGCAACGCCGCCGAGCTCGGCGCCCTCGGCATCGACGTGGTGGCCGACCGGCCGGGCGTGGGCGAGAACCTGCAGGACCACCTCGAGGTGTACGTCCAGTACGGCTCCAAGCTGCCGGTCTCCGTCGCGCCCGCGCTGAAGTGGCGCAACCGGCCCATGGTCGGCGCCAAGTGGCTCTTCGGGCGGACCGGGCCCGGGGCCACCAACCACTTCGAGGGCGGCGGCTTCGCCTGCAGCAACGACGAGGTCCGCTACCCCAACCTGATGTTCCACTTCCTGCCGATCGCGATCCGCTACGACGGTTCGTCGCCCGCGGGCGGGCACGGGTACCAGGTGCACATCGGCCCGATGTACTCCGACGCCCGCGGCACCTGCAAGATCACCTCGACCGACCCGAAGGTGCACCCGGCGCTGCGGTTCAACTACCTGTCCACGCCGACCGACCAGCGGGAATGGGTCGAGGCGATCAGGATCGCCAGGCAGATCCTGACCCAGCCCGCCTTCGACGACTACAACGCGGGCGAGCTGTCCCCCGGGCCCTCGGTGCAGACCGACTCCGAGATCCTGGCCTGGGTGGCCCGGGACGCCGAGACCGCGCTGCACCCGTCCTGCACGGCCAAGATGGGCACGGATCCGATGGCGGTGACCGACCCGGATTCGCTGCGCGTGCACGACGTCAACGGACTGCGGGTGGTCGACGCCTCCGTCATGCCGTACGTGACCAACGGCAACATTTACGCTCCTGTGATGATGCTCGCGGAGAAGTCCGCCGACCTCATCTGCGGCAATACGCCGCTGGCCGCCGAGCCCGTCGACTTTTACCGGCGGCAACAGACAGCCACTGCGGAGATGTGAAACGCGGGTCCGTTCGGCATTAAAACATCTTTTATCCAGCCACCGGCGCACGGGATTTTTCCGCAGATACCTAGACACGCTGCCCGGCCTCTCATCATGATCGGACTGGACCGGTAACGACCCTACCGGTCCAGGAGCGAGGAGGGCATGACCACACCTCACCATCTGACGGGAGGTCTCGGTGGCGGCGCCGCCAGCGATCCGCTGCCCGAGGCGGTCGGGTTGGTCCGGGAGGCGGCCAGCGCGGGGCACCGGCTGAAGATCCTCGGCGGTCTCGGCGTCCGGGTGCTTTGCCCGGATTTCCCGCCCCGGCTGCGCGCGGACTCCGACATCGACCTGGCCTGCCTGGGCAAAACCCGCCGCCAGATCGCCGACCATCTCGAACGCGTGGGCTGCGTGCCCGATCGCCGGTTCAACGACCTGAACGGGGACCGGCAGCTGTCCTTCACCGCCCCGTCCGGGCGGCCCATCGACGTCATGGTGGGCCGGCTGGCGATGTGTCACAGGCTGGATTTCCGCTCGTCGTTCGGCTCGGCGTCGCAGGTGCTCGACCCGGCGGACCTGCTGCTATCCAAGCTGCAGATCGTCGAGCTCAACGGCAAGGACGCGCACGACATCTTCCACCTGCTGTCCGGGCTGCGGGTCGGCCGGGATGCCACCCGCCCGGCCATCGACCCCGATCGCATCGGCGCCGTGCTCGCGGCGGACTGGGGCTGGTGGCGGACCGTAACCGGCAACCTCGCCAAGCTGCCTGACCTGTTGTCCTCCCAGCCGCAGCTGGCCCCGCCGTACCCGCGGTTCGACGTGCTGACCCAGGCCAAGCAGCTGCTCCAGATCGCCGATACGGTACCCAAAGGCCTGAAGTGGAAGCTGAGAGCTAACCTGGGCGACCGGGTCCGCTGGTACGAGCGGCCCGAACGAGCTGATCGCCGGGGTCTTTCCTAGCCGGGCTTAGGCTGGGCCCATGGATCTTCCTGTCAACCCGCCGGTGGCGCCGATGCTGGCCAAGGCCATCGACGCGATCCCGAGCGGGGACTACATCTTCGAGCCGAAGTGGGACGGCTTCCGGTCGATCGTCTTCCGCGACGGCGACGAGGTCGAGATCGGCAGCCGGAACGAACGCCCGATGACGCGCTACTTCCCCGAGCTGGTGGCCGCGATCAAGGCCGAACTGCCGGAGCGTTGCGTCATCGACGGAGAGATCGTGATCCCCGACGCCGCGGGCAAGCGGCTCGACTTCGACTCGCTGCAACTGCGCATCCACCCGGCGGCCAGCCGGGTCGAGCTGCTCTCCACCACCACGCCCGCGCATTTCATCGCGTTCGACCTGCTCGCGGTGGGGGATTCCGACTATATGGAACGGCCGTTCGCCGAGCGCAGGACCGCGTTGGAGAGCGCGCTGGCCGCGGCTGGCCCGTCGGTGCACCTGACCCCGACGACCAGGGACCGGCAGGTCGCGGCCAGCTGGTTCAGCCAGTTCGAGGGCGCGGGCCTGGACGGGCTGATCGCCAAGCCGGCCACCGGCAGCTACCAGCCGGACAAGCGGGTGATGAAGAAGATCAAGCACGAGCGCACCGCGGATTGCGTGGTGGCAGGCTACCGGGTGCACAAAAGCGGCCAGGATCGCATCGGGTCGGTGCTGCTCGGCCTGTACAAGGGCGACGGGAAGCTGGCCAGCGTCGGCGTGATCGGCGCTTTCCCGATGGAGAGGCGCATCGAGCTTTTTGCCGAGTTGCAGCCGCTGGTCACCAGCTTCGAGGGGCATCCGTGGAACTGGGCCGAGCACGAGGCGGGCCAGCGGACGCCGCGGGCGGCCATGGCCAGCCGGTGGAACGCCGACAAGGACCTGTCGTTCATCCCGCTGCGCCCGGAACGCGTGGTCGAAGTCCGCTACGACCACATGGAGGGGCCGCGGTTCAGGCATACGGCGCAGTTCGTCCGCTGGCGGCCGGACCGCGAGCCGGCCTCGTGCACCTACGCCCAGCTGGAGGAGCCGGTCAGCTTCAACCTGGCCGAGATCCTCGGAGGTCACCATGGCTGAGAAGAAAATGGTCCTTGAGCTGGCCGGCCGCGAGGTCGCGATCAGCAATCCCGGCAAGGTGTTCTTCCCGCGCACCGGGCACACCAAGCTGGACATGGTGCGCTACTACCTGGCCGTGGCGCCGGGCGCGCTGGCCGGCGCGGGCGGCCGGCCGATGGCGCTCAAGCGGTTCGTGAACGGGGCCGACCACGACGCGTTCTTCCAGAAGCGGGCGCCGGAGAAACGGCCGGACTGGATGCAGACCGTCGAACTCCGCTTCCCCTCCGGCCGCACCGCCGACGAGGTGGTGGTGGCCGACGAGGCCGCGCTGGCCTGGGTGGTCAACCTCGGCTGCATCGACCTGAACCCGCATCCGGTGCGCGCCGCCGACCTGGACCACCCGGACGAGCTCAGGGTCGACCTGGACCCGGTCCCCGGGGTGGAATGGCCGCAGATCAGGGACGTGGCCATGGTGGCCGCCGGCGTGCTGGCGGACTTCGGGCTGACCGGCTGGCCGAAGACGTCCGGGTCCCGCGGCATCCACGTCTACGCCCGGATCGTGCCGCAGTGGTCGTTCGGCGAGGTCCGCCGCGCGGCGGTGGCGGTGGCGCGGGAGATCGAGCGGCGGGCGCCTGAGCTGGCCACCTCCAAGTGGTGGAAGGAGGAGCGGCACGGCGTCTTCGTCGACTATAACCAGAACGCCAAGGACCGCACGGTCGCGTCCGCTTACTCGATCAGGCCGGTGCCGGACGCCCGGGTCTCCACCCCGCTGACCTGGGCGGAGGTGCCGACGTGCGATCCGGCCTCGTACACCATCGACACCGTGCCTTCGCGTTTCGCGGCCGGCGGCGATCCGTGGGCGGGCATGGACGAGGCGGCCGGGTCGCTGGACGCGCTGCTCGAGCTGGCGGCGTCGGATGAGGCGGCGGGCCTGCCGGACGCGCCGTGGCCGCCGCACTACGACAAGCAAGCAGGCGAGGCCCCCCGGGTCCAGCCCTCGAAACGTGTTGGCCCAGGGGGCCGCCGGCAGAGCACGAAGCCGCTGATCGAGATCGCGCGGGCGGCGACCGAGGACGAGGCGATGGCCGGGCTTGACCGCTGGAAGGCGCGGCACGCCGCGGTGTGGTCACGGCTGGAGCCGGCCGACGTGCTGGTCGACAAGATGCGCGGGCGCAGCTCGGTGTGGTACCGGATCCGGCTCAACCTGGAGCACGTGCCCGAGGCCGAGCGGCCGGCCGCCGAACCGCTCGAGGTCGACTACGACCCGTGGGCCGGGGTCCGGGGTCCGGCTTAGCTGACGTCCACCCAGTCCAGGGTGCGCTGGACAGCCTTGCGCCAGCCCGCGTAGCCGTCCGCCCGGCGCTGCGCCGGCCAGGACGGCGACCAGCGCCTGGACTCGTGCCAGTTGGCCCGCAGCTCATCGGTGTCCCGCCAGAAGCCGGTGGCCAGGCCGGCCGCGTAGGCGGCGCCAAGCGCGGTCGTCTCGGCCACCACCGGCCGGCTGACCGGCACGCCGAGGATGTCCGCCTGCAACTGCATGCACAGGTCGTTGGCGGTCACCCCGCCGTCCACCTTGAGCACCTCGAGGCGGACGCCTGAATCTTGTTCCATCGCCTCCACGACGTCCCTGGTCTGGTAGCCGATCGACTCCAGGGTGGCACGGGCCAGGTGCGCGCTGGTGTGGTAGCGGGAGAGCCCGACGATCGCACCGCGCGCGTCGGCCCGCCAGTACGGCGCGAACAGGCCGGAGAACGCGGGCACGAAGTAAGCGCCCCCGGTGTCGGTGACCTGCGCCGCCAGCGTCTCGCTCTGCGCCGCGGCGCTGATGATGCCGAGCTGGTCACGCAGCCACTGCACCGCGGCGCCGGTCACCGCGATCGACCCTTCGAGGGCGAAGACGGCGGGGTCGCCGCCGAACTTGAAGCACACGGTGGTCAGCAGCCCGGCCTTGGAGCGGACGATGTCGGTGCCCGTGTTCAGCAGCAGGAAGTTGCCCGTGCCGTAGGTGTTCTTGGCCTCGCCCGGGGCGAAGCAGACCTGCCCGACGGTGGCGGCCTGCTGATCGCCCAGGACGCCGGTGATCGGCAGCTCTCCCCCGAACGGGCCTCGCGGTGCGGTCATCCCGTAAGGCTCGGGTGTCGAGGACGGCAAGATCCGCGGCAGCATGGCGGGCGGCACGGTGAAGAAGCCGAGCAGTTCGGGGTCCCAGTCCAGGGTCTGCAGGTTCATCAGCATGGTGCGGCTGGCGTTGGTCACGTCGGTGACGTGGACGCCGCCCGAGGCCCCGCCGGTGAGGTTCCACAGCAGCCAGGTGTCGACGGTGCCGAACAGGGCGTCGCCCCGCTCGGCGTCCGCGCGCAGGCCGTCGACGTGGTCCAGCATCCAGGCCAGCTTGCCGCCGGAGAAGTAGGTGGCGGGCGGCAGGCCCGTCTTGGCCCTGATCACCTCGCCCCGGCCGTCCCTGGCCAGGGCGGCGGCGATCCGGTCGGTCCTGGTGTCCTGCCACACGATCGCGTTGCCGTAGGGGCGCCCGGTGTGCCGGTTCCACACCACCGTGGTCTCCCGCTGGTTGGTGAGGCCGAGCGCGGCGAGGTCGGTGGGCTGCAGGTTGTGCGAGTTCAGCACGGTCATGATGACCGCGCTTGTCCGTTCCCAGATCTCGATCGGGTTGTGCTCCACCCAGCCGGGCCTGGGCAGCACCTGGGTGTGCTCAAGTGAGTGCCTGGCGACCTCCGCACCGGAGTGATCGAAGACCATGAACCGCGTGCTCGTGGTGCCCTGGTCCACCGCTCCGACGAAATCTGCCACCGTTGCTCAACTCGCAATCCCGGAGTAAATGCCTGTTCACCGGCCCGTTAGTGTTTACAGGTAGGTTGACGATGTACATACTCTAGAACGTGGGGGAGGCAGCCTGATGACGAGTAACGGTGTACTCGACGCTCGCGATCGTGACGCGACGCTGGGCCGGCTGGCGGCTGAGCGGTTCGACGTACTCGTCATCGGCGGCGGCATCACCGGGGCCGGGGCCGCGCTTGACGCCGCGTCCCGGGGCCTGCGGGTCGCTCTGGTGGAAACGCGGGACCTGGCCTCTGGCACCTCGAGCCGGTCGAGCAAGCTCGTCCACGGCGGCCTGCGGTACCTGGAGCAGTTCGACTTCAAGCTGGTCTTCGAGGCGTTGCGGGAACGCGACCTGCTGGTCTCCAAGCTCGCTCCGCACCTGGTCAAGCCGGTGTCGTTTCTCTACCCGCTGTACAAGAAAGTGGTCGAGCGGCCCTACGTCGGAGCGGGCCTTGTGCTGTACGACGCGATGGAGGGAACCCGCAGGCCGGTGCCGCACCACCGGCACCTGTCCGCCCGCGGCGCGCTCAAACGCGCCCCCGCCTTGTCCCCCGACCGGCTGGCCGGCGCCATGCTCTACTACGACGCCCAGGTGGACGACGCGCGGCACACGCTCACCGTGGCTCGCACCGCGGCCGCGCACAGCGCCGTGATCGCCACCCGGGTCAGCGCGATCTCGCTGCTGCGCGACGCCGACGGGACCCGGGTGACCGGCGCGCGAGTGCGCGACGAGGAGTCCGGGCGTGAGGTCACGGTGACGGCGGAGGCCGTGGTGGTCTGCGCCGGGGTATGGACCGACCTGGTGTACGAGCTGGCCGGCGTGCAGGCCGGCTACCGGGTCCGGATGTCCAAGGGGGTGCACATCGTGGTGCCGCGGGAGGCGATCCAGGCGGACACCGGGATGATCGTGCGGACCGACAAGAGCGTGCTGTTCTTCATCCCGTGGGCCGACCGCTGGATCGTCGGCACCACCGACACCGACTTCTCCGGCGACCGGGACGAGCCCGGCGCGACCTCAGCCGACGTCGAGTACATCCTGTCCGCCGCGAACCGGGTGCTGGCCCGCCCGCTCACCCGATCCGACGTCATCGCCGTCTACGCCGGGCTGCGGCCGCTGGTGACCGCCGTCGAGGGCAACGGGTCCAAGCCCACCACCAAGCTGTCCAGGGAACACGTGGTCGACGTCCCGGTACCCGGCCTGACCAGCGTCGCGGGAGGCAAGTTCACCACCTACCGGCTGATGGCCCGCGACGTGGTGGACGCCGCGGTGGCGGATTTCGGCCGTGACGTGCCGGCCTCGGTCACCGATCAGGTGCCCTTGCTCGGCGCGGACGGCCTGGCCGCGGTCCAGCCCGCGGCGGGCAGGCTGGCCGAGGACTACGGGGTCAGCCGCGAATGCGTGGAGCATCTGCTCGGCCGGTACGGCACCCTCGCCGAGGAAGTGCTCCAGCTGACCCGGACCGACCCCGGACTGGCCCAGCCGCTGGCGCCCGGCCACCCGTACCTGCGCGCCGAGGTCGTCTACGCGGTCACCCACGAGGACGCGCTGCACGTGGACGACGTGCTGGTGCGGCGGACTCGCCTGTTCATCGAGTCAGCCGACTCCGGCACCGCCGCCGCGGCCGACGTAAGCGCGATCATGGGCCGCCTGCTCGGCTGGAACCGCAGGAGGCGGGCCAGCGAGACGCGCCGGTACGTGGAGCTGGTCGCGGCCGAGCAGACGGTGGTCGCGATGGAACCCGACGCGATGCCCGAGGCAGCGCTGGCCGCGAGCGCCGCCGCGGGATGAGCGAGAAAGTCCCGGGGAAGGGCACCCGGCGACTGCTGACGTTCCGGCTCGACCAGGAGCAAAGACAGCGGCTCAAGGCCAGGCTGGCCCGCGAGGGCCGGACGATGTCCGAGGTCGTGACCCACGGCCTGCGTCAGTACGTGCAACGTCCCAGGGGGAAGGCGGCCGCGGTGAGTCCGCAGCACGCGGACCCGCTCGTGCTGCCCGACCGGATCGCGGCCGCCCTGCGCGAGCTTCGCTCGACCGGGCGCAGCGAGCTGCTGTCCGCGACGCTGGCGGCGTTGCACGAGGCGGGCTGGCCGCTGCGTCCGCTCGCCGATGCCCTCGGCATCAGCAGGCAGGCGGTCCAGCGCCGGGTGCGCCGGGCGGCCGCGGCGCTGCGCTCGCACGTGACCCAGTGCGAGCCGCCACCGCCGTTCCCGCATCGGCGGATGGCCAGCCCGGCCGGCTTGCGGCCGCACCTGACGGTCAAGATCGACCACTCGCTGCGCGCGTCCGCGCACCGCGCGGCGGCCGAGGAGGGCAGGTCGCTCACCCAGGTGGTCGAGGCCATCGTGGACCGCTACCTCGCCCGCGGCCTGGCGGACGCCGACGGGGTGGCCCAGGCGGCCTACGCCCGGCGGAGCACGAGGATCATGCGCCACGCTTCCACGACGTCGACGGACAGGTCGGCATCGAAGTCCCCGTAACGGGCCAGCACGGTGAAGCCGCCCACCAGCCGGATCGCGGCGATCATCTCGGTCGCGGTCCAGAACCGGTTCGGCACCACGTCGGTGACCGTCCGCACCGCCCCGCCCCGCTTGTGGTACGTCACGCTGACATGTTCCGCGGTGATCTGCGTGACCGGGTCGATCTGGTCGTGCGCGCCCCAGCGGACGCTGACCATGCCGTCGCCGACCTCCGTGCTCCACTCGCTGTTGGTGCGGTGCTCAGCGGCCAGGAAGTCCGCCGGGTGCGCGAGCTCCATGATGTACAGGCCGCCGGAGCCCAGGTGGCGGGCGACGCAGCCGAGATGCGCCAGCATGTCGTCGAGCGAGAGCAGGTGGCACAGCGAGTTGAGCATGGTGATGGCGAGGTCGACCTGACCGGGCAGGTGAAAGTCCCGCATGTCCGCCTCGACCACGGTCAGGGGTATCCCGGCCGCCCTGGCCAGCTCCCGGGCTCGGTCGCACATGGCCGGGTTGAGGTCGAGGGCGGTGGCCTGCAGCCCGCGCCGCGCTAGTTCACGGGCATGCTCGGCAGGGCCGGCCGCCATCTCGAGCACCGAGCGCGGCGGCCCGGCATCGGGACCCCGGTGCCGGGCGGCCCAGCGCAGCACGGCGTCCACCTCGGCCGGGACGTTACGGTAGGCACACGCGGCCTGGTAGAACTCGGGCTCGTCATAGATTCCTGGCACCCGACCATGATGCCCGAACGGTGACCGTCTGCGGACATCGTGACTTGTGCAAAGTAACGTGCACTAGCCTCACGCATCGGCCTGCGGCAGACTGTCCGCATGATGACAGAGAGCCAGGCGCTGGAAACCCTGACGCGCGAGGATCCGGAGGCAGCCGGCGACGCGAAGGCTGCCCTAGCCTGGCTGACGGGCGACGAGGGCATGGAGACGATCTCGCTGCTGCGCCTGCAGGAGTTCCTCTGGTACGCCCTCCCGGTCAAATGGCCGATGTCCACGCCGGGCCGGGTCGGTGTGGCCAGGGCGCTCGGCCGCCTGTTCATGCTGGCCGGCCTGGAACGTTACGCCGGAGTGTGCTCCTCGGCGGGCACCGAGCGGATCATCACCGCCTACGCGGACGGGCACGAGGAAGGAATCGCCGCCTACACCGAGGCCATCGAGGAATCGAACGCGGCGCCGCCCGACACCGAACTGCTCGCCTGGGGTTCGGTCATGGGCACACAGGAACGTGCCGCCTACGACGCCTGCGCGGCCGCCCTCGAGCTGGCCTTCGCCGCGGGCGAGCTGAGCGTAGGTGCGCGCGGCTGGCGCACCAGGCGCGCGGACATCGTCAATCGCTGGCTGACCGGGCGTCCTGACATTACGCTTTCCGCCCCGGCCAGCCCGGACGAGGACACGGCCCAGGCGATCGACGGCGCGCCGGGTACCGACACCTGGCTGGGACGCATCAGCGCCGAACGCATCGACGCGTGGGCGCACGGACGCCCGGGCGAGCGGTCACGGCTGGCCCGCGGGCTCATTCCGCGCCTGCTCGAACCGCCCGCGCTGCCCGACGACCCGCTGCCCACGCTGCACTGGCTGCTCAGCCACGCGGACGAAGGCCTGCGCCTGACGGCCCGTCACTACATCGCGCCTGCCGTGGTCACCGAGGCGGTCGATACGTTCGGCTGGCGAGATCAGCTGGTGGGGACGCTACGCCAGGAACTCGACGTGTTCCCGCTGCACACCCTGCGCGGTATGGCGCAAAGCGAGATGGGGGCGATCAGGCGCAGCCGGACCAGCCTGGTGCTGACCAAGACGGGCAAGCTCATGACCGCAGACCCGGCGGCCAGGTGGCACATCGGCACGGCCGCGCTGATCGGGCCCGATGACGGCCCGCAGCCGGACTTCTCCGTCGCGGTGCGGGAGGCCGCGCTGCTGATCATCTTGACCAACGGGCCGACCGGATACGACGAGTTGACCAGGGTACTCACCGATATCCACAGCGTGGAAGGGTGGGCGTCGGCAGGCCCCAGGGGCTCCGGGGGCTCCGGGGGCCTGGCCAGTGCCGTGCGCACCGAGCTCTACACGCTCAGGCACCGGCTGTGGGCGCTGCATCTGCTCGGCACCGAGCGCAGTTTCACCGCGCCGCTGTCGCTCACCGACACCGGGGTGGCCGCCGCTCTGTCCGCCCTGCTGGCCCGGGCCTTGCGGCCGCGGCACCACCTGGGTCTCGGATAACCAGCGCAGCGGAAAGTAGCCGGTGTAGTTCTCGGCCAGCGAGGTCGCGGCCGCCCGGGAGGAGACGACGTAACGCAACTGGGCCAGCTGCAACTGCTCCCCGAACAGGTCGGCGTGCGGGTCCATGTGCAGCATCGAGGTCATCCACCAGGAAAAGTGGGTGGCCCGCCAGACCCGCCTCAGGCAGCTGTCTGAGTACGCGTCGGCGAGCTCGGCCCGGCCGTCCCGCAGCAGGCCAGTGAGCGCCGTCGCCAGCACGGTCACGTCGGCCAGCGCCAGGTTGAGGCCCTTGGCGCCGGTAGGGGGCACGATGTGGGCGGCGTCACCGGCCAGGAACAGCCGTCGGTAGGCCATCGGCGAGACGACGAAGCTACGCATCGGCGAGACGGCCTTCTCCGTGATAGGGCCTTCCTTCAGATCCCATCCGGGCACGCCCAGCCGGCCCTGCAGCTCGCTCCAGATCCTGTCGTCGGGCCACCGCTCAATATCGGTATCGGCGGGAACTTGCAGGTAGAGCCGGCTCAGCTGCGGCGTCCGCATGGTGTGCAGGGCGAATCCGCCGTTATGACGAGCGTAGATGAGCTCGTCGGTGGACGGCGGCACCGTGGCCAGGATGCCGAGCCACGAGTACGGGTACCTGCGTTCGGCCACCGTCAGCAGGCCGGCCGGCATCGCCTCGCGGCAGATGCCATGGAAGCCGTCGCAGCCGGCGATCGCGTCGCAGCTGACCTCGTGCCTGGTCCCGGCGGAATCGGTGAAGCGGAGCACCGGCCGGTCTTCGTCAAGGTCCGCGACCTCGGTGTCTGAGACCTCGAACTCGATTCTGGCTCCAGCCGCCAGCCTGGCCTGCATCAGGTCCTTGACGATCTCGGTCTGGGCGTAAATCGTCACCGTCCGGCCGCCGGTCAGATCACGGAAGTCGAGGTGGTGCCGCTCCCCTTCGAACTGCAGGTAGATCCCGCCGTGGGTGAGCCCTTCGGCGTCCAGCCGGGCGCCGAGGCCGACCGCGCGGAGCATCTCCGCGGTTCCGGCTTCGAGCAGCCCGGCGCGCTGGCGCGCCTCGCAGTAGGCCCGGCTGCGATTCTCGATCACCACCGAGTCGATGCCGCGGAGCGCCAGCAAGTGGGAAAGCAGCAGCCCGGCCGGGCCGGCTCCGACGATGCCGACTTGCGCGCGAGAGGTAACGGCCATAACGCTTTCCAGGTTAGCGTGTACGAAGGGCGAACGAGAGTTCATAAAACGAACGCGCGTGGCGCCGGTCTATGATGTCATCGACCGAGCCAGGAGACTCTCAATGACGGACAGCCCGGAACAGGGTCATGACGGAGATTTCGTCCAGTCGCTCGAGCGTGGCCTGTCGGTGATCCGTGCGTTCGATGCGGATCACCCGAAGCTGACCCTGAGCGAGGTGGCCGCAAACACCGGTCTGAGCCGGGCCGCCGCCCGCCGGTTTCTGCGCACGTTGGTCCAGCTCGGTTACATGCGCAGCGACGGGAGCCGGTTCGCGCTCCGGCCCAAGATCCTCGAACTCGGCTATGCGTACCTGTCCAGCCTGACCTTGCCCGAGGTGGCGATGCCGCACCTGGAGCAGCTGGTCGAGCAGGTCCACGAATCGTCCTCGGTCTCCGAGCTTGACGGCGACGACGTGATCTACATCGCCCGCGTCCCGACCAAGCGGATCATGACCGTGACCATCAGCGTCGGGACGAGGTTCCCGGCCTACGCGACTTCGATGGGCCGGGTCATGCTGGCCGCCCAGCCCGACGAACGGCTGGACGAATACCTCAACTCAGTCAGCCTGCGCGGTCTCACCGCCCACACCATCACCAGCGTGACCGCGCTGCGCCGGGAGCTGCGCAAGATACGAGCGCAGGGCTGGGCCGTGGTCGACCAGGAGCTCGAAGAGGGCCTGCGCTCCATCGCCGCTCCGATCCGCGACGCCGACGGCCAGGTCATCGCCGCCGTCAACGTCTCCACCCACGCGGGCAGGCGGACGCTCACCGGCGTCGTGGAAGAACTCCTGCAGCCGCTGCTCGCCACCGCCCAGCGCATCGAGGTGGACCTGGCCCGCTCCCGCGCCTCGGCCCGCGCCCGCCCCGACGCGTAGCGCGTCCCCTGGCCAGTCCCAGCCGGTAGGTGGCTCAGGTTCGGGCAGCTGCGGGGCGAGCGAGAGTGAGGTACCAGCAGCCACCCGCGAGATTCCCCGCCCCGAGAACCAGGAAGAAGGCGGCCCATCCGTAGACGCTGTACGAGAGGCACACGACGCCCGCGCCGGCCGCGACCATGCCACCGACGATACGCGTGATCCCGTAGACGCGGAGGTGGCGGTACTCCCATGGGCAGATCAGTCGTTGCAGGCCGGGTCGCGAGGGAGATAGCCACCACCCGCGCAGGCCTTTCTTAGCGGTGTTGTCGTTAGGTGCGTTCATCGGGATGCCTCCTGTGTGCCGATTTCCCGATCATCTATCAATATGATATCACATTGATAGCTGGCGACAATGCCGGCGCCGACCGTTGATCGTGATGTGACCTGGCCTTGGGATGGACGTGGCCTTTTTAACGAGGTTTCTCCAGTGGAAATTTTTTTCCTTTGAAGAACTCTGATGGGGGGCCGAGGGTGGGTCGCGAAGGGTGTCCGGAGGCGAGCGCGGGTCGCGGAGGTGTGGAAGCGGGCCGGCGCGGAGGGTGTACGGAAGCGGGCCGGCGCGAGAAACTACGGAAATGGAGGATATGGCTACGCATCGCGCTGGGGAGCTGATCCGGCAGGCTCGGCTGGAGCGAGACCTCGGTATCGTCGAGCTGGCGCGACGGGCGGGGGTCAGCCCGGCCACCGTGTCCAAGGTCGAGCGCGGCCGACGGCCCGCGATCACCGTCGCGATGGCTGATCGCATTCTGGCCGCCATGGGTCTCCGCCTGCACCTCGAGACCGTGCCGCTCTGGGCGGATATCGACACGGCGATCGCGGAGGCTAGCCGATCGTCACTGGCCGAGCGGATGGCGGCATGGCCCATCGACTTCACCGCCTTCGTCAGTCAGCTGGACGGCTTTCCTTACCTGCTCGACGGGCTGACCTCGGCGGCCGTACAGGGAGCACCGGTCATAGTCGAGGAATTCGAGATGGCGGTCCCGCGTGACGACGAGGTGCTCGACCGCTTCACCTTCATGCTGTCCGACGTCATGGCCCGCCGCGGCAATGGACTCCAAAGCCGCGATCCGCGGGAACCAGGGTCAGCGCATTATCTGTGCGTCGCCGGTCGTTTCCGGGTGCGGCTGATCGATCGTTTCCAACCGGTTCTGTGGGCCGATATCGACCCGTTGCCGGAGGTGATCGTGATGCTTCCTTCCCTTAGCGGGCAGCCGCGCCTCCCGCTGGCCAAGGTCCGCGTCGCCTTGGTTCCGCTGACCGACATCCGGGCCGCCGGCGGGCAGGCGAAACGCGTGATAGAGCGGATGACGATGCGGTAGCTGGTGCTACGGCAGCGTGTCCGGCGCGAGCTGGACCGGGCCGGTAGCCCTGGTACTGGCCGGCCTGCCACACTTGCTTGCTATGCGTACGCTCGTCATCGACCATCCCCTGGTCACCCACAAGCTCACCGCGCTCCGCAACGCTGCCAGTGACACCGCGACGTTCCGGAGCCTGACGGCCGAACTGGTGACCTTGCTTGCCTACGAGGCCACCCGCGAGATGCGGGTACAGCCGGTGTCGGTTACCACCCCGGTCGGCGTGGCCAGCGGAGTCAAGCTGGCCCGGCCGGTGCCGCTTATCGTGCCCGTGCTGCGGGCGGGAATCGGGATGCTGGACGGCATGACCCGGCTGCTGCCGATGGCCGACGTCGGCTTCGTCGGGTTGCGCCGGGACGAGGAGTCGCTGGTCGCCTCCACCTATGCGGATCGGCTGCCCGCCGATCTGACCGGGCGAGACACCTTCGTCCTCGATCCCATGCTGGCCACCGGCGGAACGCTCGCCACCGTCATCACCATGCTGGTCGACCGCGGCGCCGCCTCGGTGACCGCGATCTGCCTGCTCGCCGCACCCGAAGGCCTGCGGCATGTCGAGAAGGTCTTCGCCACCGATGGCGTGGGCGAGCCAGGCGAGGCACCATGGGTCCGGGTGGTCACCGCCGCCGTCGACGAGCGGCTCAACGACCGGGGTTATATCGTGCCCGGGCTCGGTGACGCGGGCGACCGGCTGTTCGGAAAGATCTGACGGTCCGGGGTAGTCCGGGCCCGAAGTAGTCCGGGCCCGAAGTAATCCGGGCAGGGCGCCGGGCTCTGCCGCGGTGACATAACGGCACTGCCCAGGTCCGGGATTTCCCCCCCAACACCCACGGCGGACGAATACCCACCGGAGAGCCCAGCACCCTGCCACCTGTAGCTAACCAGGACCGTCGGTCTTCGGGTATCCCCGAGTCCGGGGTTACCCGGGAACCCCCAGCCGAAGGCAAACCGCTTTAGAATATCCAGACCACTTCGTCAGCTCGCCGCGCGGGAAAAGCGATGACGTACCCCAACCCATCGACCCCCTGGACCACGACATGCCGCTGAGCGCCCACGTCAGTACGGCATCAGGCCAGAAGATGACGATCGCCGTGGGAAGCCAGCTGGTCTTCGGCCGCGGGCCCGGGGTGGATCTGGCCATCGCCGCCGGGCGAGGACTGTCCCGGCGGGCCGGGGTAGTGACCGCGATGGCGGCAGGAGCGTGGATCGCCAACATCAGCCGCACCCACGCGCTCTACGTCGAGGGCGACGCCTACCGCATCAGGCTGCCGCGGATGGAAGATGACGGCGAGCCCGCCGACGGCTGGTTCGTGCACACCGGAACGGCTTACGTCGGTTCACGGGGCATGCTCGATGACGAGCAGCCGCTGGCGGTAACGGTCACCGGCCGGTTCGAGGGTTGGTCGCGCCCGGCGGGCGGGGTCAGCGGGGGCGTCACGACGGCTGGGGCGGGGCTGGCCGACGGGGCGGGGCTGGCTGAGGAAGCCTGGCTCGCTGATGCGGACGGGCTGGCTGAGCAGGCCTGGCTCGCTGATGCGGATGGGCTGGCTGGGGGGGC
>Ga0182013_10002485_pt1 | contig 23984 bp, 24 predicted proteins | sample 612S2MmetaG_FD_120487 | JGI IMG/M metagenome (GOLD analysis project Ga0182013, IMG submission 120487) | Permafrost microbial communities from Stordalen Mire, Sweden - 612S2M metaG | ecosystem: Environmental > Terrestrial > Soil > Wetlands > Permafrost | place: Sweden: Stordalen | collected...
GAACCCCGGATTGTCCGACCTCGATCAGGCGTTCCTTCAGGAAGGCGCCAGCTCTGTCCACACGGCGATCTCCAAACGCACTGAGAGAATTTTGCATCCCGAATCGCTTTGCCATAACGAAGAGGCAGCGATTCAGAGATTTGTCCGCGGCGCAAGGAAAAGATGTGTGCAGCCCGTAGGGTCGAGCCCGAGCATGACGGGGGTAGGACGGTGACCCGACCCGATGATTGTTGGGCGTACCTTACGCGACCAGCGCGCCGACGCCTTCCGTCACCTTCTCCCAATCATCGACGTTCCGGTCCTGGGGCGCGATCAGCAGGTGCTCCACGCCGATCGCCGCGTAGCTATCGACGAGCGCTCGCAGCACGCCGCGATCGGTGCCGTCCCACTGCACTCGCATGGAGATGGTGAAGTCTGGGCCAGGCCGGGCCTCGCGCAGGCGTTTGACGATGGGCGCGGCCTGCTCCGCCGTGTGGCCGCTGCCGTGCCAGCCGTCGCCGATGCGGATCGTCCGCTTCAACGCGGGCTCGGCGCTGCCGCCGAACCACAGCGGGATCGGGCTGATCGGCATCGGGGTCATCGTCATGCCCTCGATCACCGCCGGAATATAGCGACTTTTGAACGTCACCGGATCCTCCGACCAGACCGCGCGCATCATCGCGATGCCTTCGTCGAGCCGCCGGCCGCGTTCCTCGAACGGCACGCCGAGGGCGGCGAATTCTTCCTTCAGCCAGCCGGAGCCGGCGCCGAGGATCAGGCGTCCTTCGGAGAAGTTGTGCAGCGTGGCGAGTTCCTTGGCCAACGGCAGCGGATGGCGCATCGGCAACACCAGCACGGTGGTTCCCAGCTTCACGCGTTTGGTGACCGCGGCGGCCCAGGTGAGGGAGAGCACGGGATCGAAGAAGAGTGGGGAGCGGGGGAATTTGTCGCGCGGCACGATAATGTGCTCACTGACCCAGACGTCTTCGAGGCCCAGATCCTCGGCGCGCTCGGCGTGGCGGCGGATCAGCGCGGGTGTCGCCTGCTCGCCGGCGTGAGGCAGATGGATGCCGTATTTCATTGGAATTCCTCCGTCATGGTGGCGGCATCATACGGTCGAACCCGGGCGAAGCCGCAACCCCGGCCGTGTCGCGGCTGTTGCTCGTGCTGGCCGATCGCACGGCGGCCTGGCAAACGGCGGAATTGTAGGCGACCGAAACGATCGCGGGAGCGCGATGCGAGACTGGCCGATATTGATTGCGGTTATGCCACGTTTGGTACGAAACGATATCATATTAAAACCGCGTGCGTGCTTGACCGCGCGCGGCGCGGGTGGTGACGTGTCGTCAACCACCATGGAAGCGTCCAACCATGCAAACCAATCTCTATGTCGGCGTCTCGAACCGCACCGGCGGAGACGTCAGCGGCCTGTATCGCCGTGCCGCGGACAGTGACAGTTGGTCGCTGTGCGACCTGCCGGCTCACACGCACGTGCACGCGGTGACCGTCGATCCCAACGATGCGGCCGTGATCTACATCGCGGCCAGTTCGGGGCTGTATCGCAGCCGGGATCGGGGCGACACGTGGCGGCGGCTGATTGAACCGGAGGGACGCGAGCAGTTCTGGTCGGTGCTGATCCATCCCGGCGATCCGCGGGTTATTCTGGCCGGCACGGCGCCGTTGGGTTTGCATCGCAGCGACGACGGCGGGGAGACGTGGCGCCGCATGCCGCGTCCGGCCATCGCCGAGCGCATGGTCGGCGCGTTTCCGTCGCGCATCATGCGCATGGGGATCGCTCCGTCGAAGCCCGACACCATTTGGGCTGGCATGGAGGTCAACGGCGCCATGCGTAGCGATGATGGCGGCGAGACCTGGATTGATCTCAGCGACGAACTGGTGAGTTTGTCGAAATTGCCGCATCTGCGAAGCGCGATCCTGACCAAGGATACCGCCGAGGGCATGCTGGATGTGCACGCCATTTGCGTCTCGCCGGCCGCGCCGGACTCGCCGTTTCTGGCGCTGCGCATGGGGCTGTTCCGCGGCGAAAATCGTGGTGAGGCGTGGACCGATCTGAATATCGGGCAGCACGCGGCGCATCTTCGTTACGGACGGGATGTGGTGGTGGCGCCGTGGGATACGTCCACGCTGTTCGCGTGCGTCGCGGATTCGTCCCGCGGCAACTCTGGGCGCCTGTATCGAAGCGACGACGTCGGGACCACATGGACGCAGATCGACCGTGGCGTCGAAGTGCGCAGCACGATGATGGGCGTGGCGCTCGATCGATCCGATCGCGGCCGGATCGACTGCGTCACGCGCAAAGGTCAGACGTTCAGCACAACCGATGGTGGGCAAAACTGGCGGGAGGTCGCGTTGCCCGAGGGCGCCGGAGCGGCCGTCGCCGTCGCCCGCGGCTGAGTGTCATGCGTGCTTTGCTGATATTGTTGGCGGCGCTGCTGGTGTGTTCGTCCGCCCACGCGCAACACCAAGGCGGGATCTTGCGAATTCTGCATCGCGACAGCCCGGGAGACATGTCGATTCATGAGGAGACCAGCAATTCGGTGGTGACTCCCATGATGGGCGTGTTCAACAATCTGGTGCTGTACGACCAGCACATCGCGCGCACCAGTCTCGACACGATCCGTCCCGAACTGGCGACCGAATGGATCTGGAGCGCGGATGGGACGCAACTGACGTTTAAACTTCGGGATGGTGTGCGGTGGCACGACGGCAAGCCGTTCACGGCGGCGGATGTCAAATGCACCTGGGATCGCGTCGCGGGCGTCTCGGCCGATAAGTTGCGGATCAATCCGCGCGAGGGCTGGTTTCAGAACCTGGCCGGCATCGATGTGCAAGGCGATCATGAGGTGGTGTTTCGCCTGAAGCGCCGGCAACCGTCGTTCCTGGCGTTTCTCGCCGCGGGTTATTCGCCGGTTTATCCCTGTCATGTGACGGCGGCGCAGATGCGCGTGCATCCTGTTGGTACTGGGCCGTATCGTTTTGTCGAGTTTCGGCGTAATGAAAGTATCCGGCTGGAGCGCAACCGCGATTACTGGAAGCCGGGCCTGCCGTATCTGGATGGAATTGAATACACCATCGTGCCGAATCGCTCCACCGCGGCGTTGTCGTTCGAGGCCGGGAAGTTCGACATGACCTTTCCTTACGAGATGCCAATTCCGATGGTGAAGGATATCAAGGCGCAGGCGCCTTTGGCGCGGTGCGAGATCGCGCCGAACAACCTCTCGGTCAATTTGCTGGTCAATCGCGCCAACCCGCCGTTCGACAATCCGGAACTGAGCCACGCGCTGGCGCTGGCGCTGGACCGGAAATCGTTCATCGATATTCTCTCGGAAGGGCAGAGCGACCAGGGCGGGGCGATGTTGCCGCCGCCAGAGGGCGTTTGGGGGATGCCGCCGGAGATGCTGCGGACCATTCCCGGCTATGGTGGCGACACCGAGCATAACCGGGAGGAAGCGCGGCGGATCATGGAGCGGCTTGGCTATGGCCCCGAAAAGCATCTGGCGGTTAAGATCGCCGCGCGGAACGTGCCGCAGCATCGCGATCCCGCGGTGATCCTGATCGACCAGTTAAGGCGGATCTATATCGATGGCGAACTGGATCTGATCGAGACGGCGATCTGGCCGGTGCGGCTGACGAAGCGGGATTATACTCTGGCGCTGAATTTGACCGGGTCCGGGGGCGACGATCCGGACATCCAATTTTACGAGAATTATGTTTGCGGGGCGAGTCGCAATTTCTCCGGTTATTGCAATCCCGAGATGGACAAACTGATAGACCGGCAATCGATGGAAACCGATTTCGCGAAGCGGCGGGAGTTGGTGGGGGACATCGACAGGCGTTTGCAGGTCGATGCGGCGCGGCCGATCATTTACCTGCCCCGATCGGGGACCTGCATGCAGCCGTGGCTGAAGAACATGACGATCATGACGAACGGCATGTATAACGGATGGCGGATGGAGGACGTGTGGCTGGATTTGCCGGCCGAGGGGCGGCCGTGACGGTTCGTTTCGTACTACGACGTGCTTAAAGGGTGGGTTTCGCCCGGTGAGCCATCTTCGACATCGCCGGAGCCGGCCCGCCAGGCCATAAGATAGTATGGCGAGAGGCCTGGTAGCCTCCATCGCACGTCATGGTCCGGTTCGACCGAACCATCGGCGGGAACAGGCTGGTGAGAGCGAATTTTGGGGACACCGATGGTCCGGTCGAGGCGAACCGTGACGGTCCAGCAACGATACGGATTCATCGGCGATACCATTTTAGCGCCCATGGGGCTCACCCGCGATAGGTTGAAGCACCGCGGTGCCGCACGGCCAGGTCGAATATCATGCATTGCGACTTACGCTTCCGGCGATCACCCCGCGGCGAGGCAGAACACGTCCTTGCACGTTTCGGGCAACGGAAACTCAGCCCAGTTTTTGCCGTTGTCGGAGGTGCCGAAGACCTGGCCGACGCGGGAAACGCAGTAGACCTGGTCGGGATCTTCCGGGTGCGGCGCGACGGCCATCATGGTCGCGTTCGCGTGGATCGTGTGATCGAATCGGGTCCAGTTGCGGCCGCCGTCGTCACTCCGATACAGCGAGCCGTCACGACTCCGCGACGCTGGACTCAGGCACGCGTAGAGCACCGAGGCATCGCGCGGCGATACCCGGATATCCCGTCCGTAGCGTAGCGGAGAGAAGCGGCCGATCTCCATATCCTCCCAATGCGCGCCGCGGTCGTCGCTCCGGAAAAGTCCCATGCGGCAGGCCATGAACACGCTGTCGGGCGCGGCGGGACTGACCTCAACGGCGTGACCGTCCAGCATGCCCTCGGCCTTCACGGTGGTGCGCAAGTGATTGGTTAGATGCGGCCGCTCAGCCAGGGTCAGCAGATCGGCGCTGGTGTCTTCCCAGGTTTCGCCGCCGTCCAGGGATCGCATCGTGCCGTCCACTTCCAGCGTCGCGTACAGCACGTTTTCATCGGTCGGATGCGCGGCCAGGCGCATGACGCGGCACGGGAACGGCATCGTGATGCGGCCGGGCATCGCGGGCTTTGGCATCTCTCGCCACGTCGCGCCCGAGTCGTCGCTGCGAAAGATGGAGACCGGCGCGCCACCGATGTACATGCGGCTCGGGTTCAACGGATGGACCAGGATCGACCACGCCTGCACGCCCGGGAACGGGAAGTTCATCCGCGTCCAGTGGTCTCCATGGTCGGTGCTGACGAAGGGACCTTTCTTGGTGCCGAGATACACGACCCCCGGCAGCGTCGGGTGCACGGTGATGGCATGTACGTCGGTGTCCTCGGGCAGGCCACTGGTCAGTTTCACCCAGTCTCCGCCGCCAGTGGGGCCGCCAGTGGGGCCGCCAGTGGGGCCGCCAGTGGGGCCGCCAGTGGGGCCGCCAGTGGGGCCGCCAGTGGGGCCGCCAGTGGGACGGCGGAACACGCCGCCTTCGGTGTTCTCGGCGATCCATGCGGTCCCGGCATAAATGTAGGTCGCGCGTGGCATGATGTGTCCCTCCGGTTTCGCGCCATGTTACGAGCGTCGGCGCGGGAGCCGCAAATCTGTCGCGCCGACCGACCGCGTAACGGCTGGTTTGTTTCGGAACCGATCATCGGGCGCCGTGGCGATGGTTGCCCTCCGGCGTGGCCGCGCCGAGGATGGGCCACGCGTTGAATGGAGGAAACGGGAATGGAAAAATCGGCAAAGATCGGGGTCATCACCGGCGCCGGCAGTGGCATCGGCCGAGCCACCGCGCTGGCGTTGTTCGCTGATGGGTTTTCAGTGGTGCTGGCCGGGCGGCGGCGTGCGATGCTGGAGGAAACCGCCGCGCTGGCGAATGCGACGCCTCCGGGAATGCTGGTGGTGCCGACCGACGTCAGCGATAAGGCGTCGATCGACGCGTTATTCGAGACAGTTAAAGCGACCTACGGCCGGATCGACCTGCTGTTCAACAACGCGGGCATCAGCACCCGGAACATTCCGCTCGAGGACCTGACGTTCGAGCAGTGGTCCAACGTCGTCGCGGTCAACCTCACCGGATCTTTCCTGTGCGCGCAACACGCGTTCCGCATGATGAAGAGCCAGACGCCGCGCGGTGGACGCATCATCAATAACGGCTCGGTCTCGGCGCATGTGCCGCGGCGGAATTCGACGCCGTACGCGGCGACCAAGCACGCGCTGACGGGACTGACGCGGTCGTTGTCGCTGGATGGGCGGGAATACGACATTGCCTGTGGGCAGATCGATATCGGCAACGCGGCGACGACCCGTAACGAGGACACCGCGCGCGGCCGGCTGCAGGCGAGCGGCAAGGTCGAGGCCGAGGCGCGCATCGACGTCAACGATGTCGCGCACGGAGTCGCTTACATGGCCAGCCTGTCGCTGGAGGCGAATGTGCAGTTCATGACGGTGATGGCGACGAAGATGCCATATATCGGCCGCGGCTGATGGCGGCGGGTGGCCGGGCAAAGGCGCCGGTCGCCGTGGCGCCGAACGAACGAATGCATTCGATGACCCGGACAGAAAGCGGTCGCGTCAGCCGCCCTGCACGTCCTTGGTCAGTAGCGCGGGCATGTTCACATCGGCACGGCCGGCGAGGATTTTTTCCTCGTCCTCCAGGTGTTCGTCAGGGCGCGTGGACCCGGCGGCGGTCTTGCTTTCGGGCTCGTCGTTCTCGAGGCGTGGGTCGGGCACGGTCGATCTCCCTTGGCTTACGTCAACTGACGGTATCACCTTTGGATGGTGCGATGCAACATGCATCGCGCGGCTTGCGTGAAATTCCGAATTGGCGAAGCATCCCCCGGCACGGCACTTTGACGGGACGTACGAATGAGCCAGGACGGACACGCATGGATCCATCAACGCATCGCGGGAATTCCGCGGGTAAAGCTTGCTCTGACGCCCACGCCGATCGAGGAAGCGCCCAACCTGTCCCGCGCGCTGGCCGGTCCCAAAGGCGGGCCGCGGATTTTCATTAAGCGCGACGATCTGACCGGGGTCGCGTTCGGCGGCAACAAGCTGCGCAATCTTGAGTTTCGTCTGGCGCGGACGATGGCGGAGCAGCCGGATACCGTGATCGTCGGGTTGGACATTCAGTCGAACTCGGCGCGGCAAACGATTGGTGCCTGTAACAAACTCGGGCTGTCGACCATTCTGGTGCTGGAAGGACAGCGGCCGGAGGTCGTGCAGGGCAATCTGCTGGTGGATTATCTTCTGGGCGCCACGGTGGTTTTCGCGCCGACCCGGCAGGCGCAGCGGGATGCGCTGGATGAGCACGCGGCGCGGGTGCGCGCGTCCGGTGGGAGGCCGCACATCCTGAATGACAACCCGATGTTCGACGTCGCCTCGGCGTTGGCTTATCTGGAAACCACGCTGGAAATTCTGCGGCAACTGGAGCGGGCGGATGTGCGGGCCAGCGCGTTTTACATGTCGTCCAGCGGTAAGGGGCAGGCGGGCCTGGTGCTCGGCAAACGGCTGACCAACACCGGCGTCGCGATGCATGGTGTGACGGCGACGGACGAATTTCACATTCCGTCGCGCACCGCCGGGATCGCCAACGAAACGTTGCGGGTGCTGGGACTTGAACCGACCGTCACCGAGTCCGAAATCCTGAATGACACGAACTTCGTCGGTCAGGGCTACGGCATTCCCAGCGAGGCCGGCGTCGAGGCGACGAAACTGTTCGCGCGGACCGAGGGCGTGATCCTGGATCCGGTCTATACCGGCAAAGCCGCCGCCGGAATGATCGCCCATGTTCGCGAAGGCCGTTACGGACCCGACGACACGCTGGTATTCGTGCACACTGGCGGCACGCCATCGATCTTCACCTGGAACACGTTATGGATCTGACCATGAAACGTCGCACCGCGCTTTCGTTATTGGCCGCCGCGCCCGCGACTTCGGCGTTGCGGGCGTTCGCGCAGGGCACCGTCGGCGCCGGACTGACTTACGGCATGAGCACCGGCGTCGTGACGTTGGATCCCGTGCACGGCTCCTACACCGGCTATCCGGGTGGCAGCGAGGCGGCGTTGTGCGTTTACGATGGGTTGCTGACCTTCGCGCCGGACATGAAAATCGTTCCGCAACTGGCGGAAAGCTGGAGCATGGCGGACGATCTGAAGTCGTGCACGCTGAAACTGCGCGGCGGGGCACGGTTCCACGACGGCACGCCGGTCGATCCCGCGGCGGTGAAGTTGAACATCGAGCGGTTGATGGACAAGCAACGCAACCCGACCAACCGCCCGCTGTGGGACCCGGTGGCTGGCGTGGAAACGCCCGACGGGAACACGATTATTCTGCGACTGTCGCAGCCGTTTCCGCAACTGGCGAACTCTCTGGCGCATGTCTCCGGCGCGCTGGTGTCGCCGGCGGCGATCGAGAAATATGGCGATACCGGCATCGCGAAAAACCCCGTCGGCGCCGGTCCGTATCGGGTCGTCAGTTTCGATCCGGGCCAGCAACTGGTGCTGGAAGCGTTCGATGGCTACTGGGGTGGCAAAGCGAAAACCACGAAGTTAACGCTGAAGACCATCGCCGATCCGTCCACGCGCATCGCGGCGCTGCGCACCAGCGCGGCGGACATCGTTGACAGCGTGCCGGTGGCGTTGACCGCGCAGTTGAAACAGGACCCCGAGGTGACGCTGATCGCCACGCCCGGGTTGCGGCCGATCGGGTTCGTGATCAATTTGACGCGCCCCGATTTGAGCGATCTTCGGGTGCGGCAGGCGTTGAACCTGGCGGTTCCGGTCGAGACGATCGCCAACAAGGTGTTCTTCGGGCACGCGCGCGCGCCGGACTCGCCGCTGGCTTTCAATACCGAAGGATACGCGTCCGTCGCGAAACTGGTGCATGATCCGGCGAAGGCGAAGGCGCTGCTGGTGTCGGCGGGTTTCACGAGTGACAAACCGCTGGAACTGGCGATGTTCGTCTCGCAGGGGCTGTTCCCCGGTGACGTGTCGGTCGGCGAAATCGTCGCCAACGCGCTGACCCAGGTCGGCGTGAAGGTGGAAATCACCAAGATCGAGGCCGGGTCGTACTGGGACGCGATGCGGCAGGATCAGGCGAACATCAAATGGGATATCGCGATGTTCGGCTTCAATCCGGCGAACGCGTCCGGCCTGTATCATCTGGCGTCGCTGTTCAAATCGAACAAGGACGATACGGCGCGGCCCGACGTGTGGAATTTGGGCCGTTACCGTAACGCCGAGGTCGATCGTCTGCTGGCGGAAATCGGCGCCGAACCCGACCGCGCCAAGGCGGCGGCCGACATGGCGAAGGCACAGGCGCTGATCTGGAACGAGGATCCCTACATCTGGCTGCAGATCAACGAGAACGTCTCAGCCGTTCGGAAAGCCGTCACCGGGGTTGAGGTCTGGCCCGTGCTGTTCACCAATGTCCGGCACGCCGCGGCCTGACCTGAGCCGATGCTGAGCCTCGTGCTGTGGCGGCTGGCGCTGATCCCGCTGACCGTACTGGGCGTCGTCACGATCCTGTTCCTGATCTTCAAGGCGGTCCCCGGAGATGAGGCGACGATGGTCGCCGGCGCCACTGCCACGCAGGCCGAAATCGATGTGGTTCGGCATCAACTGGGCCTCGACCGGCCGCTGTTCGTGCAATACGCCGATCGAGTCCTGGGACTGGCGCGCGGCGATCTGGGCTATTCGGCGACCTTCCGCGGCAATCCGCTGCCGCGCATCCTGGAGCGGGTGCCGGCGACGTTGTTGCTGACCGCGTCGGCGATTCTTCTGACCGTGGCCGCGGGGATCCCGGCCGGCATCCTCGCCGCGTCGTGGCGGGGACGCTGGCCCGATATCGCGGTGTCCGGCGGCGTGGTGGCTTTGCTCGCGGTGCCGAATTTCTGGCTGGGCATGATGCTGATGGCGCTGTTCTCCGTGCGGCTCGGATGGCTGCCGAGTATCGGCCTGACCGGACCGGCCTCGCTGGTGATGCCGACGGTGGCTCTGGCGGCGCGCCTGATCGCGCTGGTCGGCCGATTGGTGCGCGGCACCGTGATCGAGGAACAACGCAAGGATTACGTGCGCACCGCTTATGCCAAAGGCCTCGCGACGCCGCGCGTGTTATACCGCCACGTGCTGCGCAACGCGCTGGTGCCGATCGTCACCGTGGTCGGGCTGCAGACCGGATACCTGCTCGGCGGATCGGTGGTGGTGGAGCGATTGTTCGCCTGGCCCGGCATCGGCGATCTGTTGCTGACGGCAGTCGGTCTGCGCGATTTCACGCTGGTGCAGGGCATCACCATTTTGTTCGTCGTCGGTTTTCTGCTGATCAATCTGCTGGTGGAAATATTGTATCGGCTGATCAATCCGAGGCTGCGTTGAAATTCGGCTTCCTTTCGTTCGGCGCGACGTTGCTGATCGGGTTTTCGCTGGTGGCGCTTCTGGGCGATCGGATCGCGCCGTACGATCCGTCGGAACAGGATTTGCTGGCGATCCTCGATCCGCCCTCCGCCGCGCATTGGTTCGGCACCGATGAGATCGGCCGCGACATCGCCTCCCGCATCATCGCCGGGACTCGCATTACGTTGCTGATCGCGGTCGTTTCGGTGGCGTTGGCGGGCGTGGCGGGGATCGGTTTGGGGCTGGCCGCCGGGTATCGCGGCGGCGCGGTGGATCGCGTGCTGATGGTCGCGCTCGATCTGCTGATGACGGTCCCCAGCCTGGTGCTGGCGATCGCCATCATCTCGGCGATCGGCGCCAACGCGTCCGGACTAATTACCGCGATCACGGTCAGTTTCATTCCGTCTCTGGCGCGGCTGGTCCGCGCCCGGGTGCTGGAATTGCGAGAACTCGACTACATTGAAGCCGCGCGCGCCCTGGGGATGCGGCATCCGCGCATCGTGCTGCGGCACGTGTTTCCCAACGCGGTGTCAGTCATCGTCATCGAGTTAAGTTTGATGGCCGGACAGGCGGTGCTGGTGGCGACGGCCTTGGGCTTTCTCGGTCTTGGGGTGCAGCCGCCGGCGCCGGAATGGGGCGCCATGTTCGGCGCCAGCCGGCAGTATCTGGAGGTCGCGCCCCATGTCGCCGTGGTGCCAGGCCTGGCGGTCAGCCTTCTGGTGCTGGCGTTCAATCTGTTCGGCGACGGGCTGCGGGACCGGCTCGATCCGGCGGCACGGGCACGGTAAGCTGTTTCTGAAGGAGACCACGACATGGATTTTGGGGTGATCGATTGCCACGCGCATATTTTTCCGCCGCTCGCCGGGGCCTGCGGCTTTCCGGACGCGGCCACGCATCTGTTGCACCAGCAACGCGCGATGCATGAGCACGGCAACCAGCCGTACCGCCGTGCCAGCGACAACTCGATCGTTACCGAACGCGGATTATGGTCGGCCACCGACTCCTCGGTCGCGGGCCGGCGGGACGGGAAGTTTCGCGTCGGGCGCTGTGGCCGGTTCGAATGGGATATCGATGGCGAAGCGCAATATGTTCAATTCCTGCCGCCGTATATGGCCGATATGTCCGCGCCGGCGGAGGTGATCGTCCGGCAGATGGACTACGCCGGAATTACCACAGCCGTGCTGCACAACGATCACATCTATGGTGATCTCGCCGAGGATTTCTCCGCCGCCGCCAACGATAACCCGGGTCGCTTCATCGGCCTCGCTCAGGTCCAGGAATCCTGGGCCTGGCAGGACAGTGAAATCGCCCGCATGACCCGTCAGGTCGAGCAACGCGGCATGCGGGGACTGTATTTTACCTATAGCGGCCTGTTCCGTAACGGTTATGCGAAGCGGCCGAGCGACCCGGAGTACGACGCGTTCTGGCGCGAGGTGACGCGGCTCGATCTGCCGGTGTTCTGGGTGCATCGCGACGGCTCCCCGTTCGGCCGTTACGAGGACGAACTGGCCGATCTGGAGCTGATTTTGCAACGCCACCCAACGATCCGGAGCGTGCTGGTACACGGGCTGCCAACCGCGCGTTACGCCGACGGCGACGACCGGTTGACCTTGCCGCCGGTGGTCGAACGGCTGATGACGGAAATGCCCGTGTCGGCGGAGTTGCTGTATCCGATCTCCTGGGGCGGCCGCTTCGAATATCCTTACGCGAAGTCGATGCACCATTTCCGGCATCTGGTGGATCGTTTCGGATCGGGACGCTTCACCTGGGGTTCCGATATGCCAAATGTCGAGCGTTATTGCACTTATCGGCAGACATTCACGTATGCGTGGGAGCATGCCGATTTCCTCAACGCGGAGGACCGGCGAGCGATCTTCCGGGAAAACACGCTGGCGCTGTTCCGCCGTCCCTGAATCTTGGGACGGTAAGGCAACTTATCGGCCTCATGTGAGTTGCAGTCGTCATGGTACAGCAACCTCTGGCTTTCGTCGCGGAACAGACCCAATACTGCCGGCGTTGCGATTTATGGCGCGATGCCACGCGAACGGTTTTCGGTGAAGGTCCGCTGGACGCCGCCATCATGCTGGTCAGATTGTCACGGTCCATCCGTCGCATTTGCCGCGCATGCCAGACCCCGCGGTGAAATTGAAAGAGCACGCCCGCTTTGTCGCGGACCTGCGCGCCGCGCTCGCAATCACTGGCCAGCCAGCGTGAGCCACAACGGCGACATCCGGATCGGTATCTCGGGTTGGACCTATGCGCCGTGGCGCGGCGCGTTTTTTCCCAAAGGACTCGCGCAAGCGAAGGAACTTTCCTACGCCAGCCATACGTTCCGCGCGATCGAAATCAATGGCACGTTTTACCGCCTGCAGCGCCCATCCAGTTTCGCGAAATGGGCCGAGGCGACGCCCGACGATTTCATCTTCACCGTGAAAGCCCCGCGCTTCATCACGCACGTGCGGCGACTGCGCGAAGCCGAAGCCCCGGTGGCGAATTTCCTGGCGTCGGGCGTGTTGCGGCCTGGCGCCAAACTCGGTCCGATCCTTTGGCAATTTCCGCCGAATTTTCAGTTCGACGCGGCATTGATGCGGGGATTTCTGGCGATGCTGCCGCATGATACCGACGCCGCGCTGAAACTGGCGTGACGGCATGACGAGCGGGTGAAGGATCAAACCGGGCTGACAGTCGAAGCGCACCGCGCGGTACGTCATGCGGTCGAGATCCGGCATGAAAGCTTTCGCGATCCCGCGTTCGTCGATCTGCTTCGACAACACCGCGTCGCTCTGGTCTGCGCGGATACCGTGAAATGGCCAAGATTGATCGATGTCACGTCGGATTTTATCTATTGCCGGTTGCATGGCTCGCGGGAGCTGTATCGCAGCGGGTATAACGCGGCCGACCTCGACTGTTGGGCCGGGCGGGTGCGCGGTTGGGCGGCGGGAAAGCGCGTCGATGGCGATTACGTGGGACCCGTCAGGGCCAGCGGTAAGCCGCACGACGTGTTCTTGTTCTTCGACAATACGGACAAGCCGCGCGCGCCGGATAACGCCAGGTCATTGATGCGGCTTCTGGGCCAGGTGGCACCAGCCGTCGCTACGTGAAACATCAAGCTCTGGCTTGGCAATTCTCCGATCCTGGACAGGAAGACATGGGAACTTCGACGATCGCCCAGGATTCTTCCGCTTGTCGCTTCCGAGGACGAAGCGGCAAGCGGAAACACCCGAGATGAGATACCATGAGTGGACAATCCACCCGGGGCCGGCAGGGCTTCGCTTCAATGGATGAGGATCGGCAGCGTGAAATCGCCTCGAAAGGCGGCATGACCGTGCCGGACCAGGAGCGCGGCTTCTCCAAGGATCGTGAACTCGCCGCCGAAGCCGGGCGCAAGGGCGGCCAGGGCGTCGCGTCCGAGGATCGCACGTTTTCCCGGGATCCAAATCTGGCATCCCAGGCGGGACGCAAAGGCGGTGAGGCGTCGCGCGGCGGCAATCCAGCGCAAAGCGGAATGCAGCACGGCAATGATACGCTCCAGGCGAATGCACAACAGGGGCATGCCCAGGAAAATCAGGGCGATCAGCGCTGACGCGGCTCAGGCCTGAGGGGCGAAGCTTTCCGACGGCTGAGCTAACGAAGGAGCGGGGTGCGGGTGGTGGCTCGTGCTCCGTGTTCGTGTTGAGTGACGCGATAAGCTCGACAAGCGTCCTGGTTTCGCCTCAGATGGTGCCAGCGCAGAAGCGAGGGCGGAATGACGCGGGTTGCTGGTTTCCCCGGCGCGACGGTCGCTCTCCCGTGGGCGCATGCGCCGCGGCCGGAGCGGGTTCCGTGAGTGATACGGCCAGAAGCGACCCAGCGGCCGTCCCGCCGCCCGATCCGGTGTTTCCCGATCCGCTGCCCTCCGTCGTGGCACCCAACCGGAGCGGCAATTTTATTGTCCGGCACTGGCGCGGCGAGTATTCGTTGCCGGTTTCGTATTGGTTGGTTGGATTTCTCGTCAGCATCGTTTCGCTGGTGGTTTTGAAGGCCATCGGCCCGGCGCTGACGGCCAATCTCGATTACGACCCGACCCGCATCTTCGTGGAGTTGGCGCTGTTGTGGATTGGCGTCGTCTCGGTCACCACCTGGCAGTTCGTTGGAATTTGGCGCTCCGCCACGCATTATGCCGCGCGGCGGCGGCGAGACGGGCGCGGCACCGTCTGGGCTGTGCTGGCTAAAATCGCCGTGGTTCTTGGGGTGTTGAATTCAACCGTTCAATTCACCCGCGCCGGCGTGCCGCAGTTCCGTGAGACCTTCAAAATGGCGTTCCTGGGCGATCCCGCGATGCCGGCGTATTCCCTTCGGGTGATGCGCGACAACAGCGAGATCGAGATCACCGGCGGACTTAAATTCGGCCTCACCGAAGACTTCGAAAAAACCTTGCGCGAGTTCCCCCGCATCCATGTGGTGCATTTGAACAGCGTCGGCGGCCGCGTCGGCGAGGCGGCGAAACTGTATCACGCGATCAGGGACAAGGGGTTGATCACTTACGTCGACGCGGCTTGCCTGTCGGCCTGCACCGTGGCTTTCGCGGCGGGGCGGGAGCGTTGGATCGCGCCAACCGGCCAACTGGGCTTTCATGGACCAGCATTTCCCGGCTTCAACGCGGCGGGCCTGGCGTCCGCGGTGACGATGCAAAAGACTTTGATGGTCGCGTCGGGATTCGATCCAGCGTTCGTCGATCGCGCCCTCGCGGTGCCGAACACCCAGATCTGGAAGCCCACGCCACAGGAACTCACCGCGGCGCATGTGATCACGGCGGTCTCCGACGGCGGTCAGTTCGCGATATCGGGGTTCGCGCCGGGTATCACGGCTGAGCAAATGGGCGAGCAATACGCAAGATTTTTGCCGGTGCTCGCGGCGATCAAAGCCAGGCTGCCGGACGAATACCGGTCCATTATCAGCTTACTTTACGACGACTATTCCGCCGGCGCGACGCGCGACGCGGTGGTGGCGGACGCGCGCCGGCGGTTGTTCCCTTTGATCGCGCGGTATCGGGCGATGGCTGATGACAGCGTGCTGATCGACGTGGCCGATTTGATCATCGATCAATATACCGCGCTCAATCAGAGCGATCCCGCGCTGTGCTACCAATACGCCAGCACCGGTATCAACGCCGCCGTATTGAAGCAAATGCCGGCGCCGCTGATCAAACGGGAACTCGCGTTGGAACAGCGCATCATCGAAACGGCCGCGCGCCGGGCGCCAGTGGATGAGCAACAAACGAAGGCGCTCTGGCGCGTGGTCGGCATCGCCCTGACCGCGAGCTTTTCGCCCGACCAGATCGCCATCGTTCGCGCGCCGCATGTCGTCCCTGGGCAATACGCCGAGTATTGCGCGGTGACGTCCGGGATGTTGCGGGCGATCGTCGCGTTGCCTCCGTCGGATGCCGGGATACTGTTGCGAAGCATGTTCGCCGGGAAGAATTAAACCACCCCGGCGTTGCTCCCGTGACGGTTTCGCGGCAGAGACGGGGATCGCCTTCTGTTCAAAAGGAAACGCAGCGTGAGTCAGGCAGCCCAGACCTCGGAAGATTTCGCGACGATGCGTCATCGGCTGAGGTCGATTTTCGGCGGTTCGATCGGCAATTTGATCGAGTGGTATGACTTTTACGTCTATAACTTCTTCGCGCTGTACTTCGCGAAATCGTTTTTTCCGAACGCCGGCCCGACGGTGCAATTGCTCAATACGTTCGGCATCTACGCGCTGGGGTTTCTGATCCGGCCGGTGGGCGGCTGGGTGTTGGGTGTTTACGCCGACCGGTCGGGGCGCAAGGCCGCGCTGACATTGTCGGTCACGCTGATGTGCGCGGGATCGTTTCTGATCGCGATATCGCCGACCTATGCCACGTTGGGCGTTGGCGCTCCGGTTTTGCTGCTGGTCGCGCGGCTGATTCAGGGCATCTCATTGGGTGGCGAGTATGGCACGTCGGCGACCTATCTCAGTGAGATCGCGGTGTCGAAACACCGCGGCTTCTACAGTTCATTTCAATACGTCACGCTGATCGGCGGGCAGGTGTTTGGCAGCGTGACTCTGCTGGCGATGCAGCAGGCGTACACGGGCGCGGAGCTGGAGGCGTGGGGCTGGCGCATTCCGTTCGCGATCGGCGCCTTACTGTCGCTGTTCGGCCTGTATTTGCGGCGCAACCTGGAGGAGACGGACGCGTTCAAGAAAGTCGCGGCCACGCAGCGCGGCAATCCGTTGCGGGAGTTGATGAAGCACCCAAAGGAGATCCTGCTGGTGTTCGGCCTGACGATGGGCGGAACGACGGCGTTTTACACTTACACGACCTACATGCCGACGTTCCTGGTCAACACGGTGAAACTCAGCCGCGATCAGGCGACACAGATTTCCTTCATCACGCTGGTGATTTATGCCGCGCTGCAGCCGGTGTTCGGCGCGGTTTCGGATGTCATCGGGCGGCGGCCGGTGCTGATGTGGTTCGGCATTCTGGGCACTCTGGGCACGGTGCCGATGCTGACGACCTTGGGGGCCACGCATAGTTATCTGGCGGCTCTGGGATTGATCATGGCGGCGCTTTTGGTGGTGTCGGGCTATACCTCCATCAACGCCGTGGTGAAGGCGGAACTGTTCCCCGCCGGGGTGCGCGCGTTGGGCGTGGGGCTGCCGTACGCGGTTGCCGCGTCCCTGTTCGGAGGCACGGCGCCGTATATCGCGCTGTGGTTCAAGTCGAGCGGAAATGAAAGTGGATTTTACTGGTACGTGTCCGTGCTGATCTTCCTGTCGCTGCTGGTCTACACGTTCATGGGCGACACGAAGCACTCGTCACGGATCGACAAGGACTAATTCGCGCGAGCCCGACGTGGGCTCATGCCCCGATGCGGGTATGGCCCAGGGCGGCGCGGTTGGCGGCATAGGCGCGGTCATATTCGATCAGTTCGGCGATTTCGGCCGCGGCGGCTTCTCCGTAGAGACGGCCCAGAAGGAACAGCGTGGCATCGATGGCGAGGGAGACGCCGCCGCTGGTGACCACGCCGTTGTCCACGACAGCAGCCTCGATCGGTCGGATGTCGCGGTTGGCGGCAAGGCGGTGGAGCGGCGCCTCGGTCTCCTGGCCCGCGGCGTGGCGGCGGGTGGTGGCGGTGCGGCCGTCCAGCACGCCGGCGGCGGCCAGGATCAGCGCGCCGGTGCAGACCGAGGCGATGCCGGTGGGTTGGAGATCGCCGAGGTAACGCAGCAACGCAAGATCGGCCGCGGCGTCGGGCCACCCTGGGCCGCCGCAGACAATGACCACGTCGCAGGGCGGCGCATTGGCGAAGGCGTGCTCGGCCTGGACGATCAGGCCGCCGGACAGGCGGATGGGGCCGGCGTGGTGGGCGATGGTGGTGTAGCGGACGTTCGGCAGCAGGCGCGTGGCCATGGAGAGCACACCGGCGGTGCCACCCAGATCGATGGGCTCGACGCCGGGGTAGATGAGGATGCCGAAGAGCGAGGGGGCGGTGGGGGAGAGCATGGAACAGTCGTTGGCGGTGAGCCGGCCTGTGTCAATACCGCGGGCTCGTGCTATAAGTCTCATAAAGCCCGATGCCGTTTAAGAGGCCCGGGAGAGCACGAGTAACAGGCACGCCAATACGAATGCCCGAGACGCCGGAGCAAAGAGCCCGTCACGCGATCGGAGCGCCGCCAGCCAATCCCGTGTCCGTCCCTGGCCCTCTCTCCGCCGCCGGCCGAAGCTCCGCGATCAATTCCGGATGCTTATCCAACAAGTGCAAAAGTTGGATCGTCGGGCCGCTCGGCTCGACCAGACTGCGTTCATATTTGTCGAAAGCGCGGGCGCCGACACGGAACACCGCGCCGGCCGCGCGCTGGCTCAGCCGCAACTTCTGGCGAATGCGCCGAATCGTCGCGGGCGAGGGCAAGCCATCGGCCCGCTCCTTCAACAAACGCAGCGCCTCATCCGCCGCCGCCATATCGGCGCCGACATGCACGGACTCGCCATCGCCGTCCGGGTAGTAACCGGGCAGATCGACGACGATCTCCAGCCCCTTGTAGCGCACGCTGAAAGGCCGCGTGTCCCGGTACAGCGTGCTTCCCGTCTCCGGGCACGGCATCGACGGCGGCAAAGGCTCCCGCGTTTCAGCCATTGTCGTGTCTCCTCGGCATGGTCATCTTTCCTTGAACGACATGACCCGGAACTCGGTCACGACGTCGGCCTGGAATTTCACGTAGAGCACCTGGCCGTCCGCCGGTACGTGGTAAACATCCTGCCAGGTCCTGTGATCGCGCAAAGTGGTCATCGACTTGTAGAACATCGGGCGCCGTATCCCCTGGATGGCCGCCGCGATCGCAGCGCGGCTGAACCCGAGCGACAAGGCGTCCGACAGCGCCGTCCGGGTGATGGCCAAGGTCTCGGGCGAGCCGATCGCGGCCTTGATCGCGTCGAGATCGTGGGTCGGCCGAAGCTTCTCCATCGCGACGAATATGACACCATATTGGTGTCATCGCAAGGGTTTGCGCGCCGGCTGACGGATACGAATTCGTTGCCACCGCCTGACGTGCTTGCCACGGAAATCGCGGACGATCTGGAAGCGGCGCTGGAACAGTTCACCAAGATCGCTGCTCGCCTGGGGAAGGCCGCTGCCGCCGGTTGATCGGCGCGTGGCAATCGTTCAGCCGGTCGTTTCCGCCTCCGCGCCAACCAGCGCCCCAGGAGGCGGGCCCGCGTAGCGGGTGGCCTGATCGGCGATGGCGAAGGTTTCGAAATACGTGACACGCGGCTCGCAGCCATAGCGCGCGCGAATGCCCTCCAGCCAGGGGCCGTTGTAGAAGGCTTTCGCGGCGGCGAGGTTTTCCCAGATGTAGCAGCCGCCGGCCACGCCGCCGTTCACGTCGTGGATGAACTGCTTACGGATGAAACCAGGCACATCGAGAAAATCCGGGGCGATTTTCAGGAAATGTTCCCGACAAGCCTCCCGGCCAATGTGCGCCGGGAGGTCGTAGAGCACCAAGGCAGTGATCATCCTTGCGGTCCCCTCACCAGACCGCCTGGCAGGGCGCCCGTCGCGACGCCGTTGCGGTAGGTCACCTGACCGGCTTTCACGGTGGCGACGTAGCCTCGGGCTTTCTGCATCAGGCGACGGCCGCCGGCGGGCAGGTCGATGACCATCTCCGGACGTTCCAGCGCCAGGTTTGGGAAATCGATGACGTTGAGGTCCGCCTTCATGCCTGGCGCGAGCACGCCGCGATCGTTCAATCCGGCGAAACGGGCGGGCTCGCGGGTCTGCCGGCGCACCAGGTCGGGGATCGGCATGCGGCCGTCCTTCACGTCGCGGCCCCAGTAGCTGAACAGGAACGTCGGGAACGACGCGTCCGAAATGAACGCGACATGCGCGCCGCCGTCGCTCAGGCCCGGGATCACGTGATCGTGGGCGTAGATCGTCTTCACCGCGTCCAGGTTATAGTGGGTGTATTGCACCAGAGCGGTGAAGATGAAGCCCTTCCCGTCATCGTCGATCAGCATGTCGTAGGCGACTTCCTGCTCCGTGCGGCCTTCGCGCGCGGCGATGGAGGTAATCGATTCTTCCTTCGACGGCGTGTAGTTCAGCGGGTTGCTGAAACGGAACATCCGCTTGTAGCCAATGCGGTTCAGCAACGACCAGGTGTTGAACTCCTGGGGGTCGTCGGACAGGATCTTCGCCCGGATCTCCGGATCGCGCATGGCGGCGACTCGTTGCTCCAGCGGCAGATGCGCGATCGAGCGATAGGTGCGCGTCCCGGCGAACGGATTTTGCGACCCGGTCAGGCCCAACAGCGCGCCGATCGGGCGGGGCGGGGAGACGCAGCGGATCGGCAGGCCATCGGCGGCCGCCTGCGCGGACAGGGCCAGCAGATCCTTCCACGCCTCGGTGCGGTCGTGACGCTGCGTCAACGAGAATACCATCGGCCGGCCGGACGCTTCCATGACCCGCCGCATCATGGCGAATTCCGTGGCGGGATCGGGGGTGTTCCAATCCGAGGTCATCTCGATGAAGCCGGCGCCGGCATCCTTCATGCCCATCGCGATGCCCATCAGTTCGGCTTCCTGCGCGCGCAGGCCCGGGTGCGGGTCGCCGGCGAGGGTCTTGTGCGCCAGGGTGCGCGAGGTGGAGAAACCGAACGCACCCGCGCGCACCGCCTCGGCGGTGATTTCGCGCATGCGGGCGATGTCTTCCTGGTTCGCGTCCTCCAGCGCCATCGCGCGGTCGCCCATGACGTAGACCCGCATCGGCGCGTGGGGCAGCAACGCGCAGAAGTCGATGTCATGCTTGCGGCGTTCGAGAGCGGTCAGATATTCGGAGAAACTTTCCCAACTCCAGTCGAGGCCTTCGTTCAGGCAGGGACCCGGCAGGTCCTCGACGCCTTCCATCAGGGCGACGACCTTGTCCTGCGTATCTTTCCGCACGGGGGCGAAGCCGACGCCGCAATTGCCCATGACGACGGTGGTGACGCCGTGCCAGGATGAGGGCGCGAGGTGCGAATCCCACATCGCCTGACCGTCGTAATGCGTGTGGATGTCAACGAAGCCGGGGGTAACGGACAGGCCGCGCGCGTCAATTTCATCGGCGCCGGAGCCGGAGAAGTCGCCGATGGCGGCGATCTTGCCGTCCTTGACGGCGATGTCGGCCTCGAACGGGGTGCCGCCGTTGCCGTCCATGACGGTTCCGCCGCGGATGACGACATCGTATGCGTGGGACATGGACTCTTCCTTTTGGCTCGGTTGCGGGGAGTGTCGGCCGATCTCGCGTGGCGAGCAAGTCCGGCGCGAGGGCCGCGCGCGCCGGACGCCTGGTCTGGACAGGGAATCGGCGCTTGTGCCGGGATGAAATGGAATTCGATCCGGGATCGGAACAGGAGGACGCGATGGGCACCTGGGGCGCCGGCACGCTGGACAACGATACGGCGGTCGATTGGGTGTATGGCCTGGGGGAAGTGGCCGATCTGTCCTTGATCGAGGGGACGCTCGACCGCGCGCTCGCCTGTGGCGACGAATATCTTGACGCGGCCGACGCCGAGGAAGGGATCGCCGCGGCGGAAGCAGTCGCGCGCCTGCTGGGAAATTTTGGCGTGCGAAACGATTACACGCGGCCGATGGATGATTGGGTGAGTTGGATGCCTGAGAAGCCTTCGCTCGAACTGCTGACCAAGGCGCGAGGGATCGTCACGCGGGTCCAAAGGGCGCCCTCGGAACTGCTGGACATGTGGGCGAAGAGCGACAAAGCCGAGGCGTGGTCGCGATCGTTGGCCGACCTGATGGTCCGGCTGGCAGGGTGATGACGGCGCGATGCTGACGAGCGTGGAATTGTTCGCGGGCGCGGGCGGGCTCGGCATGGGGCTGGCGCGCGCGGGTTTCGTCACCGCGCCGTGATCGAGCGGGATCAGTGGGCGTGCGATACGATCAGGCGGGACACGGCCAGTGGCAGGATCTGGTAATGGCGGAGGTCAGCCTGAATTACCGATCGTCCTGACCGATGGACGAAAAGAAACTCTCACAACCCACTTGAAATGTGGATGCGTTCATGGTGTGTTCCGCCAACCGGGGCGAGACACTTCTGGCGAATCACGCATGCAAACCGTTACATGTGAATGGTTTGCCGCGGTTAGTCGCGAATGGTATTGCCGAGGCGCTCGGCGTCATCGTGTTTGGGGGACAGGACAACGGCCAATGGCTTGGATTCCAGCTGATACCACACGCTCTCGTGTGACCTTCCCCGGTCATTTCGGTGCGGCTCGCTTTGAGAAGTTTACAGATGGAGTCTGATACGAGACTGACCAGCGTCGAGGTGTTCAGTGGCTGCGGTGGGCTTGCTCTCGGCCTATCGCGCGCCGGGTTTCGTCATCTGGTGCTTGTCGAGCGTGACCACGACGCCGCCGAGACGGTTGCATACAACGCGGAAAAGGGAATTGAACACGTCGCTCACTGGCCATATCGGCGCATGGACGTGCGCGAGGTCGACTGGAAGCCTTTCAAGGGCGTCGATGTGGTTGCCGGTGGCCCACCCTGTCAACCGTTCGGTATCGGCGGGAAAGCCTTGGGGCCTGACGATGCGCGCGACATGTGGCCGGAGGCTGTCCGGGCAGTCCGAGAGACTGAGCCGTTGGTATTCGCATTCGAAAACGTTTTCGGCCTGCTACGAGAACGTTTTGACGATTATGTGGCATGGGTGAAAGCGAGCCTTGAGCGGCCTCATCTGCCGCGTCGGGCGGCCGAACCGCATGAGGATCATCTGCGACGCCTGTTACGGCAACCGAAACGGTACGAGGTGGTAATACAATCCGTCAACGCCGCTGAGTTCGGCGCTCCACAAAACCGTCGTCGCATTCTCTTCCTGGGCGAGCGTGCGGATGCTGGTTTCTCCCCCCCGCTTCTGAAGCGAACGCATACCCGAGAGCGCCTGCTTTGGGACCAGTTCGTCGCCAGGGACTACTGGAATCGCCATGGTATGGGCAAGAAGGGTCGAAGGCCGCTAATTCAGCCGGACGAGGGGCTTGTCAGTCGCCTGTCCCGCTCCGACGTCCCGCCTCCAGGGTTACCGTGGGTCACGGTGCGTGATGCACTGGCGGGCCTGGGTGAGCCCAATGGAGTGAACAGCCACATTCTTCAGGATGGCGCGCGTTCATATGTCGGGCATACCGGCAGTCCACTGGACCTTCCCGCGAAAGCATTGAAAGCCGGCGATCACGGGGTACCAGGCGGAGAGAACATGCTTGTCCGCGGCGACGGCTCTGTCAGATACTTCTCTTTGCGAGAGTCAGCCCGCCTCATGGGGCTTCCGGACGATTATTCGTTCCCAAGGAGCTGGACGGAATCCATGAGGCAGATGGGCAACGCCGTTCCGGTGCAATTAGGGGAAGCGATTGGGAAATGGCTCGTCGAGCAAGTCGAAAAAGCGCGGCAGGAGAAAAGGCGCGCCGCCTGAACGAGGCACTGACTACGCTATATCAAGTCCGCCTTTCAAAGCCGGATTTGATCCGATTGCCGTGTCCCGTTTGGTCCTGGATCGTTTACCGATGGTCAAGGACCTGAACAAGCCGCAGGCCCGCAAGCTTCGTCAAAGCTTCGATAAATATGTTGCCGACCTTGCGATCTTTCGCGAGCGTATAGATCCAGTGCGCGATCCGGACGGCACACTCGATCCCGGAAATCCTGATACGGTGGGACGATTAGTAGTGATCGCGCTTTTGGCACAGGAACGAGTGCTGTTGCGCGAGATGAACCCAACCTACGGATCAGGTGTTTATGCTATCTACTATAACGGAGAGCATCCAGCCTACGAGGAAATAAGACGATCTGAAACACCAATTTATGTAGGTAAAGCGGACCCAGCTGAACCAATGGCCGCGACCCCCCGTCAGCAAGGCGTTCGACTTTTTCGACGCCTGGCTGACCACCGTGAAGCCATTCAGGAGGTCGAAAACCATGCCACGAAAAATGGATTGCCGTATCCACTTCGTGTTGATGACTTCGAATGCCGAAGATTAGTGTGCGCAACGAATGCGCAACTTGTTGCTGAGAGGCATCTCATCGACATATTTCGGCCCGCCTGGAATCAGGAAAGCAAAATATGCTTTGGCATTTCAAAGCACGGCGACGCGGTGACAACCCGAGGGAATAAAAA